>Ga0302269_1000529_pt1 | contig 22331 bp, 20 predicted proteins | sample III_Bog_E2_2_FD_194560 | JGI IMG/M metagenome (GOLD analysis project Ga0302269, IMG submission 194560) | Peat permafrost microbial communities from Stordalen Mire near Abisko, Sweden - III_Bog_E2_2 | ecosystem: Environmental > Terrestrial > Soil > Wetlands > Peat | place: Sweden: Abisko...
ATTATTTGATTTACAGAATTAAAAGAGACAGATAGTAAATGCTCCCGCAAAATGACAAATGAACATTACCTCAGTCGTTAGTTCAAATAAATAGAAAAAAAGATGAAGAAAGTATTTTGCATTTTGACTTTGATTTTAGGTATATCGAGTTGTTTTTCACAAGACAAATTAGTTGATGGATTTATTGTTACAGTTAGGAACGACACTGTATTTGGAAAATTAAAAGTAAAAGACTATTCGATTTCAAGAAGTGTAAAACTATACAATAATAAAAAAATCAATACTTACCCGGTAGGAGAACTGAAAGAGCTAAATGTAAATGGAGACCTTTATGTAGTCAGTGAAAACGGAATTTGGACAAAATATTTGTTTAAGAAGACTGTTTCAGGCTCAGTGAATTTATATAATTTTAGAAAGAGAATTTATTTGGGTGCATACGATCATGACATTAACATTGAAAATCTAACCAGCTCATTGAAATTTTATTGTAACGATTATCCTGATTTTGAAGATTCAATTAAATACATAAATAGTTCAAATGTTATCGGTTTTATTGAAAACTATAACAACTGGAAAAAGAATAAGGCCGACAGCAAATCATATTTCGAAAACAATATGCACAAGAAAGATTTGCTTAACTTTAAATTAAGCTTCTTTCAACCATGTATAGGACTGGAACTTGGTCTAATGGAGAATATCACCATCAACAGTATGTTAAAGTTCGAAATTGGCTGGAATAACCTTGCAGGATTGAATATTGACCCGGTTCTTGATACTCAGTTGCGTTTTTACCACAACATAAATCAACGTAAAAAGGACAATTTAAGAACCTACAAATATACCGGGAATTATATAAGTCTAGTGCATTTATTGGATTTAAATAAAACAAACAATATTGTTGGATTAGAATATGGTTGGCAAAGGACATTGGGAATAAACAGATATATAAATATTGGTGTTGGTCTTGGAAAAGGAATTGAGAATAACAACATTTACTTATTATACGACCTGGAATTTGGGTTTAACCTTTAAAAAATATACTGGTGCTTACACTCCTGTGTGCACTGCTCCCGCGCGATTATATCGTGTGGTAGAATCAGTAAAAATGCCACACGATGCAATCGTGCGGCAGCGAGTAAGAGATAATGATAAAATAACAATCCCATGAAAAAAGAAATAAAGATATTTGACGAGAAGCAGGTCCGTACGTTATGGGATGAAGACACGGAAGAATGGTATTTCTCGATCATTGATGTGGTGGAAGCACTGACGGATACAGACAGGCCTCGCAAATACTGGAACGATTTAAAGAAAAAACTACAAAAGGAGGGAAGTGAACTGTCCGAAAATATCGGACAGTTCAAAATGGTTGCTTCTGATGGAAAGAAGCGCATCACAGATGTTGCTTCCACCGACCAGCTTTTCAGACTTATACAATCTATTCCATCTCACAAGGCAGAGCCCTTTAAACTGTGGATTGCTCAAGTAGCCAAAGAACGACTGGATCAAATGCAGGATCCTGAATTGTCGATTGAACAAGCCATGATGGATTACAAACGATTGGGTTATTCCGACAACTGGATTAATCAACGGTTAAAAAGCATTGAAATTCGAAAGGACTTGACTGATGAATGGAAATCAAGAGGTCTGCAAGAGGGGGTTCAATTTGCCACACTTACCGATATCATTTACAAAACATGGGCAGATAAAACAGCCAAAGAATACAAACAATTCAAAGGTTTAAAGAAAGAAAACCTGCGGGATAATATGACCAATACGGAATTGGTATTGAATATGCTTGCCGAGCTTTCCACCAAACGTATTTCAGAAACAACTAATCCCGAAGAGTTTGACAACATGCAGAAGTAGCCCGTCAGGGAGGGGAAATTGCCCGCAATGCCCGACTGGAGTTGGAATCAAAGACAGGTGAAAAAGTTATCTCACCTTTAAATGCTAAACAAGGTATTTTGAAGAAAAAAGGAGATTGATTAAACAGAAACATTCAGCGCTAACGCACGATTATATTGTATGGGAGTAAAGTATACTAAAAATTATTCATATAGTAGAACAGTAGATTATATGGAGGTAAAATATATTGGATAATGTGATTATAATTTAGTAATGCCACCGATACAATCGTGCAGCAACGAGGCTGAAAAAAAGATAGCTAAAACAGAAAAATAAGATGACGACAAAGAAAAAAAATTTTAGCTGTTCAATAGTTTGATAAAAAGCATATGATTATAAACTGCAGAAAAATGTCACCAGAAACGGAACGGTAAAATCCATAATAAAACCCTGGTAAATAGAGACAATGGCATAATCCTTTCCGGAATTATGGATGATAACAGGAAAAGTGGTGTCCATCGTAGTGGCTCCCCCGGCACAAATGGGTGCCAGTTTACCAAAATACTTCACCATCCAGGGAGCAAAAAGGAGAGTAATGACTTCACGCATGATATTGGAGAGTAAAGCGATAGTTCCCAGTTCTGCTCCTTTGTATTGGGTAATCAGGATACTGGAAAGAGAATAATACCCAAATCCGGAACCAACAGCCATGCAATCGGCCATGGTGCGGTTTTTCAGAAAAAAGCTGACTGTAATGACACCAAGCCATGTGCCTAAAATAGTCATTAAAGGAAGAAAAATCAACCGTGGATTCAGATTCCGGAACTGATGGTAAGTAGACGGGTCATTGCCAATACTGATTCCGACTGAAAACATCAGCCCACAAAGCACATAAAAGCTTATGTTGTGATTCATAAACTCCAGAGGGATAAACCGGAAAAGTCCAAGCAATAACCCCGTGGCAAAAAAAGAAAGAATGATTAAACTGCCTTTCATTTGGATAACGGTTTTTTACTGACAATTAACCAAAGAAACCATGCAAAAATCACACTACCCAATGTTCCGGCGAAGGCAAGGAGGAATGCTTCGAAACCAAGTTTCCCGAATTGTCGTATGACCGTTTCATTGGCACCGACTTCCAATCCAAGCAGAAACAACAGCAACCAAATAAGGGTCAGTATAAACCGATGTATGAAACGGAGTTTATGCCGGCGTATCAGATAGCCAACAGCAATTCCGGAAATCATACAGGCAATGACAATAAACATAGGATTTTGTATTTTAGATGCAAAGATAGATTAAATTTAAAAATCCGTGAATGAATTCAATTGAAAAGACAAAATACTTCATCAGAAGTTTATATATTCAATCAAAAAATATTGATACTGATATGAATGCTACCTGCCAAAAAATGAGTATTTTTGCACCTTCTTAAAAATGGAATAAATATGAACAAAGATTCATAAGTAAGAATAAAGAAATCAACTAATAATCAAACAACTAAAATGAGCAAAAAAGCAATCCTACTGATTTTGGATGGTTGGGGAATTGGGAATCATACCCATTCGAATGCTATCTACAGCACACCAACGCCTTACTGGAATTCGCTGGTGGAGAAATATCCTAATTCACAATTAAAGGCATCGGGTGAAGATGTCGGGCTTCCTGACGGACAAATGGGAAACTCTGAAGTCGGTCACCTGAATATTGGTGCCGGGCGTGTGGTGTATCAGGATTTAGTCAAAATCAATATCGCTTGCCGTGATAACAGCATATTGAAAAACCCTGAAATTATCAATGCGTATTCGTATGCACGTGACAATAAAAAGAAAATTCATTTTTTAGGATTAGTTTCCGATGGTGGCGTTCACAGTTCGCTGGATCATTTACTGAAGTTGTGTGATATTGCCAAAGAATACGGTATTGACGATGCTTTTGTTCATTGCTTTATGGATGGTCGCGATACTGATCCACGCAGTGGAAAGGGTTTTTTGGAAGAACTGGAACAGCATTTGCAAACATCAGGAGGTAAAATAGCTTCTGTCATTGGCCGATATTATGCAATGGATCGTGACAAACGTTGGGAACGTGTAAAGTTAGCGTATGATTTACTGGTAAACGGAGTAGGAACAGCTACAACCGATGTGGTTTCTGCATTGCAAACATCGTATGATGAAGGAGTAACCGACGAATTTATCAAACCGATAGTAGCGGTGGATGCTGCAGGGAAACCATTAGCCACAATTGAAGCCGGCGATGTGGTGATTTTCTTTAATTACAGGAACGACCGTGCAAAAGAATTAACCGTTGTCCTGACACAAACAGATATGCCTGAGGTGGGAATGCATACTATTCCACTGGAATTCTATTGTATGACCCCTTACGATTCTACATTCAAAGGGTTGCATGTATTATTCGACAAAGACAATGTTCAGAATACATTAGGCGAATATATTTCCGGTTTGGGACTGAAACAATTGCGTATTGCCGAAACAGAAAAATTTGCTCATGTAACATTCTTCTTTTCAGGAGGTCGTGAAAGTGAGTTCAACGGAGAAGAACGGATTCTGGTACCCTCTCCAAGAGTGGCAACCTATGATCTTCAACCGGAGATGAGTGCACCTGAAGTAGCAGAGAAGCTTGTTGCTGCCCTGAACACCCAAAAATATAATTTTATCGCATTAAACTTTGCAAACTGCGATATGGTCGGTCACACCGGTGTATATCCGGCCATCCAGAAAGCTGTTATTACTATCGACAATTGTCTGAAACTGGTAGTGGAAGCAGCCATAGCCAATGATTATGAAGCAATTATTATTGCCGATCATGGTAATGCCGATCATGTTGAAAATGCAGACGGATCACCAAATACAGCCCACTCTTTAAATCCTGTCCCTTTTATTTATGTAACAGGCCGCAAGGATGCGAAAGTTGAAAATGGTATTCTGGCTGATGTAGCTCCCTCAATTTGCCAGATCCTGGGAATTGAACAGCCTAAGGAAATGACCGGAAAAGGACTTATAAAATAGGAATGAGGAGTGAGGAATGAGGAACGAGGAATAAGGAATGAGGAGTGAGGAATGAGGAATGAGGAATGAGTAATAAAGAAGAGTTTTTCCTCAAGAAACCAAATAGAAACGCTGAAAGTTAGTTCATTCAGCGTTTTTTATTTTCAAATTATTGTAATTATGAATTGTGAATTATGAATTATGAATTGATATTCATTATCTTTGTACTTTAAAAGCTGAAATTATGAAACTTAGAACAGAACTCGAAAACCGTATCCTTGTATTGGACGGGGCAATGGGTACAATGATACAACGATATAAACTCACTGAAAAAGATTATCGCGGTGAACGGTTTGCTGACTGGGGAAGCCTTGTAAAAGGGAATAATGACCTGTTAATACTGACACAACCTGATATCATTCGCTCTATTCATGCCGAATACCTGGCTGCAGGTGCTGATATTATTGAAACAAACACATTTAACGCCCAGGTGATTTCGATGGCTGACTATGGCATGGGAGATCTTGTTCGTGAGATTAATCTGGAAGGTGCCCGTTTAGCGCGGCAGGTTGCCGATGAGTTTACAGCCAGGAATCCTGATAAACCAAGATTTGTAGCCGGAGCTGTTGGTCCGACCAATAAAACAGCCTCCATGTCACCGGATGTAAATAATCCTGCTTTTCGTGCGGTTAGTTACGATGACCTTGTTTCAGCCTATAAAGAACAAATACTGGCGTTGATTGAAGGAGGAGTTGATGCACTGTTGATAGAAACTATTTTCGACACACTGAATGCAAAAGCGGCCATTTATGCAGCGGAAGAGGCCATGAAAGAACTCGGAAAAAGGGTTGAAATCATGCTTTCGGCAACCGTGGCTGATACCAGTGGACGTACCTTGTCTGGCCAGACGATCCGGGCATGCCTTGCCTCTGTCGGGCATGCCAATGTGCTTTCAATAGGTCTAAACTGTTCGTTTGGAGCCAAAGACCTTAAACCCTATCTGAATGAAGTAAGTGCACATTCTTCCTGTTTTGTAAGTGCCTATCCGAATGCCGGATTACCGAATCAGTTTGGTGAATACGATGAGACTCCCGAAACAATGGCAGTGCAGGTAAAAGAATATATTGATGAGAAGCTGGTCAATATTATAGGAGGTTGTTGCGGCACTTCACCCGATCATATAGCTGCCTATCAGGACCTGATAAAAGGTGCAGCGGTAAGGGAGAAAAAAACAAAGAGTAATAATTTAGAGTTAAGCGGGTTGGAGTTGCTGGAAATCATTAGTCTTTCCCCGGCAATATCATCCGACCTCTCCCCTAACCCCTCTCCCAAGGAGAGGGGCATAAGATCTGAGGAAAGCAAAGATGGTCTCGGTCTACTCGCTGGGAGCTATTCCCCTAACCCCTCTCCCAAGGAGAGGGGCATAAGACCTGAGGAAAGCAAAGATGGTCACGGTCAACTCGCAGGGAGCTTTTCCAGGGAAAGGGGCATAAGACCTGAGTATTATACTTCATCCGTTGAGAACTGGAAAATTTTACAACCAATTGCAAAGGAACTTAGACATAATCAAACTGAAGCAGAAAATAAACTTTGGCAAGCAGTCAGAAGAAATAGTACAGGTTATAAAATAAAAAGACAACAAGTAGTTGATGGTTATATTGCTGACTTTATTTGTATTGAAAAAAGAGTAATTATCGAAGTCGATGGAGAAATACATCTTAATTCAGAAAACAAAAAAAGAGATGAAGAAAGATCAAGAATATTAGGAACTCAGGGATACCAGATTGTTCGATTTACAAATGAAGAAGTTACTGACGATATTGTTAAAGTGGTAAATAAAATCAAATCACTTTTAGACAATAAACCTACGCCAGCACGAACTTCTTTTTCCAATGGTCCCCTCTCCCGGGGAGAGGGGGCAGGGGGAGAGGTCGAATACTCAGATCAGAAAGATGAAACTCCTTTGGTGAGGTCTCTTTTCGTCAACATCGGCGAACGTTGTAATGTAGCAGGTTCCCGTGCATTTCTGCGATTGATTAATGAAAAGAAATACGAAGAAGCCCTGAGAATTGCCCGCAAACAGGTTGATGACGGTGCTCAGGTTATTGACATCAATATGGATGATGCGATGTTGGATGCTAAAGAAGAGATGGTAACCTTCCTGCATTATCTGTCTTCCGAGCCTGAAATATCGCGGGTACCGGTGATGATTGATTCTTCAAAATGGGAAGTGATTGAAGCAGGCCTGAAATGTGTTCAGGGTAAATGCATTGTCAATTCCATTAGTCTGAAGGAAGGGGAAGAAGATTTCCTGATGAAAGCCCGTAAGATTCGCGCTTATGGTGCAGCTGCTATTATTATGGCTTTTGACGAAAAAGGCCAGGCCGACAGTTTTGAACGTAAAACACAGATATGCAAAAGGGCATACGATTTATTGGTTGACAAAGTTGGTTTTCCACCTCAGGATATTATTTTTGACCCGAATGTTCTGGCAATTGCCACAGGTATTGAAGAGCATAACAATTACGGGGTCGACTTTCTGAATGCTACCCGTTGGATTAAACAAAACCTGCCGTATGCCAAAATAAGCGGTGGAGTAAGTAACCTGTCTTTTTCATTCAGGGGGAATAATGTTGTACGTGAGGCCATTCATTCCGTATTTTTATATTATGCTATCAAAGAAGGCATGGATATGGGAATCGTAAATGCGGGCATGTTGCAGATTTACGAAGACATTGATGATGATTTACTTGAACATGTGGAAGACATTGTGCTGAACCGCCGGCCGGATGCCACAGAGCGAATGATCGAACTGGCTGAAAAAGTAAAGGATTCAGATTCTGGCGAGAAAGTGGAAAAAGTGGATGAATGGCGTTCACGTCCGTTACAGGGCCGGCTGGAATATGCATTGATAAAAGGGATCAGTGAATTTCTCGAAGAAGATTTAGCTGAAGCACTGACTCAGTATGACTCAGCGATTGAGATTATTGAAAAGCCGTTGATGAGTGGAATGAATATCGTCGGTGATTTATTCGGCGATGGGAAAATGTTCCTGCCACAGGTAGTAAAAACTGCCCGTACGATGAAAAAAGCGGTGGCTATTCTTCAACCCGTCATAGAAGCTGAGAAAGTTCCCGGGCAAAGTTCATCCGCAGGGAAGTTTTTAATTGCTACCGTAAAAGGCGATGTTCACGATATTGGAAAGAATATTGTTGCCGTCGTACTGGCCTGTAATAATTTTGAAGTAATCGACCTGGGGGTTATGGTTCCAACGGAGAAGATCATCCGGACTGCAATTGAGCAAAAAGTGGACATTGTAGGATTAAGCGGATTAATCACCCCTTCACTGGAAGAAATGACGAATGTAGCTGCTGAAATGCAGAAAGCAGGATTGACTGTTCCTTTACTGATTGGTGGTGCCACAACTTCAAAGATTCACACGGCTGTAAAGATTGCACCTAATTATAAAGGACCGGTGATTTATGTAAAAGATGCTTCGGTGAATACCCATGTAGTTGCACAACTTATGAGTGAAAAAAATCATGTAGCTTATGAGACTGAAATAGCAACAGAATACCAGGCCCTGCGTGACAAGCAAACTAAAAAACCGGATCTGTTAAGTCTTGATGAAGCAAAAAGACGCAGGCCGAATCTTTTTTAGTCTACAGAATAATTCGCCCACATTATCAATGTATTTTATGACTCATAATTCATTCAAATTATGAGTTAAGTACTAGAAAGAATAGAATTACCTATTTATTATTAAAGAATAGAACGCGGATTTTCACGAATTCAGCGGATTAAAACTGATTAATATCCTATAACGGATTTAAATACGGATTTTATTCATACAAGTATGAATGATAAAGATATAGATCTTAGACATCTTTCCGATGTATCGGAATAAAAATCCGTATTTCATCCGCTATATCTGCGTTTATTCCGACAAGTCTGAATGTACCATCAGCGTTCTATTCTTTTGAATTTAAAATGTGACATTAAATTGTTCCTATTATTTATAAATCACATGATCTTCAAATTTTCACATTTATAAATCTATCCCGAAATGACTTTTACAGACTTAGGCATTAATGAAAATATTATTCAGGCACTTGTTGAAAATAACATTACCGAACCTACCGGCATTCAGCTTCAGGTAATCCCTCATATTCTCCGGCACGATACGGATTTAGTCGGTATTGCGCAGACCGGAACAGGGAAAACAGCTGCTTTTTGCTTACCGATCCTTCAGACCATTGATTCAAAACTGCCCAAAATACAAGCTCTGGTTTTGGTTCCAACACGGGAGTTGGGACAACAGGTGGCACGGGAGTTTTTCCTGTTCTCCAAGCATTTGTCACGGGTATTTGCCGAAGCAGTGTATGGTGGAGCACCTATTGAAGACCAGATACAGAAATTAAAACGTCCTACCCATGTGGTAGTGGCCACTCCGGGAAGACTGATTGATTTACTCGAACGAAGGGCGTTGAATCTGGATGATTTGAAATATCTGATACTGGATGAAGCCGATGAAATGATGAATATGGGTTTTAAAACAGAAATCGACACCATTCTGACATCCTGCAAGAAAGGCATTACCAAAATGCTTTTCACTGCAACAATGCCTGATGATGTAAAACAAATCATACGTGAATACCTGCGACCGGATTTTGTGGAAATACAAATCAATGCTGAAGAGTTTGTGAATCAAATGATCGAACACCATTATCTGATATATCCCCGGGAGGAAAAACTGGAATACCTGAAAGCCTTTTTATCTGAACGTACACATCAACGTGGAATTGCTTTTTGCAGGACAAAACTGGATGCCAAACGATTGGCAAAACAATTGGCCGGTTTTGAAGTCACAGCCGATGCCCTTCACGGAAACCTGAATCAGGAAATGCGCGATAAAGTAATGCGCGGTTTTAAGAACGGGCGAATAAACCTCTTGGTAGCAACCGACATTGCAGCACGAGGCATCGATGTCAAGGACCTGGATTATATTATCCATTATCATATGCCTGAAAAATCAGAATATTACACTCACCGGAGCGGACGTACAGCACGTGCAGGAAAATCAGGGATATCGGTATGTTTCGTGCAAAAAGATGAATTAGAAGACATAAAGACATTAGAATCGGAACTAAACATTCAGTTTACTCCGTTAACCATCAGGTTAAAACCTGAGCAACCCTCTTTGCCTGTCACCATTTATACGAATATAGGCTTTTCCCAGGGCTTTACGAAGGGAAGTCTGCGTGATTTTCTGGTAGAGGAAGCCGGACTGAATATGGATGATATCCAAAACACAGTGGTTGAAGACAACCGGTCGTATTTTGATATTCCCCGGAAATACGAAAAACAGTTGCTGCTGAATTTGAAGGGTTATAAACTCTCTCACAGAAATTTGAAGTTCACACAGGATGGTGATAACAGCAAGAGGAATATCTATTAAGTAATCATAAATATTTAACGATCTATTTGCTAATCTACAAAAGAATAAATATCAGCAACATGGCAATTATTAATTTTTCATTATTAATTATTATCAATAATATTATCCGCAGAAGCTCCTAAAACTTCAAGTAATTATTTTTTTTCTTCAGTATTATAATTCCGAAGGAATTAAATGTGAATAGCCATGTATAAAATGCATGGAAAATGATTGTTGAAAGACACCAACCACGAAGTGGTTGAATTGATAAAGCTAATATTTCTCATCATATTCAATCAAATACTTTTCAATTTATCGTTCAAATCTTAAAGCTTTATTTATTGTTATTCAACCCCTTTCGGGGTTAGGTTCATCCTCTTTTATTTTTACCATACATTTCATATATGGCTATTCACATTTAAATCCTTCGGATTTAAGAGATCGTTTTATCTTAGGACACTTTGGGGATAAACATTAGTATTATTAATTACTTAGAACATGAGGCTTTGTATTTAAAAACTTAGAACACTTAATATCTAACTGAAGAAGCTTCAGTTGGATTTTTAAGTTCAAACATCCTGACTTCCCGCAAATTTAGTTGTCAGTATTTATTTATACTATGAGAGTTTATCTGTTAAATTAATAAGGAAATAAGGTTGGGGTTTAGGGTGTTTGGTTTTCTATTAAGGGTGAAAAAATAAAAATAAGGTTTTAAAAAAAAATAATGTAAATTAAGACTTCCTGACTACACGCAAATTTAGTTGTTTTTTTTATCTCTAATACAAAGGACTTTATTCAAACCTTCTAAATAACAGAAATTACAGATAAAATACAACAAATTCAGGATATATGTAACAGTCAAATTTGTGACACAGACATTATAACTTCTTGATTTATATCACATATTCAGGAAGTCTGAATTTATCCTCATTCATTCAAAGAAATAAAACTTACAGCATTCATTATGTGTCGGAAGCTTTTTGTCCTCGAATACGATTTTTCTTTTATTTATTCACTTTAATTTACTCTCTCCACTTTCTTCAAGCTCACATAACACACATACCCGGTTGTCTGATATCCCATTTCACCAATTAAATCCATGTATCGTTTAACCTGCTGCAGGTAAGTTTTACTTTCCTTGTCACCGAATTTATAATCAATGATGGTTGCTTCATTTCCACGGATAACAACCCGATCAGGGCGGTATTGTTCCCCTGTTGGAATCAGGATAGTGGTTTCGTTCAGGACACGGACATCTTCGGCAAACCATTGTTGTGTTTCGGGTAAATTCCAGAAATGGTTGAGTTCGTTTTCCACCAGGAGGCTTTCATCATGGCTGATACGACCACTTCGCACAAGTTCGAGAATGGCATTCGGTTGATCGGATTTGTGAGTAATCTGCCGTAGAATATCGTGCATGATGATACCATAATTCAGCCGGCTATCTGTCAACTGTTGGTTTTCGAGTAAATAGTCAAGACTTTGATGACGGATTCGCAGCCTGTCGGAACTGCTGACCGAAGGATAAACGATGACCTTTTCGTTCCTTTCGTCAACAGGCTTGTCGTGATAAATGGCATGAGTAGGTTCGCCCAGTTCAAACAACTTTGTATCGTCATTGAATGAATCAGACAGTGATATTATTTCCATATCCAATCCCGGAGTTTTCACACTCATACAGGCTATTAACAAAGTAGATAAGGAATTTATTTTATCCAGACTGTCCGGTTCTTTTTTTGGAGCAGGAGCCATACAAATCAATTCATTCTTAGCCCTTGTAAATGCCACGTAGGCCACATTCAGGCTGTCGATAAACAAATGCATTTGTTCGTCGAAATAGTTTTCGGCAAAAATCGACTGGCCTAGTTTTGAGCCATATTCTATTGGTAATAAAGGCAATTCATTGAAAGGAGCCACAGCAGGTTCACACCACAGGATATTCCGCATGCGGCTGTCAAGGTCCCAGTCGCAAAAAGGAAGTATCACTATTTTAAAATCGAGCCCTTTTGATTTATGAACTGTCATAATGCGCATCGCACTTTGATTGTCGGGTGTGGAAATGCATTGTTTCACACCATTCTTATTCCACCATGTAAGGAAGCTGTTCAGATCGGCAGTCTTCCCTGTTGTGAACTTAAAAACCACATCCTGAAAAGCCTGGACAAACACTGCTTCATTATGCCATGCTCCTATTCCGAACAGGAAAATGATTTGTTCTACCATGTCGTAAAGTGAACAGTGAAGGACTTCTTTTAAAACAGAATTTTCTTCTGTTGTAAACACGGAAGAAAAGACATCTCCTTTGGTCTCTGTGTTTGAAAAACAGTCATTCAGGGCTTCGTTTTCCGATTTGTTTTTTTTACCACGGGCATATTCATAATTGACTATTGTTTGCTGTATACTGTCGGAAGGATTAACAAACAGTTGCAGAATGCCCAGTATAAAACGTACTGAAGCAGCAGCACTTATCAGTAACCCTTCGTTACCCATTATATCATAGCATATTCCGGGTCTGGCATCTGATGTGGTTTTATAGTTCAGCAGTTTATGAATGACGTCCTGTTCTTCACGATTCGTACGTACCAGTATAGCAATATCAGCCGGGCGGTATCCACGTTGCTGCATATCTTCCAGAAGGGCAGGGAGGCGGTCGAGGCTTTCAACTTTCCAGCCATCTTCATTTTCCTCACGCTCTATAAAATTCACCTGTACCCTTCCGATTCCTGCTTTGGGTGATATTTGTTGATGGATATTGGCATAGGCATGTTCAATTCTTGTTGTCAACACGTCCAATGCCGGATATAAAGGCAGAACAGGATTCAGGTTCTCGTTCAGTTTGGCTTGAAGCAGTTGAGCAGCACGGCGGAAAAATGAATTATTAAAATCAACGATATTCCTGTCACTCCGCCAATTGGTTTCTAAATTTTCTTCGTGCACCTGATCCTGACGGAAATCAGTAAGGACCTGTTCATCCAGTAGTTTCCAGTCGGAATTGCGCCAACGGTAAATACTTTGTTTCACATCACCTACCACCAGATTAAATTTGCCAGCCGACAGACTGTTGGAAATAAGCGGGTGAAAATTTTCCCATTGCAGAACAGAGGTGTCCTGAAACTCATCGATCATAAAATTGTCAATATGGATTCCTGTCTTTTCGTACACAAAAGGGGTATCGCTGTTATCTATAATTTTATTAAGCAGCATATTGGAATCGGAAATCAACATGGTATTTTGCTCGTCGGTTAGTTTCTTGATTTGCACTGCCAGATCGGACAAAATGCCCAGTGTGTTGATATGCTTCAACACCATGACCGCTGAATTATACGTCACAATATCTGTCTGAAACAACTCTGCCAGCTGAATGAAACACTGTTGAAGGCCTCCCTGGTAGGCAGTTTCAATAGCATTTTTTATGTCCTGAGGTTTCGATTTTGTATAACAGTTGCTTACATCATTCGCAAAACTGATAAACCTGTTGCTGATTTCCAGTTTCCCTTTAAGTAGTTTCTCAAATGTATTGGTAGTTTTATACGAAAAATCTTCGTGGGTGAGCCCGTTCCTGGCCATGATGTTCAATCCATCAGTTGCAGTCTTTTTCACGTTATTTTCAAAGTCTGTTTTAATCTCCCGAAGACTCTTACGGTAATTTGTCAGGAACTCGCGTTCGTGTAGTTTACGGTTGGTATCTTCAGCTTTGTGCTGATAGCTTTCCTTGAAGATTTCTTTACCGAGTTCCATGATATTGCCGCGCATGTTCCAGTTTTCCGATTGCTCAATACGATCTTCGGCATATGAAGTAAGCCATTGCAACAGTTGTTTGTTCTCCTCTTTGGACAGGTCGAGGAACAGGTTATCCACCGATTGTTCCAGAGTGGACGAGTTATCCAGTTCAAGGTTATAACCGCCGTGCACGCCAATATCACGTGCAAAGGACCGGATAACCTGCTGGAAAAAGCGGTCAATGGTACTAATGGAGAATGACGAATAGTCGTGCAGGATAGTGGTGAGAATATGTTTTGCCCGTATATTAACCGCTTCTTCATCCATCCTGAATTCAGACATCAATCCGGCTCTGTAATCAGACTCTTCACCTTGTGAAAGTGCATATAACTCTTTCAGAATGCGCGATTTCATTTCGTCGGTGGCTTTATTGGTAAACGTAACAGCCAGGATACGACGGTGAGCCCGTTCCTTATGAGGATCGAACAGCAAATGGATATAGTCTTGCGTAAGCCGGTATGTTTTGCCCGATCCGGCGGAGGCGCGGTAAATGTTGAGCATTGGAATTAATTCATAATTAAAAATGCATAATTCATAATTAAGGAAGCTCTTTCCTGAAAATAGCCGAAACTATTTTGTTCCGGCTATTGTCCTATAATTTGTTATTATTCGATGTTTATAAAAGTTGTTGCTTTGGTAAATAATATAAATGGAAAATACCATGTTTTTTGCATATTTCGTCTATATCTTTTCTTGATTCAACTTTAAACTCTTCAGATGTAATATATTGTTCAGAAACAATTTCATTATCATCACAGAATTTTTGCACTTTCTCCTTTACTATTTTTCTGAACTCCTCTGAAGTTACATATCCTTCAGGAACTATTCCCGTTTCTGCAGGATTCTCAAATTCCACACCCTTACGATAACGGCGTAAATCGTTTATGATTTTCTTCCCGTTTAGGGCTGAATCGTCAATTTTTACAGTGTGTATCATATCAAATATGTTTATAATAGTAGTTGCAAATATACATATATCGTTTTAAATTAAAACTAAACTAAGGAAGAAAAGTTCAATCCCATTGGTTCAACAAGTGAATATATTATTAAGAAAACCATATGTTTTGCCTGATCCGGCAGAATGGGATAAATGTTGAACATAATGGTTTTTTAAAAGAAAAAGCAAGTTCAAACAACTTGCTTTAAATTTGTATCTAAAAGATATTTCGCCATAAATTCAGAATGCTTCAATAGTGCGATTAAAAGTTCTGCTTTCTCTTATTTCCTGAATTATATCTTCGGCACTTTTATCAGACTTGAATGCTCCAAAAAACCTATCAATAAGAGTTTCATCTTCTACGACCTCTTCAATCATTGAATTTGAGAGTTTAGCTATCAGCTTTAATTTATTTTCTTTGCTCAAACTTCGTAGCAAACCATAATAGTTTTCAATCATTATTGTATTATCAGTTGATTTCATAGTTGTATTCTTTTATTTTTTACGCAGGTCAAAACCAAACTTAGTTTCTAAATATTCTCAGAATTCTTCTATTCCCGGTTCCATAGGTATATATCCATCAGGTAATTCTTCGGCATCAGGAGACCTAATTTTCACGAATCTTTTATACTTTTCCAAATCCCCTACAAATTTGCGACCTGTTGGTGAACTAATATTTATGTTTGTAGTTACAGTTATAATTTGGAGGATTTAAAATAATATTACAAATATACAGCTATCATACAGAATTAAAACTAAAATAAGGAAGAAAAGTTCAACTAAGAAATAAATCCCATCGGTTCAATAAGTGAATTTTTATTGAGTAAGCCATATGTTTACCCGAACGTGCAGAATACAATAAATATTGAGCTTAAAGGTTTTAATGTTCGGCTTAATTAAACTGTAAATCACTGTTATCATTCATAATTTTCGCAAATAAATTTCTTTCTTTATTCAATTCATTCTCATTTGGAATCAAAAAAAGTATATATAATGATTTATGTATTTTATAAAATGAAATCATTAAAGGATATTTTTTTCTTATGGCTAATAAGGTTTCCTTTCCTCCAAAAAAGATATCTACCGGGACATCTTCACCATATCTTATAGACAAATCTTTTATCAATAAATAATAACTTATAAAGTTTTTATTATAAATATCCGTTTGCATATCTTTGGTATTTCCATATAAGCTAAAAATTATATTATCAACCTTATTAATTTCTTCAGCTTTAATTGAAAAATCATATGCTTTTGATGACATTACATGATATAGATGCATAGTTGTTTCACTGGAATATTCATCTCGATACTTTATAAGTTGTTTTAATGGAATATCTTTATTCAAATCAATCTTTACGAAGGTGATTATATATTTATTCCTATATTCAAAACTTCTAATTTCATTTCTATAGTTACTTTTTATGACTTCAGTTATTTTCATATTTTTCAATTCTTTTGCTTTGAAAAGCAAAGAATCTTCTTTGTCGAATTTGCCTTTGTAAAGATATATGCTATCGAAAGAATGGTTAGTTGAGATTGCTGATTTAACACATCTTATAATTAAAGAAGAGAATCCTAAAAATAAAAAAGACACTACTATAATTCTTCCTTTTGTTGTCCTTTTCATAGTTTATATCTTAAATATATTTATTAATTATTGAACTAAACTCATTTAAAGTTTATCTTCTTCACCTTATACCCCATTTCGAGTAATATCTCTGCAATCTTTACCCTGAAATCGCCCTGTACCAGTATTTCCCCATCACGTGAAGAACCGCCGGCACCACATTTTATTTTCAGTGTTTTGGCAAGTTCTTTCAATTCACTGTCCATTCCCTGAAATTCGGTTACCAGAGTAGCTGTTTTACCTTTGCGTTTGTCCAGTTCTACCCGTAAAGGTTCTGCCTGACGTTTTTTTGCCGGTTTCAGTATTGTTTCAGCAGGTGTTTCTTTTACCTGCGGGACTTCTTTTTTTAGTTCATTGAGCTTATCTTTCCAATCCATAATACTAATTTATAATGCATAATTCACAATTCATAATTAAAAGAATCCATTGTATTCTATTCATTATCCAGATTTTCTTCTGATGATTTTAGAATTGCAGTTAATATTTTTATTAATTCTACACAATCATTGTCTAAACTATCATATTGTTTTTGATCTATATAATCTGTTGCAACTAATAATTCCAACCAATATTCACTTTCACTTGATTCTTTAAGCGCAATATTCATCTTTGCCCTAAAATCCTTTATGCTTTGGCCTCTTATTGCTTCCTTTATATTCGCACCAATACTTGTACCACTATGAAGCAATTGTTTAGACAGGTCATATTCTTTCTTTTCATTTTTCAGGTATTGATTCAAACGAATAATTCTTATTGCAAAAGCTTTGCTTTTATCTACAATGACATTTCCAGTTTGCTTCATTTCTTTCAATTATGAATTTTGAATTATGAATTATGAATTAATTTAAAGAATTCCCAAATAATTATTCCTCCGGTCACACTTACATTCAGCGAATGTTTGGTACCGAATTGCGGTATTTCAATGCAACCATCGCAGGCGTCGACCACACTTTGCTGAACCCCTTTTACTTCGTTACCAAGGATCACAGCATACTTCTTTGAGGCATCCAGTTTCAGGTCGGGAAGCTTTGTACTTCCTTGTGCCTGTTCGATAGCAAAGACTATATATCCCTGAGCTTTTAACTCTGCCATCGCCACATGGGTATCTTCAAAATGCTTCCAATCAACTGTATTTTCAGCACCCAGAGCCGTTTTATGTATTTCGGCATGAGGAGGTGTACTGGTAATGCCACACAGGTAAACAGCTTCAACCAGGAAAGCATCGGCTGTACGGAACACAGACCCTACGTTATGCAGACTTCTCACATTATCGAGTACTACCACGAGGGGAGTTTTAGTTTGTTCTTTGAATTCCTCGATAGTGAGGCGATTCATTTCGGTTATTTTAAGTTTCTTCATAACTACTAATTACACGAATTCAATACGAATTTATACGAATTTCGATTTTCAAATATCAACATATTATCACATCAACAAATTATATCTTCAACAAATTATTAAATTATCTCATCAACACATTATCACATCAACTCATCGACACATTATCACATCATCTCATCATTTTAACGCAAGGATTGCCCGTTCAATGATGGTGTCGATGCCATTTGCCTGATCGGCAGCAGTCAAAGCAACAGAGATTGTAGGATCAATACCGAATTCAATATTTTCCATCGCTGTATTATACATTGGGGATGAAGAGAAACGAACCAGCCAACCGTTTGGGAGTTCGCTCGAAAGTGGCAGTCCGCCACCGCCGCCGGTTTTATCCCCGACTATAATGGCATTGGGAGCCTGAGTCATGCGGTTTACAAAGTCATTCGTGGCGCTGAATGACATCCTGTTGGTGAGTATTGCCACAGGTCGTTGCCATTGAATGGTTGGATGAGCAGGAGTAACAATTTCAACAGGGCTTGAAAAATCGGAATGACCATCCCCTGTTTTATGACGGATATATCCTGTAACGGTTGTTTTCTTGAAGAAATAGGAAGCCATCTGTTTAGAATAGTCCAACGACCCACCGCCATTATCACGCACATCGATAATCAGGGCATGACAGGTTGAAAAAGAGTTCAGTATATATGCCATGTTATCATCTGAAAACGGATCTTCAAAGCTCCCGTAATAAATATATCCAATCTGACCGTTATTAATTTTTCCATAGTTTAATGCTCCGGCAATGCCATAATTTTCACCCAGATAGCGGGAAGTGTAAATGAGCGGGGAACTGAAATTTGATGGATAGTCGAGGTACCAGTCCCAGTAACGGCTTACATTAAAATCAGAATAAAGATTTACATGACCATCTTTTAATTCATCCAGCATTTGGCCCATTAAATTAAAGAATGGAATCTCACCAGAAACAGAAGGAATCTGTTGGTGGTAAACTGTATAAATTGAATCCCAGTTGATATGTTTGTAATCGAGGTAACAATAGCGGGTATCTATAATATTCCACAGAGCCTGGAAGTTACCTTCGTTGGTGTTGGGTTGCATTGCCGGTTCATTCATACACGAAGGGAACAAAACAACAGCTAACAATATTGAAAAAATAGTTTTTCTCATACACTTAAATCTTTAAACATGAATCGATATTCATTTTATTCGTTGGGTGAAATAAAATTCAGAGGGGCTTTTCTCTTACGTCCTCCAAAACAAACCCTGTCAAAAGTAGTTGCAATGATCAAACTCAATTCATTCCGGCTGAAAACCATATCGTTTGCAGAATATTGCAGAGTCTGATACTTTATTCCGGCTTGCCAGACAGAACGTTTAAAAGGTACTTCTATGGTTAGTTTCGGATTAATACCCCGCCTGTTGATGATTGAACTCAGGTGTGAGATATTTGACAGATTACCCAATTCAAACATTTCATAATAGGATGCCCCTTCTAAGGGTACATACATCCACCCTATTAAGGGAGTTTCAACTGAAAGTTGCAGTTTTAACGTTCGTCTGTGTAAAACAATATCGTATATCGCTACTCCCGATAAGTTCAGGTTAGTTGCCAGATCAACATTTCCGGGGTTATTAATATTCCGTGCCACATCTTTATACCCTAAATCAATGTCGCAACTGCCTCCTGCTAAAATGACCAGACCTTTCATTGGACGAAAATGATAGTTTATTCCCCAGTTGTAATTCATTTCCAGATAAGTCATTGAACTTGTCTGAGCCGGATTTAAAAGGAGCCCGGCTTCCAGGATAAACCTGCTTTGCTTCGAAACATTTGAGTTATCTAAGGACAATAACCTGCGACTGTCATTTTCAAATTGAATGCCATTACCTGAATAGGTCAGAGGTGAAAGATACGGGTCAGTCAGATTAAGAAAGGAAAATCCGACTGAATTCGTATTAGTGGTCAATAAGTACTTTTGATCATCAGCATTCTGAGCTGAAAGGAAAGAATTGAAAAGTATTGCCAACCCAAGAATTAGGAGTTTATTCATTTGAACAATTGCATTTAACCTGATTATGTTGCAAAAATAACTAAAAAGTTTCAGATTGAAGCTGAATCCAATTATTCAAACACATTTGATTTGAAAGTTATGGATTGTTGTTATAACCGGTAAATACAGAAATAATTGTATATATTTGTTGCAACAAAAAACTATTTGTTTGTCTGATCAATCCCTGACAGGGGAATTATCACTTTTCTTTTAATGTAAATGCAACGATTTATCAAATCTTTGCATCTATAAAATATCATGCAATCATACATCAACAAATGAAAAAGTGTACACTGAAACTTTATGACAAAATCATCTCCGCGATCTTGTTTTCGACTGTCATCCTATTATCATGTAAACCGGACGAACCGGTTCCTGCCTACGGGGTAGAACCTATGTACGGTGTAGTAAAGCCCAAAAATATTTCTATTAATAAAGTTCAACAAACCTCAAACCGTTTACCAAATGAAAAAACTTATCATTAAATCGTTTGACAATTTTTTAATTTGTATTCTCGGACTTATTGGGTTCTTAACCGGCTGTAGTGTCATCAATCCGCCTCTTGTTGAATATGGTACACCCCATGTTGATTATGAGATTAAAGGGACAGTTACCGACAGTCTTACGGCAGCACCTGTTCAAAATGCAAGAATCATTATTTCGCAAACCTCTAACGTTGGAGATTTAACTGCACCACGTATTGATACACTTGCACTAAAAGAAACCGATAGTACCGGAAAATATGATATTCAGATTCAGGATTTTCCTTCAGATAGTATCACTTTTCAGGTAACCGTTGTTGACATTGATGGGACGGCAAATGGGGGTGATTTTGTTTCACAGGAGAAGGATGTATTGTTCAAACAATCCGATCTGACGGGGGCTAATGGTTGGTATAATGGGACAGCAGTAAAAATAATTGATTTCAAACTCAAAAAGAAATAAGTCAAGTGGACATTAAAAAGAAAATAATCCTTTCTCTCTTTCAGCAACATAAAAGAAATCAAAGTAAGATCCATGAACTTACCTACCTGTTTTGGGAATGTACACTTCGTTGCAATCTGAATTGCATACATTGTGGCAGCGATTGTTCGAAAGAAGCCCTGTCACCTGACATGCCTGGGGAGGATTTTTTAAAAGTACTTGATTCTATCACTCCACATGTCAATCCACACAAAACAATGGTTGTACTTACCGGTGGCGAACCACTCATGCGGAAAGATCTTGAAAAATGCGGTGAAGAGATTTACAAACGTGGTTATCCGTGGGGTATGGTTACGAATGGGTTCGGACTTACGGCTGAACGATTCAATTCATTATTGAAAGCCGGTTTGCGCTCTATAACCATAAGTCTGGATGGGCTTAATCCTGAAACTCATGATTGGTTTCGGGGGAAAAGCGGTTCGTGGGAAAAAGCCATTCAAGCCATAGAGGGGGTTGTTGCAACCGGGGATTTGATGTACGACATTGTCACTTGTGTGAATAAACGGAATATTGATGATCTGGAAGCAATAAGGGATTTATTCATTAGTAAGGGCGTAAAACGTTGGCGATTGTTCACTGTTTTCCCAAAAGGACGTGCTAAAGATAATCCATTGCTTCAACTTTCAAAACAGGATTTTATCCGTTTAATGGAATTTATCAAACAGACCAGGAAAGAAGGAAAAATCAAAGCTTCATACGGATGTGAAGGGTTTCTGGGGGATTATGAGTTGGAAGTGCGTGACAGTCCGTTTTTTTGCCAGGCAGGAATTCATATCGGTTCGGTTTTGGTTGATGGCTCCATCAGTGCATGTCCCAGCTTACGAGCAGATTATATTCAGGGCAATATTTACACCGACGATTTTTGGACAGTATGGAACGGGCGGTATCAGAATATGCGAGACCGGTCATGGACACGAACAGGGAAATGTGCTACCTGCAAATCGTATAAATACTGTGAAGGGAACGGCCTTCATCTTCGCGATGAGAATTCGGGAGAACTGCTGTGTTGTCATATGGAAATGCTGGAACAATAGCACATTTACAATTTATTCATTTACAATTGAACATTAACCGGACTTGTTTTATATTAAGCCTAAAATGTCGTATATTATAGGGCATTGTCTAACCCCCGATAGCCCCCGATAGCTATCGGGGCGTGATCTTTTACGGTTTGACGCATTGCTAACAAATCGACATAACTTGATCAACATAACATCAGGAGAATTGATCTGTTTAAAAATAAGCAAATAAGGGTAGGTTGTGGGGTGTCTGGTTTTCTACTAAGTCCCCCACGATCAGA
>Ga0302269_1000533_pt1 | contig 22219 bp, 22 predicted proteins | sample III_Bog_E2_2_FD_194560 | JGI IMG/M metagenome (GOLD analysis project Ga0302269, IMG submission 194560) | Peat permafrost microbial communities from Stordalen Mire near Abisko, Sweden - III_Bog_E2_2 | ecosystem: Environmental > Terrestrial > Soil > Wetlands > Peat | place: Sweden: Abisko...
GTCGTCTTGCTAAAGATTGGGAAAACCTCAACCTCAGTTCTCTCGCCTTCCTTCGCTTCGCCTCTATCCGCCTCATGCTCAGAAAACTCTGCAATCCCTCATAAACTTTCGGGACGGACACTAAGGCCGTTGGTATCGGCGGCATGGTCGAGACGGCGAATACCGCGACGGAATACCCAAAAACGACTGAGAACATAATTAATGATTGGAATTGTAAGAGTCGGCACAATCACGGCAATCGGGTAAGGAAGCAACAAGACATCGGAAATCACCGCAACCATTCCGGTGCTGATTCCATATGAAAAAATTGATAAGACAGCAAAGCGAGGCAGGTAATCGCCATGATCAGCCGAAACCGCAAAGCTAAATCCCTGATGGCCAAAGTAAGAAACAGCCGTTGACAAAAGGTAGCCGATGGTTGTTCCGGCCACGGGCGTGACGCCTAATTCTCTTACCGATAAGGCAAAACTGCTGGCGTAGACCAGAGTTGCGCAGATACCAACCAGGCCGAAACGCCCGATGCGCTGAAGTTCCCGCCATGAAGTCATCTTGAAAATCATAACCACGTTCGCCTTGCACCAAACGGTTCCAGAGTGAATGGGCCTGGAGAGAGCCCCTTGACAGCCGCATCTCAATCGGATGTAAGAACAACGGTCCAGCGCGTCCGACGTGGAATCGCGCGTGCTGGGCGGGCAGTGCTGTTCATGTCGCAGTGCCGTTCATTTCAGTTGTTCATCTCCGGAATTGACTACGGCAGGAGTGGTATTTATGCACAACGACAGCACAGCGGCACCGAAATTGTCCGTCATCGTACCAGTCTACAAGGAAGAGGACAATATCCGTCCCTTCCTGGCGCGCATCCGCCCCGTGCTGGAGGCGCTTGGTTCCTACGAGATTTTGTTTTGCCTGGATCCCTGCACAGACCGCACCGAGGACATCATTATCGAAGAGAGTGCTAAAGACCCAAGGATTGGCTTGCTGGTCTTTAGTCGGCGTTTTGGCCAACCCGCAGCGACCATCGCCGGGATCATGAATTGTCGTGGCGAAGCCTGCGTTGTCATCGATGTGGACTTGCAAGACTCGCCAGAAACAATCCTGCCCATGTTCGCCAAGCTCCAAGAAGGCTACGACGTGGTTACGGCCCGCCGGTCCAGCCGCAAGGGCGAAACCGCCATCAAGAAAATTGTGGCGGAATTGGGCTATAGCCTGATCAACCGGATCTCGGATGTCGCGATTCCACGCAATACCGGCGATTTTCGTATCATTACGCGGCGGGTGATCGAAGAGTTGCGGGAATTGGGAGAAAGTCATGGATTCTTGCGAGGGCTGGTCTCTTTGGTTGGCTTCCGTCAAACCTTTGTTGAATATGAACGCGATGCTCGCGAAGCCGGAACCAGCAAGTACAATCGGTATCTGGGATCGTTAAAAATTGGCTTTAACGGCGTTTTTGGCTTCTCGACCTTTCCTCTTTCATTTTTGCTCTGGACCGGCTTTGGCATCCTGTTGCTCAGTTTGCTGGCCATCCTGTATATGCTCGTAACCAAGCTGGTGATTGGCGAAAACTACCCCATGGGGGTGCCAACTATCACGGTCCTGGTGCTGTTCCTGGGCGGTGTCCAGTTGATGGCCGTGGGCGTGTTGGGGGAATATATTGGCCGCATCTATGATGAGGTACGCCGACGTCCGCAATTTATTGTTGATCGAGCCACCAACATCACGCTCCGCGATCGCCGGGGGCCTGGGTCTGGGGCGTAGCGCCTGTCCTCGGTGGGCGTCAGGTTGAAGTGTTTCATGGGCATCCCAGAGTATTTGACGTCAAATACTCTCCCTACGACACCGCCCTGCCCTACCCTGACATGTCGGGCCGATTGGGGTATTTGACGTCAAATACTCTGGGGCGAAATGAGCCTCCGGGCATCCGCCCTTGACAGGCTCCCGGAGCAGCTGGCTCCGACCCATCCTCTGCCGGATTATTTGACGTCAAATAATCCCACGCATCCGCATCACTCCCGGAGAGCCATGACCTGTTTTGATATCTCGACCCCACCCCTGACCGAACGTCCTCTGGTCCTGGTGGTCGCGGCGGCTTTGGTCGATGCCGATGGGCGGGTACTTCTGGCTCAACGGCCTGCAGGAAAAGAGATGGCTGGTTTGTGGGAGTTTCCCGGCGGGAAAGTCCATGCCGGCGAAACTCCAGAAGTGGCCCTGATTCGTGAACTTCGCGAGGAATTGGGCATCGAGACCCGCCATAGCTGCTTGGCGCCTGTGACTTTTGCCTCCCATGCCTATGAACGATTTCATTTACTGATGCCACTCTATGTCTGCCGAGTTTGGCAAGGAATCGTCGTTGGCCGGGAAGGGCAGGCTCTGGCTTGGGTCTTGCCTAACCGCCTTAATGACTATCCGATGCCTCCCGCCGACCTCCCCTTGGTCGCCATGCTGCGTGACTTGCTGTCTTGATTCCCCCGTCATACCAATGGCCTTGGACGTTGACACGTCCGCAGCGCCCTCAGACGCCGGGCGGGCGCATCCGCGCCCCCTAGAGTCCACACACTGGGGCTTCGCGCGCATGGGCGCGCGGGGCCGCCGTCGCGGCCCGAGGACCGGCGATGTGTCAGTATCAGGGCTCGCCGGTATCAGAGAGAAACACCCGGTGCCTCGGAGTTTGCCGTCGATCCGGGCCAGACGTTCGAAGCCGACATGGTAGCTATGGTGAAGATAAAGCAGCAGAGCCCGGATGGCCCGGCGGCATCCCCTAACCATGACACAGCACCGACCCTTGGGCCGTGACAGCAGCCTCATGTCCTTGTGGATGCGAAGCCCCAGTGTGGCCCGCTTGGCCTCTGAGGGCAGCCTTGATGAGCCAACATCAAGGCACGAGAGTTATGACCTCTATACAGTGTTATAGCCAACAAAGCACCAGCACTGCTGCGCTGGTGTCTTTTAAACTTGTTTAGTGGCTCATCGGACGATGATTCAAAGTCGATAGGAAATTATCAATAATCATTATGAATGAATCGGTATTGCGGGGGGGTCGCTCACCAAATCAAAGCTGTAACTGACGGCTTCATTGAGCGTACTATAAATATTATTGTGACCCAATTTAATATCGAACCCAGATCGCCGGAATAAGGACATCGCTTGTGGTGGGGCACAGCATAAAATCATATTTCCTCCAATTTTAGCCATTCGTGCGTGTATATTTTCCAAGGCTTCTAACCCTGTTGTATCAATATTTAATAATTCAGATAGATCAATTATCATTACCTTAACACGATCAGTATCAATCTCGGCGACAGCGTCCAATTTATCAACAGACCCAAAAAATAATGATCCGCGAATACGAACAACACTTACAGTTCCACCACAAAAATCACGAATATCAAGATTTGTTAAACTTGATATCCTTGTTATAAAGAAAATACATGACAATACCAAGCCGATTTCGACTGCGATAGATAAGTCAACTGTAACTGTTAGAATGAATACCGCAAGCAATATTACCTTATAGTTGTTCGAGTAACTACGCATTTCTAGGAATTTTCGCCATTCTCCCATATTATAAGAAACAAATAGTAAAATAGCCGCTAAAGATGCCATAGGAATATCACTCGCCAATGGCGCTGCCACCAGCACGATGAAAAGTAGTGTTAATGAATGAACAATGCCCGATACTGGCGTAATCGCACCAGAACGTATATTTGCAACTGTTCGTGCAATTGCGCCTGTGACACAAAATCCACCAAATAAAGGAACAACAAAGTTAGCAATACCTTGCCCAATGAGTTCTTGTGAGGAGTCATGCTTTTCACCAGTCAGGCTATCCGCCACACGCGCGCATAACAATGATTCAATCGAACAAAGCAAAGCTATCGTTATCGCTGGCGGTATAATATTCCTTACATTCTGCCAGCCTGTGTATGGCATCGTGATGCTTGGCAAGGTGTGGGGTATGCCGCCAAATTTGGTTCCAATTGTCTCAATGTTCAGATGTAAGTAGCGCACCATAACAACGCCAATAACAACAGCAACAATGGTTCCAGGCACCCGCGACATTATAGATACTATTTTTCGAGTGTGCAGTACATTAGATTTAGGCCAAAGCATTATTGCAAACAAACATGAGACCCCAACAAACACTGCTTGCGTATTTAGATTATTTATATTGGCAATTATATATTGTATTTTGGAAATAAATTCAGCTGGAGCTTCGTTTCCTGGCAAACCTAAGAAGTCCTTTATCTGCGAGAGTCCGATCAATATAGCGATACCGTTAGTGAATCCAATCACAATGGAGACGGGAATGTGCCTAATTAAAGCTCCAACTTTAAATATACCCATGACCAATAAAATTACTCCAGCAAGCATGGTTGCTAACTGAAGATTTAATACTCCATATTGCTCAATCACACCATAAACTATTACAATAAATGCACCTGCTGGACCGCCAATTTGAACTGTAGATCCACCGAATGCAGATACCAAGAAACCGCCAATGATTGCCGTATACACGCCGGCCTCTGGACGCATGCCAGACGCGATAGCAAATGCTATTGCCAATGGAAGCGCAATAATACCAACAGTAATACCCGCAAAAACGTCTGACGTAAATTTTTTAACAGTATACGCTCTTAGTGCCGTGCTGATCATCGGCTTGAATTCTGGAAGTAGATACATCTACTGGGCTTTCATTCTCTAATTATGGGCGCCATCACTCGGTAAGCGCTGTGAGCTTCACGACACCGTATCACATAGTACTCGTGTAAAGTCCTTTTGTGAACTCCGAAGGATACAGGCGCCTGCTTAAAATGTCGGGGGATTCGTCAATTGGGCGCCGGTATCGGCCTCCTGAGGGCCCTGGGGCAGTGGACGCACCATCGCGAGCGTCTGGACGGCCCGGCGTGGTCGGAGCCCCCCTGGCATGTGCGGACGCTCCTTTTGCGTGCAATTGAGCAGTTATACCGGCGAGCCCTGATACTGACACATCGCCGGTATCGGCGGCGACCACCGCCGCGCGCCCCATGGCGCGCAGCCAAGGGCGCGGATGCGCATGCCCGGCGTCTGAGGGCGCTGCGGACGTGTCAACGTCCAGGGCCATGGTATTACGGGCTTCCCTCGTCTGGCGCGGCGCGCTCCTGCCAGCGCCACAGGCCGTCGCGCTGATAAAGCCAGGGATATTGCGTGACCATGCGGCGAACCAGGGTCAAGCGGTAGCCCGTAAGGGCGATGGCCGTCAGCAAGACGGTGTGGCCGAGAAAGCCGGGCAGCGACCAAAGCGGCCCCTGAAACAGGGCATAGGTCAAAAAACGGTCGCCGGCTCCCAAGAGTGGACCGTAAAGCAACATGAGGCCGACGGGACGCCAAGCCGAGGCCGCCGCCTGGCCGGTCATAAAGGCGCAACCGCCGAACAGTCCCACCGTCAATCCCCAAAAAACCGGCCAGGAGATCTCCGAGATCAGCGACTCGATCATGGGATCAATCCACCACAATGCGGGGAGGCGGGTTGGCGGTCTGGGTGGCGACTCGCTGCCAAATCGCAGCCGCGATGGTGCGGAAGGCGCGGGCGTGCTCGCTTTCGGGAGCACTGACGACAATGGGGCAGCCCTGGTCCGATGTCTCTCGAATCGCCATATCCAGGGGAATTTCTCCAAGAAAATCAACGCCAAGCCGTTCGGCCTCACGCCGAGCGCCGCCATGATTGAAAATGTCGCTTCGTCCGCCGCAGTGGGGGCAAGTGAAATAGCTCATATTTTCAATGATGCCTAGGACCGGGACATCCACCCGACGGAACATGTTCAATCCCTTCCGGGCATCGAGCAAGGCCAGATCCTGGGGTGTCGAGACAATCACCGCCCCGGCCAACGGGACTTGTTGGGCCATGGTCAATTGGGCGTCGCCGGTGCCAGGCGGCATGTCAACCACCAGCACATCCAATGGCCCCCAGGCGACATCGAACAGCATTTGTTGGAGCGCGCTTTGGACCATCGGGCCGCGCCAGATCATCGGTGTATCCTCGGCCACCAAAAAGCCGATCGACATGGTGGCCAAACCATAACGCATGATCGGCGCCAAACGCTCACCATCGGCTTGGGGCTTTTCGGTGATGCCCAGCAAGCGCGGGAGCGAAGGGCCGTAAACATCGGCATCCAACAGACCAACCCGCAGCCCTTGGCCGACCAAGGCCAAAGCCAGATTGATAGCGGTGGTGGATTTGCCAACGCCGCCCTTGCCCGAAGCCACAGCGACCACCGCATGAATCCCGGATAGCGACGGGCGGACACGCGGGGGCGGCCCCCCGTGCCCGTGGCCTCCATGGTCGTGAACCTGTGAAGCGTTTCGGTTGGGCGGTGGGCGGTGGGCTGTCAGAACCGCCGTGACAGCTTCGATGCCATCGAGACGCTTGACCGCGCTCTCGGCGGCATGGCGTATGGGTTCAGCCTGGGCGGCGCGGCGCGGGTCAACCTCGATGGCGACGGTGACGGCGCCATCCTGTATAGTGAGCCCCGCGATCATGCCGAGGGAAACAATGTCCGCGCCGCGTTCCGAATCGGTGACGGTTCGCAAAGCGGTCAGGACCTGATCTTCGGTAACCTGCGCCATGGTCGAAATCTCCGCCGCCTCTCCACGATTGCGGCGGAGGGCCGGCCATTGGGGGACGGGTGGGCTCGGGCGGTGGACTATAGGGCGCAGCCGACGGGTTGAAAAGGGCGCTAGAGTGTGACCTAAACTAGGCTGTGACCACCAGACGAAAGGGATGCGAGCGAATGCCGTGGAGCAATCAAGGTGGGGGAGGCGGTGGCGGCCCCTGGGGTTCCCCGCCGGGCGGTAGCGGTGGCGGCGGAGGGCCGAGCCCGTGGGGGCGTCCGCCGGGCGGTGGCGGTGGTGGTGGTGGTGGGCCGCAGGCTCCCGACCTCGAAGAACTGCTGCGTAAAAGCCAGGACCGCCTACGCAAGATGATGCCTGGTGGGGTCGGCGGCAAGGGAATCGCGCTGGTCGGTGTGATCCTGGTCAGCTTGTGGTTGGCGTCCGGCATCTATCGCGTGTCGCCCGACGAGATGGGCGTGGTGCTGCGCTTCGGCGAATTCGTCTACAAGACCAATCCGGGCTTGCGTTACCACCTGCCGGCTCCGTTCGAGACGGTTTTCACCCCTAAGGTAACACGGGTCAATCGGATTGAAATCGGCTATCGGTCGGGCGGCAGCGATACCCGGCGGGGCGTATCCGCCGATCGTGAGCTTCCCGATGAAAGTCTGATGCTGACAGGCGATGAAAACATCATCGATATCGACTTTACCGTGTTCTGGGTCATCAAAGATCCGGTCCAGTATCTGTTCCGCATTCGCGACCCCGAATCGACGGTCAAGAAGGCGGCAGAAAGTGCTATGCGCGAAGTCATCGGTCGTACCGAATTGCAACCGGCCTTAACCGAAGCCCGCCAGCAAATCGAGACCAGTACCCTGGCGCTGCTCCAGACCATGCTGGATGAATATCAGACCGGCATCCAGGTGACTCAGGTTCAGTTGCAGAAGGCCGATCCGCCGGCTCCAGTGATTGATGCCTTCAATGATGTCCAACGAGCCCGCTCAGATCGTGAACGTCTTCGCAACGAGGCTGAAGCCTATCGTAACGACATTATTCCTCGGGCGCGCGGCGATGCCGAGCGACTGAATCAGGAATCCCAGGCCTATCGCGAACAGGTGGTAAGTTTGGCAACGGGTGATGCCTCGCGCTTCACAGCCATTTACCAAGCCTACACCCAAGCCAAAGAGGTCGTTTCGCGTCGGATGTATCTGGAGACCATGGAACAGGTGTTGCGCGGCGTGAATAAGGTTATCGTTGATACTCCGGCGGGTGCCCAGGGTGTCATTCCTTATCTGCCATTGCCGCAACTGATCCACTCGCCTGCCGCCGCCGCCACGTCGGCGGTTCAGTCCCAGCAGCAGCGCCGGTGAGGGGAAATCCATCATGAACCGTACACTGATCATTGTTGGCTTTTCTCTGGTGGTTGGCGCCTTTTTACTGTCAAATGCGCTGTTCACCATCAACGAAACACAACAAGCCGTCGTTCTCCAGTTCGGGGCTAAGGTCAAAGTGCTTCAGACCCCCGGCCTGAAGATCAAGTTGCCCTTTATCCAGAATGTGGTGATGATCGATCGTCGGGTTTTGGATGTGGACCCTCCGGTTGAGCAAGTGATCTTGGCCGATCAAAAACGGCTCGATGTCGATGCCTTCGCCCGTTATCGGGTTGCCGATCCTTATGTCTTCTATCAATCGGTCGGCAACGAGGTGGTCGCAGAGCAGCGGTTGGCGTCCGTGGTCAATTCGGCACTGCGCCGCGTGCTGGGTAATGTTACACTCTTGGCGGTGTTGTCCCAAGAGCGGACCAAGGTGATGTCGGACATCAAAGCCCAGGTCAATGAAGAGGCTAAAGGCTTTGGCATCGAGATCGTCGACGTCCGAATCCGGCGGGCGGATTTACCTGAAGAGACCAGCCAGTCAATCTTTGCTCGGATGCGTTCGGAACGTGAGCGTGAAGCGGCAGAGGCGCGGGCCCAAGGTCAGGAACAATCCCAACAAATCCGGTCACGGGCGGATCGTGAACGGACGGTGATTTTGGCCGATGCGCAGCGGGATGCTCAAAAGGCACGGGGCGAAGGCGACAATCAGGCATTGCGGATCATTTCCGATGCAACCAATCGGGATCCGCAGTTCTACGCCTTTTATCGGTCGCTGGAAGCTTACCGTAACGCCATGCATAGTGACGACACGACCCTCGTCTTGTCGCCCACGGGTGACTTCTTCCGGTATTTTGGGAGCATCACCGGAGCGGTGCCGGCCTCAACTCCGGCTCCGGCAGGCCAATAAGCGGGGCGAATGGGAACGCTGTCATGTGCGTGTAAGGCTAACATGAGCCTGTGATGGCAACAGGAAGGAGGTCGGCGGTAAAATGGTGCCGTCGGCCATCTTCGGTGTCCGGTCTTCCGGCCTTGGGTGTGAGGCTATGGAGGAGGTGGGCGCGACGAAAGGGGATGGGGTGATGGTGGCTACCGGCAACCCAGCGACGGGCGACCCAACGGTGAAAGAGAGAGGAAGCGATCTGGCGGAACAGGTCGACACCTACCTTTTAGGGAAAGCCTACATCGCCGTACTGAAGCATCAATTGGCCAAAGGGGAGACATCCAACCGACGGCTGAAGGATGTTTTCGATGAAGCCTATCGGCAGGCCACCATCCTGGCCCAGTGCGGCCCCTCAGACACTGCGCCACCAACCGAAGAGGTTCATACTTATGTGGTTGGAAAAGCGTATATCGCCGTGCTGAAGCATCAACTCGCCAACGGGACCGCATCGGATCGGCGATTGAAGAGCGTGTTTGATGAAGCCTATCGCGAAGCGCTGGCGCTGGCCAAGTGCGAAACGTCCGGAGTGTTGGGGCCGTCCGACCCGAAACGGACATAACCCCCGGCGCTGCGGTCGGCGCTTGTACCGGCTGCGGTTCGCGCGATATTGAAGGCCGTAGACCCTATCATGCCGGTGAGCGTTGCCGTGAGTGATCCGCAGGTCGTTCGGGGGCAAGGCCTCCTTGATTGCGTCATTCTTTGTGGTTGCCGGCACTGTAGAACCTGGAATCTGTATCGGGACGTCAACAAGGTCAGGAGACCGCTTCCGTGAATCATCGTGCTCGTTACCGCGCCGTCGTCTCCGCTGCCCTGTTAGTCTTTGGGGTGGTGGTGGGCTCTGGCGCCGTTGCCGCCGCTCAGACCGATGCGGCGGCGCCTCGTGCCGGCGCACCGGCTCAGGGTTTCGCCGATCTGGCCGATCGCCTGTTGCCTGCCGTGGTCAATATCTCGACCACCCAGACCGTCTCTCAGCACAAGGGCGGCCATGGCAACGGTCCCGAAGCGCCACAATTGCCGCAGGGAACGCCCTTCGAGGATTTTTTCAAGGACTTCTTCGATCATCAGGGCAATAAGGACCAGAACGCCCAGCCGCGCCATGCCACTTCGCTGGGCTCGGGCTTCATCATCGACGCCAAAAAAGGATGGGTGGTGACCAACAATCACGTCATCCAGGACGCCGACGAAATCACCGTCATTCTGCACGACGACACCAACCTCAAGGCTGAAGTGGTGGGGCGCGACACCAAGACCGATATTGCCCTGCTCAAAGTCGCCACCGATCATCCGCTCGTGGCCGTTCCCTTCGGTGACAGCGACAAGATTCGCGTCGGAGATTGGGTGCTGGCCATTGGCAATCCCTTTGGCCTGGGCGGCACCGTGACGGCGGGTATTCTTTCGGCCCGTGCCCGCGATATCAATGCCGGCCCGTATGATGACTTTCTGCAAACCGATGCCTCGATCAATCGCGGCAACTCGGGCGGCCCGATGTTCAACCTCAATGGTGAGGTGATCGGCATCAACACCGCCATCTTCTCGCCGTCAGGCGGATCGGTCGGAATTGGCTTTGCGATCCCGTCCAATCTGGCAAAGCCGGTGATCGCCCAGATCGAGGATTTCGGCCACACCAAGCGCGGTTGGCTGGGGGTTCGCATCCAGGGTGTAACGCCGGAGATTGCCGAAAGCTTGGGAATGGCGAAGCCTCACGGGGCGCTGGTGGCCTCGGTGACGCCCGGTGGCCCCGCAGCGGCGGCGGGCATTCAGGCCGGCGACGTAGTGATCTCGTTTGACGGTAAAGAGGTCGGCGAGATGCGGCGGCTGCCGCGAATCGTCGCGGATACCCCGATCAACAAGGTTGCGCCGGTGGTGGTTTGGCGCAAAGGAAAGCAGGTAACGGTTCAAGCCAAGGTCGGGGAACTGGAAGTGGCCGAAGAGTCGGGCTTGTTGTCGTCAAACACCGACGATGCCGCACCCAAAACCGGGGCGGAACCCAAAGACTTTGACGAGCTGGGGCTGAAACTAGCGGCATTGACCCCGGATCTGCGTCAACAGTTCGAAATTGGTCCAGATGTCAAAGGCGTCGTGATTAGCGACGTTCAAGCCACCGGAGTCGCGGCGGATAAGGGCGTTCATGCCGGCGATGTCATTACCGAGGTCAACCAACAAGACGTGGCGGCCCCAGCGGATGTGGCGGCTGCCATCAAAAAGGCCCACGAGGACGGCAAAAAGTCGGTCTTGATGTTGGTCGACCGCCAAGGGGATCTGCGTTTCGTGCCCCTCCCGTTGGCCGCCGATCCTGGCAAGACCCCCAATGCCGACTCCAAGGCGCCAAGCACCAGTTCGGGTCAAGCCCCCAATGCCGACCCCGGCAAGGCGCCCACTCAAGACGCCCCTGCCAAGCCGTAAGAAAAGACAGCCTTTGGCGGTGTCCGAGATTTTTATTCTCGAATGCCGCCAAAGCGCGGCGGCGGATACCCGTCCTCAGGCCTTGATCTTGCCCCCTTGAGGCTGGCCCTTGGACGCCGAACGGGCGCATCGATGCCTTTGGCTTCGCGCTCGGGGGCACGAGGCTGCGGTCGCAGCCCAAGGATCGACGATGACACATTGTCACGACTCGTCAGCATAAGTTCCGGTTCTTTCGACATGGATCAAAAAGTGAATTGCTGGCTTGTCTCGAGCTGGCGATGACGTGCTATAAGGGACGCGGTGTGAAAACGCCGTCTTGCTTTGGCCCCCCTGTCTGTACGGTTTGCCATGCTCCGTCGCCTGATTCGTCCTTCGATGCTCTCCGCCTTCCGTCTGTCCGTTGCGGCGGTGCTGCTGGCGGCTCCACTGCTGGCATTCGGGCTTTCGGCCTGTTCCTCGGACAAGGACGAACTCCCCTATGTGGAGCGACCGCCCGAGCAAATCTATGACGAGGCCGCCAAGGCCATGGAGGATAAGAACTATAAGCAAGCCGCTAAATTGTTCGATGAGGTCGAGCGGCAGCACCCTTATTCCCAATGGGCAACCAAGGCGCAGTTAATGGCGGCCTTCGCTCATTATCAGAACCTGAAATATGACGATGCGATCGTTGCACTGGATCGGTATATCCAGCTTCATCCCGGCAGCGATCAGGTCTCCTATGCCTATTATCTCAAGGCATTGTGTTACTACGAACAGATCGCCGATGTTGGTCGAGATCAAAAGATCACTAAGCAGGCCCTGGAAGCGTTGAACGAGGTGGTCCGTCGCTTTCCCACCACAGAATATGCTCGTGATGCCAAGCTGAAGATTGATCTGACCACCGATCATTTGGCCGGTAAAGAAATGGCCATTGGCCGCTTCTATATCACCCAACAGAATTATGCCGCCGCGATTGGTCGTTTCCGCACCGTGGTCGATACCTACCAGACCACCAGCCACACCGCCGAGGCTTTGCATCGATTGGTCGAGTGTTATCTGTCGGTCGGTTTGATTGGAGAGGCGCAGCGGGCGGCGGCGATTCTCGGACATAATTTCCCCGGTAGCGACTGGTATCAAGATAGCTACGGCCTGTTGGTTGAGGCTGGCGTCAAGCCGTTGAGCGACAAGGCCGGAAATACGACTGCCGGAGGGGCCAAGGCCGATGGTGACAAAGCCGACACCGCCAAGGGTGGCGAGTCGTTCTGGGATTCTCTGTTCTAAAGATCAAACGAAGGCCGAGATCACCCATGTTGGTGTCTCTGACCATCCGCGACGTGGTGTTGATTGAGCGTTTGGTGCTGTCGTTTCGGTCAGGGCTGTGTGTGTTGACTGGGGAGACCGGGGCCGGAAAATCGATTCTACTCGATGCCCTGGGGCTGGCGTTAGGAGCGCGGGGGGATAGCGGTCTGGTTCGACGGGGCGTCGATCAGGCGGTTGTCACCGCCGAGTTCCAGCTTCCCGACAGCCACCCGGTGTTTGCTCTTCTGCGAGATCAAGGGCTTGATGGAAATGATGGCCTGACCTTGCGTCGGGTGGTCACTACCGATGGTCGCTCGCGGGCCTTTGTCAATGACCAGCCGATCGGTGTCGCGTTGCTACGGCGACTCGGAGAGGCGTTGGTCGAGGTCCACGGCCAGTTTGACAGCCACGGCCTTTTGGACTCGCGCACCCATGGCGATGTTCTGGATGCCTATGCTGGACTCGAGGCCGAGGCGACTCGAGTCGCTGCGGCGTGGCAGGCATGGCGTCAAGTAGAGCGGGCGCGCACTCACGCCGAATCGGAGATCATTCGAGCGCGGGCCGAAGAAGACTATCTCCGTCATGCCGCCACCGAACTGGAAGAGCTGGCGCCGGAGCCCGGTGAAGAAGAGACGCTGGCCGAGACCCGTGCGGTCCTAATGCACCGGGAACGGCTGATGGAGGCGATCAACGGCGCGGCTGCCGATCTGGGTGGCGAACGAGGTGCCGAACGGGCGGTGGCGGGCGCTATGCGCCAATTGGGTCGGGCCGCCGACAAAGCCGGCGGTCGGCTGGACGAGGCCTTGGCGGCCCTGGATCGCGCTGCCAGCGAATTGGCCGAGGCAACGGCCTCCCTGGCTCGAGTGTCGTCGGACCTGGGCAGCGACGGCGGGGGCTTGGATCAGGTGGAAGAACGCCTGTTCGCCCTGCGCGCGGCGGCCCGCAAACATGGTGTAGCGGTTGATGGGCTGGCTGGGTTGCGTGATGACCTCCTGCAACGGCTGGCCTTGATTGAAGACCAGGGGGACGCTTTGACCCGACTGGCTCGGGAAGCAGCCCATTGCCGCACCTTTTATCTGGAAGCAGCACAAGCCTTGAGCGAGCACCGCCGCGTTGCCGCCGAAGCACTGGATGCCGCCGTAGTCCAGGAATTGCCACCTCTGAAGTTGGAGCGGGCCCGCTTTGTCACCAGCACCGAAGACCTTGCCGAAGACGACTGGGGCGCCTCGGGCATCGACCGCGTGACCTTTCGCATTTCGACCAATCCCGGAGCCCCTCCCGGTCCTCTCAGCCGAATCGCTTCAGGCGGAGAACTGGCTCGCTTCATGCTCGCCCTGAAGGTGGTTCTGGCTCGCACCGGCACTGTGCCAACTCTGGTCTTCGATGAGGTTGACGCAGGCATCGGTGGTGCCGTCGCGGCGGCGGTGGGCGAGCGTCTGGAGCGGTTGGGTCGGGACGTTCAGGTTCTGGTGGTCACTCACAGCCCCCAGGTTGCCGCGCGCGGCGTGGGCCACTTCCAGGTCCGCAAGGATCAGAGGGGCGAGGCGGTGGTGACGGATGTGGTCGAACTGGAGGGCGAGGAACGGCGCGAAGAGATCGCCCGGATGCTATCCGGGGCCCAAGTTACGCGCGAGGCTCGCGCGGCGGCGACTCAGTTGATCAAGGGCGGGGCTGCGCGACCGGCGGGCCGGGCCTAGCTCCTAAAAAGTCGGAGATTTTGCCCCTCGCGCCGGGCGAGACGCCCTAGGGTAATCCAATGGCCTTGGACGTTGACGCGTCTGAGGGCAGCCTTGATGAGTCACCATCAAGGCCCGAGGGTATAAAGCCTTCGTGGGCTTTGCCCACCAAGAGCCCCCCACCCGACCCCCGATACGCGGCCCAACCCGCAGCCCGCAACCGGCAGGCGGGGCACGTCGCACAGCCATAGCCCCAGGCATACAGGATATCTCGGTTGCCCTGATAGCAACTGTGGGTCTCGACGCGAATGCACTCGACCAAAGCCTCACCGCCCAACTGTTCGACCAATCTCCATGAACTGGCCTTATCCAGCCACATCAGCGGCGTATCGATGACAAAACGCCGCTCCATCCCCAGATTCAGCGCAACCTGCATCGCCTTGATGGTGTCGTCGCGGCAGTCGGGATAACCCGAGAAATCAGTTTCACACATGCCCCCCACCAGACGGCGGAGGTTGCAGGCCTGGGCGACGATGGCGGCGAAGGTCAGAAAGACCAGATTACGACCGGGAACAAAAGTGGTCGGCAAACCATGGTCGGGGACGTGAATGGCGGTGTCGCGGGTCAGGGCAGACTCGGCAACGGCGCCCAACGACGCCAAGTCCACCCGATGGTCACGACCCAAGCGGCGCCGCCAGAGCGGATTCAGCCCCGCAATACCGTCGCGCACCCGGTCCCGGCAGGCCATTTCGACGACATGGCGCTGGCCATAGTCGAATCCAACGGTCTCGACGCGCTCGAAACGGTCGAGTGCCCAAGCCAGACAGCTCGCAGAATCCTGCCCCCCGGAAAACAGGACCAAGGCCCCTTGGTGTTCATCGATCATAAGATAGAGTCCTTGGCGTCGAAATGTCGCGGCGTCGTTTCTAGGAAAATACCGCATCTTTGGACAGTGCGGGATAAGGTAATCCGCTTGGCTGCCTGCATCAATACGGAGGCTCTTTTTCCAAGGCATTTGACTCTTGGTTGGGCCATTGAAATGATACCGGGATTGAAAGGCAAATGGCGGCCCTGGCAGAGGGCTCGGGCGGCTTGGCGTTAAGGAAGGACGGCGCGGAGTAAGGTGATGCGGAAACTCTTCTTGGTCGCCCTGGTGGCGGCGCTGCCATTGGCAGGAATTGCCGAACCAACACAGCCGGTCTCGCCTGGACATGAGGCGATGACGCATTTTGGGTTGACATCAGACCAAGCCATGATTGTTGGCGCGGGCATGTTGGGCGGAGCGGTTGGGCTTTATGCTTTGTTGGGCGGGGCAGCCTGGACTCTGGCTGGCGGAGCATCCGGGGCGCTGTTGGGGGATTGGTGGTTCATTCAACGAACCGACACCACCAGCCCGCGCAAGCTGCCGGTTCGGCATTATGTACGGCTGTCGGCTTGATTCGGCAGGGTGAAGCGATCCGATCAGGGCGACGCTGAACCAGCGCGCCCTACGGATCGAGCGGTCATTGCAAGCGGCGGCGAAGGGTGGCCACGATGCTATCCACAGAAGTGCTGGGAGCGAAAGCGGTCCAAAAGCGACCATCAGGGCCAATCACATAGATCAGCCCCGAGTGATCCATGGAATACCCACCATCGGCCGATGGGGCACGGCGGTAGAACACGCGATAGGATCGTGCGGCGGCGGCGATCTGTTCCGGGCTGCCGGTCAATCCAACGAGGCGCGGTGGGAACAAGGCCACGTAATCGTGGAGAACGGCGCTGGTGTCGCGTTCGGGATCGACGGTGATGAAAATGGGTTGAACAGAGGCACCGGCGGCCCCCAATCGCTGGACGGCGTCGGCCATGGTTTGGAGTTCGGTCGGACAGACATCGGGACAATGCGTGTAACCGAAAAAGACCAGTAAGAACCGGCCACGAAAATCCGTGTCTGAGACGGCATGACCGGAATCATCCACCAGTGAAAAACGGCTGTTAATGCCGACGCCCCGTCCGCTTGGTCCCCAAGCCAGGCTGGCGAACAGCAGAACCACCAGAACCACCACGCCAGCGAGGGGCACGACTCGTTTATCCATGACGGTATCCACGTTTTTTTGGTCATACTGGTGAGGGGGAAGGCGCATCCGCGCCCTTGGCTTCGCGCCATGGGGCGCGCGGCGGCGGTCGCCGCCGATACCAACAGCACGGATCATTGTCTAGGGCCGTTGGTATATACCATCGACTCTCGAAAATGGCCTTTATCGCGAGCGGATATGGTTCGAAACTCCTTACTGTCGATGGCGACTCGGGGCGTGGCCGTGGCCGAGCGGTTGACGTGGGCGTTGGGCCATCTCCGGGCCGAGCGTTTTGCCGTGGCCGAAATGCTGTATCGGGGCGTTCTGGCCGAGCGCCCCGATCAGGGGGAGGCTTTGCACTATCTGGGAGTCCTCACCCACCGGCTGGGGCGTTTTGACGAGGCCGAAGGTCTGTTGGGGCGGGCGGTGGAGGTTCGGCCAGACTGGGCCGAAGCCTGGATGAGTTTGGGCAACGCCCGGCTCGCTTTGGGTCGGATCAACGAAGCCGTGACCGCCTATCAACAGGCTTTGGACTTAGCCCCGGACCATCTGAACGCCCGGAAAAATCTGGGCATCGCCTGGTTAGGGCTGGGAGAGGCCAACAAGGCGGAGGCGGCGTTTCGGTGGGTGCTGGACCAGAACTCGGAACAAGCTGGGATTTATGGCGATCTTGGCACGGCCTTGTTCCATCAAGGGCGGTTGGCCGAAGCCGAAACTCACTATCGACGCGCCTTAGCTCTGGATCCGACCGATGTCCAGACGCGCAGCAATCTTGGCAATGTGTTGTTGAATCAAGGCCGTTTGGTCGAGGCTGAGGCCGAATATCGGCACGCCTTGGCCGAGTCTCCCGATTACGGTGAGGCTACCGGGAATTTGGGGCTCGCGTTGTTCGCCCAAGGGCGAGTGGTAGAGGCCATCGCCTGCTATCAGCAGGTGTTATACCGGCAAGCCCTGACACCGACACACCGCCGGTATCGGGCCACGACGGCGGCCCTGCGTCCTCGTGGACACGAAGCCAAGGGCGCGGATGCGCCCGCCCGGCGTCTGAAGGCAGCCTTGACGAGTCACCATCAAGGCTCGAGGGTGTTAAACCATCCCCCCTACCATGAAGCCGTCTTGGGCAATCTGGGGATGGCCTGGCTGTCTCAAGGGGCCCTGAGCGAGGCCGAAGCCTGTTATCGGCGATTGCTCGGGCAGCGGCCAGACCACGCCGATGATCATTATGGATTGGGCAATGTGCTGGTTGAACAGGGGCGTTTGGCGGATGCCGAAGCCTGTTTCCGGCGGGCCTTGGCGTTGCAACCGGATCATCCCGGCGCCTACGGCAATTGGGTTTATCTTCAGATGTTTCTGCCGGGGGTGGGGTTGCCGGAGATCCTGGCGGCTCATCGGGCCTGGAATGAGACCTGTGCCGCCCGTTTTGTCGGGACAGGGCCGGCGGCACCGTCCTTGAGCGGGACCGTCGGGAGCGGAACCGTCGGGAGCGGAACCGCTTTGCCCCGACTGGGCTTCGTGTCTCCTGACTTTCGTGATCATCCGGTCGGCTTCTTTACCATCCGAACGCTGGAGGGACTGCGGCAGGCCGGGTACGAGCTGGTGTGTTATGCCAACCACCCCGAAAAACCCGACGACCAAGACCGGCTCACCGCTCGGTTCCGGGCGGCGGCGACGCTGTGGCGATCGGTGCATGGATGCTCTGACGATGAGTTAGCGGCCACCATTGCCGCCGATCGGATCGAGATCCTGTTCGACCTAACCGGCCACATGGAAGGCAATCGGCTCTTGACCTTCGCGCGTCGACCCGCGCCGATTCAGGTGAGTTGGGCCGGTTACATGGCCACCACGGGCCTCGAGACCATGGATGTTTTGCTGGCGGATCGACATCAAGTGCCAGAGGGCCACGAGCCCTATTACCGCGAACGGATCGTGCGTCTGCCCAACAGTTTCATTTGCTACCAGCCGCCGATGGCGACTTTACCCGTAACCCCGCTTCCAGCCTTCACGAATGGGCATATCACCTTCGGCTCGTTCAATATTTTGGCCAAGCTCAATGACGGGGTGGTCGATGTCTGGAGCCGGATTTTGCGGGGTTTGCCCCAAGCCCGACTGGTGCTGAAGGCACGGGCCTTCGAGGATGCTGACTGCCGACGGCGCCTGGAAACGGCATTCGAACATCGGGGCGTGAGCGCCGATCGGCTGCGTTTCCTGGGGCGAACCGGGCATACCGACCATTTGGCGGCCATCGGGCGTGTCGATCTGGCGTTGGATTCGTTCCCATTCTCAGGCAGCACCACCACTCTGGAGTGCCTTTGGATGGGGGTTCCGGTGGTGACTTATCCAGGAGAGAGTTTCGCCAGCCGACACTCGTTCGGGTTCCTGACCACCGTAGGCTTGACCGACAGCATCGCCCAAGACCAGGATCAGTATGTTGAGCGGGCGTTGACGTTAGCAACGGACTGGGGGCGTTTGGCCGCGTGGCGGGCTGAACTGCGACAGCGATTGCTGGCCTCGCCCCTCTGTGATCAGGATCGCTTTGTCCAGGACTTCGTGGCAGCATGCCTTGGGATGCTGGATGGTGGACGGGGCACGAGCTGACGTGATGGGGACGCGAATGTTCTGGTCACAGTCCCTCCGTTTTTTCAATGAGTTATAACCATCGAGCCTTGATGGTGACTTATCAAGTCTGCCCTCAGACGCCGGGCGGGCGCATCCGCGCCCTTGGCTTCGCGCGCATGGGCGCGCGGGGCCGTCGTCGCGGCCCGATACCGGCAGTGTGTCATCGTTATAGCTCGCCGATTATACCAATGGCCTTGGACGTTGACACGTCCGCAGCGCCCTCAGACGCCGGGCGGGCGCATCCGCGCCCTTGGCTTCGCGCGCATGGGCGCGCGGCGGCGGTCGCCGCCGATACCAATGGCACGGATCATTGGGCCGTTGGTCTTAGGTGCCATAACGGCGGTGAGACTCGAGGAGCGGGCAAAATGCCCGCCCTCCCAGGAACGTCCTAGGCTTCCCCCGAGATCACACGCCATCAGCGCATAGATGCATTTTTCTGACGCAAGGCCTCAAGAAAGGCATCAATGTCGCCGCCCTTGGCTTGAATCACAGATTCAAACTCCTGGCGTTGGCTAACGCTCATGCTGACGCCGTCCACCACGACATCGATAATCCCCAAATGCCCCTCGTGCTCCCGCACCCGCCATTCAACGGTGATCGCGGGCCCGTTGGCTGGTGAAACCTCGGTGATGACGAAAACATCATGGTCGCCATCGGGACGACTCGAAGCGATTTGGAACTGTTCGCCCGCGTAGGAATCAAAGCGAGCCGCGTAAGAGCGCACCACCAGCTCTTCGAACTGCTGGAGATAGTCTTGCCGTTGCGCCGGGGTTGCGGTGTTCCAAGACCGGGCCAAGACAAAGTGGGCAATCGAGGGAACATCGAATCCCTTGTGGAACATCGCCTGAAAACGCTCGAACCGATCGGCCTTGGACAGAGTCTTGTCGGCCATGGTGGCAACAGCCTCTTTGCCGAGCGCATCGACAAAGTCCCGAGCCCGCGCCGACAGATCATCGCTTTGCGCCAGAGCCGAAGCACTGAAGCAACCGCCAATAGCCATCAACGACAAAGACAAGGATAGGAACAGGAAAAACGAGCGAGAGGATAACCGAATAGTCATGGCGATACCGCTTAAAGGACGACGTGATGACCGGGCGGACGCGCGATTTGAAGACCGGGGTTGAAAGCCGGGGTCCGTTCCTTGCCCGTTCCGCCTCGAAGGTCTTGGACGTTGCATAGCATGACCAACCGCCTCCGCCAACCCTCCCGGCGCTCCCGGTGTCGCTAGACAGGCACCGAAGACGCAGCCCCCCCTCGCGATGGCTCCCTTGTTTACCTTTGGCAGCGACCTCGATATATGCAACGGGTATGGATGCCCTCTTAATGGCGCTCAAGGCGGCGGCGGAGCCAACCCGGCTTCGCATCCTGGCTTTGTGTGCCCACGGCGAACTGAGTGTAACCGACCTGACCCAGATTCTGGGTCAGAGCCAGCCGCGTGTCTCCCGGCATCTGCGGCTGCTCTGTGACGCCGGGCTTCTGGACCGCTTTCGGGAGGGAACCTTTGCCTTCTTCCGGTTGGCGGGACGCGGGCCTTCGGCGCTCTTGACCCAAACTCTGGTCGACAGCATTCCGCCCGACGACCCCACCTTAGCCCGTGATCTAGAGCGTTTGGAGGCCATCAAGCGCGCCCGCACCGAGGCCGCCGCCAATTATTTCCGGGACAATGCCGCGCGCTGGCATGTGGTGCGAGCCCTTCATGTGCCCGAGCGCGAGGTCGAGAGCGTTCTCTTGACTCTCCTCGCCGATTACGAGGTCGGAGATTTGCTCGATATCGGCACCGGCACAGGTCGAATGCTAGAGCTGTTCGGCCCCCTAGCGGAGCGTGCCGTTGGGGTTGATCTGTCCCGTGAGATGCTGGCGGTTGCCCGCGCCCGTTTGGAACAGGCTGGATTACGCAACTGTCAGGTGAGACATGCTGATATGTATCAACTGCCAATGCCGACCGCGACGGTTGATCTGGCGTTGATCTATCAAGTTTTACACTATGCCGAGGATCCCGCCGAGGTGGTGGCCGAAGCGGCGCGGGTGCTGCGGCCCGACGGACGGTTGGTGGTGGTTGATTTTGCCCGTCATACCTTGGACTCTTTGCGTACCGACCACGCGCACCGCCGGCTTGGCTTCACCGACGAGGAAGTCACCGGGTGGTGCCGGTCGGCCGGGCTGGCTCCCGAGGCCGCCATCCATCTTCCCGGCGATCCGCTCACCGTGACCCTCTGGCCGGCCTTCCGACGCCAAACCGCCGCTGGCCCCGCCTTGCCGATGCTTTCCCTTTCTGGAGTTTCCCCATGACGTCCCCGCCCTCTTCCACATCCACCCACCCGCCTTCGGTCAGTTTCGAGTTCTTCCCGCCCAAGACCGAGAAGATGGAGCGGTCGCTGTGGGAGGCGGTGCTTCGGTTAGCGCCCCTGGCTCCCGACTTTGTATCGGTCACCTATGGGGCCGGCGGCTCAACCCGCGAACGGACCCATGCCACCGTGGCCCGCATTCAGAGTGAAGCCGGACTGATCGCCGCCGCTCATCTGACCTGCGTCGGGGCCAGCCGCGAGGAAATCAACGACATCGCCCGCAGCTATTGGCAGGCCGGCATCCGACATATCGTGGCTTTGCGGGGGGATCCGCCGGCTTCTGCCGATGGTTCCGGTGGTCTGGGCGGGGGTGGCTATCGGCCCCACCCGGACGGATACGCCTATGCCGTGGATCTGGTCGAGGGTCTACGCAGCGTTGCTGACTTTGAAATCAGCGTCGCCGCCTACCCGGAAGGCCATCCAGAGGCGGTTTCGCTGGAGGCCGACCTCGACAACCTCAAGCGCAAGATCGACGCTGGCGCCACCCGTGCCATCAGCCAGTTCTTCTTTGATACCGACAAATTCCCGCGCTTCCTGGAACGGGCCCAACGCGCCGGCATCACCGTGCCGATCATTCCCGGAATCTTGCCCATCACCAACTTTACCCGCACCGTCGACATGGCGGGCAAGTGCGGAGCCTCCATTCCCTCCTGGTTTGCCGATGCCTTTGATGGACTGGATAACGACCCGGAAACCCGCCAAATGGTGGCGGCCAATGTCGCCGTCCGCCAGTGCCAACAGCTTCGGCGTCATGGCGTCCATGAATTCCATTTCTACACTCTGAACCGCGCCGACCTGACGGTGGCCATTTGCCATATGCTGGGGGTGCGGGCACCGCAACCGGCCCTCTGATACCGGCGAGCTATAACGATGACACACTGCCGGTATCGGGCCGCGACGACGGCCCCGCGCGCCCATGCGCGCGAAGCCAAGGGCGCGGATGCGCCCGCCC
>Ga0302269_1000542_pt1 | contig 21818 bp, 21 predicted proteins | sample III_Bog_E2_2_FD_194560 | JGI IMG/M metagenome (GOLD analysis project Ga0302269, IMG submission 194560) | Peat permafrost microbial communities from Stordalen Mire near Abisko, Sweden - III_Bog_E2_2 | ecosystem: Environmental > Terrestrial > Soil > Wetlands > Peat | place: Sweden: Abisko...
TTGAAATGAGAGAACGGGCTTTAGCCCGCGCACCATCTCCCTCGAATTCAACCCGAAACCATGCCTTTTTCCGCAGCCTGTTCAGTCGTGCCCTTTCAAAACCGGACTTTCGCCGCGGATTGTTAAGTCTTCGGCCGCGGCCACCGAGCCTCAACCGTAGTCCCAATCCCCCCCCGCGGCCTGAACACCCCATGCACCACCGCCCATACCGGATCGGTAGCCTTCACCACGTCCTCCAGCACCTGGTTCACAATGTTCTCCTGGAAGATCCCCAGGTTACGGTAACTGAACAGGTATTCCTTCAGCGATTTCAGCTCCAGGCAGCGGTCGCGCGGCATGTAGCGGATGGTGAGCACGCCGAAATCGGGCAGCCCCGTTTTGGGGCAAACCGAGGTGAGCTCGGGATCGTCAATCAGGATCTCGTAGCCGGGAAACTGGTTTTGCCAGGTTTCGATCGCGGGAAACGGGAAATCGAGCCCCGCCTTGGCGTGTTCATCGGTGTAGCGCGGTTCCAAAGCCATAGTGACATGATTGTACGAGGGCCTGCGGCTCCCGGTCTCTGGCAGACACATTTTTCCGCTTCCAAAGGCTTGATTCCGCGTCCTATATACTGACTCTGGTTAAGTGAATGGCAGAACCTAAAAAGCAAGCAAGCCGCATAGGACTTTGGATCGGCGCGGCAGTGGTCCTCATCCTCGTCTTTTTCGGGGCGCGCTCCCTGCTCAGGGAACGGCTGCCCATCCGTGAAGTGCGAGTCAGCCGGCAGGAGTTGGTGAACACGGTGCCCACCAACGGACGCGTGGAGCCGGAAGTCAATTACGAGTACTCGAGCCCCATCGCCTCCAGCATCAAGGCCGTCTATGTGCAGCCCGGAGACCATGTTCCCGCCGGCAAGCTGCTCATTCAACTGGACGATGTGCAGCCGCGCGCCCGCGTCGCCTCCGCCGAAAGCGGCGTCAAATCAGCCCAGGCCGCCCTTGAAGCTGCCACCCACAACGGCACCCTCCAGGAGCGCCAGGGGGCCGCTGCCGATCTCGCGCACAGCCAGTTGGAGCGCGATCAGGCCCGCCACGACCTGGATGCAGTCACCAGGCTCAACGCCGCCGGCGCAGCCTCCGCCAGCGAAGTCACCGCAGCCAAACAGCGTCTGGAATCAGCCGACGCCAGCCTGCACGCCGCCCAGCAGAGTTCAACCAGCCGCTACTCACCGGCAGAAGTAGACCGCGCCAGGGCAGCCCTCGCCGATGCCGAAGCCGGCCTCACCGCGGCAAAGGAGGTTCTGGCGCAATCCTCCTACTACGCTCCAATCTCCGGAACCGTCTACAGCCTCGACGCGCGGCCATCGGACTTTGTAGAACAGGGCAAGCTCCTGCTGCAGATGGCAGACCTCGATCACGAACGGGTCCGCGCCTACTTCGATGAGCCCGATATCGGCAAGCTTGCCGTCGGTCAATCCATTCTGATCAAGTGGGATGCCCGCGAGAATCAGGTATGGCACGGGCATATTGTTCGTACCCCCTCCACGGTGATCGTCTTCGGCACCCGCAACGTAGGGGAAGCATTCGTGCAGTTCGACGATCCCAACACCGATCTGCTTCCCGACACCAACGTGACCGTTACCGTAACCACATCCAAAGACTCGGACGCACTCAGCATCACCCGCGACGCTCTGCGCCCTGAAAACGGCAAGCAATACGTCTACAAAGTCGTAGGCGACGAATTGGTTCGAACGCAGGTAATGATCGGACCCTACAACCTCACCCAGGTCGCGATTCTCTCCGGCCTCCAGGAAGGAGACTGGGTAGCGACCGGGACCGTCGATGGACAGCCCCTGCTGGAGGGCGTTCCGGTCAAGGTTGCCAAGTGAGGCGAAAGTTGTTTGCATCAACCATTCTGCCCGCGGGTTTGCTGGTCGCGGCCCTTGCGGCCGTAACGCCGGCCCAGGCCGCGCTGGCTCAGCCGGCGCAAGCCGCGGTGGCTCAAAAGAATCCGTTGGCCCAAATCCGTGCCGCACTCCAGGCCGGCGAGGCAGACAAGGCCCTCACCCTGCTCCAGTCCCTTCCCCACCCCGGCGCCGCTGAAGCCGAAAACCTCGAATGCCGCGTGCGCTACTCCCTTGAGCAGTGGGACGCAGCGGTCAGCGCTTGCGAGCAGGCTGTTCGCCTTGACGGCCAGAACTCCGACGATCGCTTGTGGCTTGGCCGTGCACTGGGCGAGAAGGCCGATCGCGCCAACTTCCTCAGCGCCTACTCGCTGGCCAAGCGCGTTCGGTCGGAATTCGAAGAGGCAGTCAAGCTCAATCCACGCAATGCCGACGCGCTCGCCGACCTGGGCGATTTCTACTTTGAGGCGCCCGGTGCGGTTGGCGGTGGCGTTGACAAAGCGGAAGCACTTTGCGGCCAGCTTGAAAAGGTGGATCCGGCGCGTGCCCACGAGCTGCGCGGGCGAATCGCCGAAGGACGCAAAGATCCCCAAACGGCTGAGCGTGAATACAAGCAGGCGATTGCCTCCGGCCCGCATCCAGCCCTGCAATGGGTCACGCTGGCCAGCTTCTATCGCCGCCACCAGCGCTTGCCTGAGATGGAGTCCGCCGTGCATAGCGCCGTCACCAGCGCCGAACGCGACAAAAACGCATCCGTCGCGTTTTTCGATGGGGCTTCGGTGCTGTCCAGGGCCAATCGCGACCTGCCGCTGGCCGCCAAAATGCTTGAGGATTACCTGGCCAGCCCGGCCAAGTCTGAAGAAGCTCCCGCATTTCTTGCCTATAACCGGCTTGCAACATTGAAAGAAAAGCTTGGCGATCCAGCCGCGGCCCAGCAGGACCGGGCACTCGCCCTCGCGCTGGCCCACGACTACAAGCCCAGCCAGGAAGCAAAACATTGATCAGAACAAAACATGGATGGGGACGAAACGCTTGAAGCTCTCACCTAATTCGCGCTCCGCCTGGACGCCCACTCTTCTTGGAATGGCGCTTCTGGCCGCGCCCGTTCTGGCGCCGGCCCAGGTTTCTCTAGCGACGGTGGTAGATCTGGCCCAGCGCAACTCGGCCACCGTCAAGCTTGCTGAGGCCGATCTGAAAAAGGCGCAAGGCGCACTCGCCCAGACGCAGGACGCGTTCATCCCCAACTTCGTAATCGCCTCCAATGTGGGCTTTTCCCACGGCTTCCCTACCGGCCAGCCTTCCGTCGGCAGTGCCACCATGCAGTCGCTGGTGTTCAGTTATGCCCAGCGCCAGTACATCAAGGCCGCCCGCGCCGGCATTGACGCGGCGAACCAGCGGCTCAAAGACGCCCAGGAGCAGGTTGCTCTCGACGCATCCACAACATACATCGAGCTCGATACCGTCAACCATGAACTGGAAGCAGCTCGCCAGCAGGCAGGGTTCACCACCGCGCTCCTCAAGATCGAGCAGGAGCGCGCCGAGGCTGGTGTCGATTCAGAGATTGACCTCTTGCAAGCCCAGCTGACTGAGGCCAACCTGAGGCTCCAGAGATTCCAACTGCAAACTCGCGCCGCTACGCTCTCCAAGCAGCTCGCGGTTCTCACCGGTCTCCCCGATGGCTCCATCCTCCCCGACCGCTCCAGCATCCCTGAGATTCCGGCCGTCACCGCGGAGGAAGCTCCTCGCAAGCTCCCCGGCATCGACGCCGCCGGTTCCCTGGCCCGCTCCAAGCAGTTCCAGGCCAAAGGAGACGACCTGGCCTGGCGCCGGCCTCTGATCGGGTTCGGAGCCGTCTACAACTACGATTCCAACGAACTGAACAGCTACTCCACCTATTACAAAAACTTCACGCCCAACAACGTGAGTTTCGGCCTCCAGATCAACGTTCCCTTCTTTGACTTCGCCCTCCGCGCCAAGGCCAAGGTCACTGCCGCCGAAGCCCTGCGCGCCAGGGTCGAAGCCGAACAGGCCCAGCAGCAAAACGACGTCCAGATCGCCACGCTCACCGGCAACCTCCAGGAACTGCAGGCCATGGCCGACGTCGCCAGCCTCAAGCAGCAGATCGCCGACGCCCAGCTTAAGGCCGTCCTCGCCCAGCTCGAATTGGGGAGCGGCGCATCCGGCCCCAATGCACCGCCCCCGGTAACCCCCAAGGCCGAGCAGCAAGCCCGCATTGACGAGCGCCAGAAGTACCAGGACGCCCAGGAAGCGGCCCTGGGACTGGCCAAGGCCCGCCTTGGGCTGCTGCGCGCCCTCGGCCACATCCAGGACTGGCTGAACGAACTGCACACAAAATAAACCACCCCGGCTCGCCAATCCATTCAACCGGCTTCATACCGGGGCTGGGCTGAAGGCTTCCCAAGAAATCCGCGTTCGGCGCGCACTGTAACAGGGCACGACTTCACAGCTTGCGGAAAAACTCCACCTTGACGCAGATGTGCGAAGGGACACGACTTCATAGCCTGCCCTGAGCGCAGTCGAAGGGTGCCATACGTTGTTTAAAATGAGAGAATGGGGAGTTATAGCGGTTTCAGGATTGCCGTACCCAAAGGGAATACACTCAAGTCGACGCGACCCCAAGGAGCGGCGACCTCGCAGTAGTGCAGATAGGGTATACCTATCCTGAAACCGCTTTAGCCCCTGCGCCGCTGCAGTCGAATTCAACCCCGAATGAGCCTTTTTCCGCAGCCTGTTCAGTCGTGCCGCAAGCAGCTTCAAATGAGAGATTTGGGGCTTTAGCCCCACACCCTTCTGCGTGACCCCGCCAGCACAATGATCGTAAAAACACCCCGCTTGCCTCCAAGTCAGCACCCCGCTCGGTGCTTTCTCACGAGGGGCCTGTCGCCCGACTTTCAAGGATTCAAATCGGATACCCCGCAAAATCCGAAACAAACCGGCCCAAAAACCGTCAAAATGCTAGAATGGTAGAGATGCCTATACCCCTGAAGACGATATTCCTGAATCCGCCCTCGTTCGAGAACTTCGACGGTGGCGCAAGTTCCCGCTGGCCCGCAACGCGTGAGATTGAGTCCTACTGGTACCCCGTGTGGCTGGCCTATCCTGCCGGCCTGCTGGAGGGTTCGCGCCTGCTCGATGCGCCGCCCCACCACGTCTCCGCGGATGAAACCATCAAGATCTGCAAGGACTACGAGTTCCTGGTCCTGTTCACCTCCACCGTCGGCTGGGAGGGCGATCAGCGCCTCGCCGAGGCCATCAAGGCCGCTAATCCCTCCATCAAGATCGCATTTGTCGGCCCCCCGGTGACCACTGACCCGGATCGCGCCCTCAACGAGTGCTCCGCCCTCGACTTCATCTGCCGCCGCGAGTTCGATTACTCAGTCGTTGAATTTGCCCAGGGCAAGCCCCTCAGCGAGATCCTCGGCATCAGCTACAAGAAGGACGGCGTCGTCCTTCACAACCCCGACCGTCCGCAGATCGAAGACCTGGACGCGATGCCCTGGGCCACCAAGATCTACAAGCGCGACATGGACGTGACGCGCTACAACGTGCCCTTCCTGCTTCATCCCTACATCGCGCTCTACTCCACGCGCGGCTGCCCCGCGCAGTGTACCTTCTGCCTCTGGCCGCAGACCCTCTCGGGCCACGCCTGGCGCAAGCGCTCGACGGATGACGTGGCCGCCGAGCTCAAGTGGGCCCATGCGAACTTCCCCGAAGTCAAGGAATTCTTCTTTGACGACGATACCTTCAACATCCAGAAGGCGCGCACCATCGAGCTCTGCTCCAAGCTCAAGCCCCTCGGCATCACCTGGTCCTGCACCTCGCGCGTCACCACCGAGTACGAGACCCTCAAGGCCATGAAGGAATCCGGCTGCCGCCTGCTCATCGTAGGCTTCGAGTCCGGCGACCCTCAGATCCTCAAGAACATCAAGAAGGGCGCCACCGTCGAACGTGCCCGCGCCTTCGCCAAGGATTGCCACGACCTCGGCCTCACCGTCCACGGCGACTTCATCCTCGGGCTCCCCGGCGAGACCAGGGAGTCGATCCGCAACACCATCAACTTCGCCAAGACTCTGGACTGCGAGACCATCCAGGTCTCCATCGCCCACGCCTATCCCGGCACCGAGTTCTACGACTTCGCCAAGGCCAACGGCTACATCACCAACGAGCGCATGGAAGACGGCGGCGGCCACCAGATGGCCCACATCGAGTATCCCGGCCTGCCCGTCGACTACGTGATGGAGATGGTGCACAAGTTTTACGACGAATACTATTTCCGCCCCAAGGCCGCGTTTCGCGTGGTGTGGAAAGCCATCGTCAACCGCGATGTGCCCCGCCTCTACGTCGAAGCCAAGGCCTTCATGAAGTTGCGCGCGCAACGCAACAAGGCAGTCAAGGCCACGCGCGCCCATCGTGCGGACCCCAACACACCCGCGAAGGCCGGCGCGTAGACTCATCGCTTTCAGTCGACTGCAACCCGGCCACTCATGATTTCCTGGCCGGGTTTGAGCGTCTGGGCCTGGCCCTCGTTCGAAGCGCGCAGAGAGACCATCCGCCCTCTTTTCGATCGCGCCAGTTGTCCGAGCCGTTGCCCGCCCTGGTGTTTCGTTCAGCATGTTCCTCTTATAAAAAGATGGCCTTCCAGGAGAATGAACTGCGGGACATGAGAAAATTGTGAAGGCATGACAACTACAACGGATTTTCTCATCACTGCAATTCTTGCCCTCGTTGCTGCCGGTTTCACTTGGCGCGCGGATGCACGCCGGCGCAGGCTGAATCTGGGTCATCTTTCAGGTCGCCACTTCCTGTTTTTTCTTGACGTTGCCTGTGTCTCCATCTACGTCGGAGCTGCGGTAGCTCTTCTCGTTCTTTCGCCTCATTCCTTCCAATCGGAAACATTCTTTACTCCGGCAACGCTGGGTGCGGTAGCTTGCGTTGCGATCTTGCTGTTCCTTTGGTCTGAAGGAAAACATCAGGTCCAGTTGCAGCGGCCCGCGGGAATCGTCTTTGCCGAAGGCGCCATCCTGCTGGGTTTGTATCGGGTCGTGGCCGCGATCGTCTTTCACAGTCTTTTCAGCATCGCCCTCTGGGCAACAATCATTGTCCCCATCCTCGTCGGTGCTGTCGTGTTAGCAAGCATCCTTCCACCCTTTCTCAAGGGTCATGAGGAACACCGCATTCTCGACAGTATCCACTTGGTCGGCGAAGCCGCTCAGCCGGAATATGTCGCTCCCACGCCCGAGTGCCCCCATCCTGAAAATTGGCACATGCTCGACGCTCAAAGCGCTGAAGCTGAGGTGCTCGATTTTCTCAAGTCCTTCATTGTGACGGTCAAGCCGGATGTGGTTCTGGAAACGGGAACGTTCATCGGCCACAGCGCAATGAAAATGGCGGAGGGCATGAAAGCCAATGGCTTCGGTAAAATCATCACCATCGAATACGATCCCATCGTGTTCGCCAAAGCCAAGCAGAATATCGATGCCTCCGGCTTGGGCAATTGGATCGAGTACCGCAATGCTTCGAGCCTGGATACGGTTGTCGAAGAGACCATCGACATTCTGTTCAGCGATAGCGATCTGAATATCCGGGAAAGCGAAATACGACGGTTTCTTCCTCAAATCAGGACGCGGGGCCTGGTCCTCGTCCATGACGCAAGCTCTTCCTTCAAGGTTGTACGCGATGCTGTTCTGCGGCTGGAGCAGGAGGGTCTGCTGTCCGTGGTGCTGCTCTCCACGCCACGCGGGTTAGTCATCGCTCAAAAGCGGCAAGGACGTACTTAGTGCGGGAACTGGTGAGTCTGCCCTTCCCCGATGAAGGGAGCAGGCTCGCCCCGATCTACCGACCAGGGAACTTAAGCCACAGATGACTCAGCACAAGCTCTCGCCGCGGCAATACATGGTCCTTTTGCTGATCGCAATCTGCGGTCCATTGGGCGACACTTTCTTGTCGCGTGGAATGGCCGGCCTTCCGCCCATCTCCCTCGCTCAGCCGCTTTTACTCATCACCGCGATCTTCAATCCCTGGGTAGCCATCGGCATCGCCCTGCTCATTGGCTTCTTCGCCAGCTATCTCACCGCGCTCTCCTTCGCCGACCTCACCTTCGTGCTCCCCGCAACGGCCTTTGGCTATGTGTTCATTGCGCTGCTTGCCCACTTCTGGCTGCACGAGCCGATTTCGCTCGAGCGGTGGATGGGAATTGTGCTCATCGCAATCGGCGTCGGATTTGTATCGCAAGGTTCTTCGTTTACCGAACGGCCTGCAACTGGTAGCCACGCAGCGGCCGTTGAAAAAGCGCCCCCCATGGGTGACGGGACAGAGGCATGATGACATCCACCTCATCCATCGCACTGCCTGGATACCATGTCGGACCCTGGGTAGCCACCGCCATGATCGCAACCATCGTGGTCGCCTCTACTGCCGGCGAAGTGATCATTGCCGCCGCCATGAAGTCCATCGGCGACCTCGACAACATCCGCGCCAGCTCCGGCCTCAAGGGCGCCATTCGCGCCGTCCTTGGTTCTCCGCTGTTCTTTGTCGGAGTGAGCTTTCTGGCGCTGAATTTCTTTGCCCTTCTCTTCGCGTTGAATCATCTCAACCTGAGCCTGGTCGCGCCCGCATCCGCCTCGCTGACGCTGGTCACCAACGCCATTGCAGCCAAAATATTTCTCAAGGAAAACGTCGACCGGCGACGATGGACCGCCGCCGTCCTGGTCTGCATTGGCGTCTATCTCCTGGCGCATTGAAAAACCAGCTTCCAGCTCTTGGCTGACCATAGCCGTGTCGTCCTGAGCGACCGCGGGGGACTGCTGTTGCACTTCGGAAAGGATGCTGCCAACCTGCGAGACAGCACGCTCATCCCCGATGCCGGCCTCTACCCCACCGCCTGCACCGTTCCCTTGCCCACCAGCTCTTCCACACGCTCCATCCAGCCGCGGTCCGCCGCCACGCTCATCCCCTCCGGCTCCAGGATCACCTCGTACTCGTCCGTCTTCTTCAGGTGCACCATCACCTTCCCCGGCCCCGGCGCAGCATCCGCCGCGCTCTTCAAGCCGGCAAACATCTCCTCCGTCGCCCGATCCAGGTTGATGCGGATTCGCACCCCGCTCGGCAGCTTCACCTGCACATCGTCAAGCGACTGAATCGCGCTCACTGAAATCTTCGGCGCCGCATCGTCGTCGCCGGTCAGCGTTCCGCGCAGCAGCACCGGCGCCTCCATCTTCAACTGCCCTGCAAGCCGCTCGTAATCCCGCGGAAAACACACCAGCTCAATCTTTCCCGCCGCGTCCTCAAGCCACGCCTGCGCATAGAGCTTCTGATCCCGCTTGGTCTTCTGCACCCGCAGTCCCAGAATCATCCCCGCCACCTGAATCTCGTCCGCCGGGTCCGCCTGCGATCCCCAACGCTTCTCCGGCGGCTTGCGTTCCAGCGCCTCCGCCGTCGAAATCACGCCGCTCAGATTCCTCAGCTTCTCCGCGTACTTGTCCAGCGGATGTCCCGAAACAAAGAATCCCAACACCTCTTTTTCATTGGCCAGCCGCTCGCCTTCCTCCCAATCGGCCACCTTCGGCAGATCGTCCGCGTCGCGTCCGCCCTTCGGGCCTTCGTCGAACAGACCAAACAGCCCTGTCTGGCCCTGTGCCGCGTCCTTCTGCGCCTTCTGCGCCCGCTCCATCGCCTTGTCGACAGCCTTGAACAGCGATGCCCGCGATCCCAGCGAATCCAGCGCTCCGGCCTTGATCAGCGATTGAATCACACGCGAGTTCATCACCCGCAGATCCACCTTTTCGCAGAACTCCCAGAAGCTCTTGAATCGCCCACCCACTTCCGCCCGCGCCTTGATGATCGAATCGATCGCGTTCCCGCCCACGTTCTTTACCGCCGCCAACCCAAACCGGATGGCCTCGCCAGAAGGCGTAAACTGCGACCCCGACACCTGCACGTCCGGCGGCTCCACGCTGATGCCCAACTCCTTGCACTCGCCGATATACTTCACCACGTTCTCCGGCTTCGACGTTTCACTGGTCAGCAGCGCGGCCATGAACTCCACCGGATAATGCGTCTTCAAATAAGCCGTCTGGTACGCCACCAGCGCATACGCCGCCGAGTGCGACTTGTTAAACCCGTACCCCGAAAACTTCTCCATCTGGTCGAAGATTTCGCCCACCGCCTCTTTGGGATGCCCAAGCGCCGCCGCCCCGGTCAGGAAGCGGTTCTTTTGTTCGTCCATCCCTTCCTTGCTCTTCTTCCCCATCGCCCGCCGCAGCAAGTCCGCCTCGCCAAGCGAGTAGCTCGCCAGACGCTGCGCAATCTGCATCACCTGTTCCTGGTAGACAATCACCCCATACGAATCCTTGAGAATCCCTTCCAGCTCCGGCAGTAGAAACTCCACCTTCCGCCGCCCCCACTTGCGCTCAATGAAGTCGTCGATCATGCTCATCGGGCCCGGCCGGTACAGCGCGTTCAGCGCCGTCAAACCCTCCACCGTGTCCGGCTTGTACCGCCGCAAAATGTCCCGCATCCCGCTCGACTCAAACTGAAACACCCCCGACGTCAGCGCCGTATGAAACACCCGCTCAAACGTCTGCGCATCGTCCAGCGCGATCATGTCAATATCGATCTTTTCTCCGCGCGTCTGCTCAATCAGCTTCACGCAACCGTCAATCACCGTCAGCGTCGCCAGACCCAGAAAATCCATCTTCAACAGGCCCATCTTCTCCACCGACTTCATGTCGTACGCGGTCACAATTTCTTCGTTCTTCGTCTTGTGCAGCGGCACCAATTCCGTCAACGGCCGCGGAGCAATCACCACCGCCGATGCGTGAACCCCCGCTCCTCGCACCAGTCCTTCCAGCTTCTTCGCCGTGTCAATCAGCTCGCGAATCACCTGGTCGTTGTCATACACCTTTCTCAGCTCCGGCACTTCTTCCAGAGCCTCGTCCAGCGTCACCCCCACCGTCGATGGAATCAGCTTCGCAATCCGGTCCACATCGCCATACGGCATGTCCAGCGCCCGTCCGCAATCCTTGATGGCTGCTTTAGCAGCCATGGTGTTGAACGTGATAATCTGCGCCACCTGCTCCCGCCCATACTTCCCCGTCACATACTCGATCACCTCGCCGCGTCCGTCCTGGCAAAAGTCCACGTCGATATCGGGCATGGTTACGCGCTCAGGATTCAAAAACCGCTCAAACAGCAGCGAATTCTGCAGCGGGTCAACGTTGGTAATTTCCATCACGTACGCCACCAGCGACCCCGTCGCCGATCCGCGCCCCGGCCCCACTGGAATCCCATGGTCCCGCGCATACTTGATGAAGTCCCACACAATCAGGAAGTACCCCGCGTACTTCATCTGCTTGATGATCCCAATCTCAAACTCCAGCCGCGCCTCATACTCATGCGCCGCCGCCCGCTGCATTCCGCGCGCACCCAGTTGCGCAATCGAAGTGTCGAGCCGTTTTTTATAGCCCCCCCGGCACACCTGCTCAAAGTAGCTGTCGATCGTGTGTCCCTCCGGCACCGCGAATTCCGGAAACGGATTGTCCACCGCGTGCAGCTTCAAATTGCACCGCTCCGCAATCTCCATCGTCCGCTGCAACACCGCCGGCGCGTCCTTGAACACATGGCCCATCTCGTCCGCACTCTTGACAAAAAACTGGTCGGTGTCGAACCGCATCCGCTCCTTGTCGTGCACCTTCGATCCGGTCTGCACGCACAGCATCACATCGTGCGCATGGCTGTCCTCCCCGCACAAATAATGCGAGTCGTTGGTCGCCACCATCGGAATTCCGAGTTCCTTCTCCAGCCGAAACAGCGCCTCGTGAATCTTCCGTTCCTGCTCCAGTCCCTGGTCCTGAATCTCGAGAAAAAAATTCCCTTTTCCGAAGATGTCTTCGTACTGCTGCGCTACCTTCTTCGCGGCGCCATATCTCGCGTCGCTGTCCAGGCCCTTGTACTTCGACTCGCCCAGCAGCGCCTCGCACAGTTCCCCGCTAAGGCACCCAGATAATCCAATCAGCCCCTGCGAGTGCTCCGCCAAATACTGTTTGCTCACGCGCGGCTTGCGATAAAACCCATGCAGGCTGGCCTCTGAAGTAATCCGGATCAGGTTGCGATAACCCTCTTCGTTCTCCGCCAGCACCAGCAGGTGATTGTTCTCGTCGCCCTCGCCCGCCATACGGTCGATCCGATGGTCTTCGTTCTGGCTGATATAGAGTTCGCATCCCAGAATCGGTTTCACGCCCTTCTTTTTCGCCGCCTCAAAGAAGTGCACCGCGCCATAAATGTTCCCGTGATCCGTCATCGCGACAGACGTCTGCCCCAGCGCCGCCACCCGGTCCACGAGTTTAGTGAGGTCACAAGCCCCATCCAGCAGCGAGTATTCCGTATGCAAATGCAAATGCGTAAATTCAGCCATGATTAATTAAGATTCTAGTCGTCAGGTAGCATCCCCGCACCACCCAATCCCCAGTTGAAATCCAATCCTTCTGAGGAAAAATGGACAAATGGTGAAGTCGATTCCCACCTATATGATGGATTGAATCGAATGCTGGCCAGAAGAGCGGCCCTCAAACGGCGCTTCGTCCCGACCGCCGTAGCCGCGTGCTGTCACAAGAGGTAAGAATGGACACCATACTCACCGACAATGTTTGGAAGCAGGTTGCAGCCGAATCTAGTCTTGCAAGACGCCGACTTGCTGCTGTCGCATACGTTACAAGCGACAGAAACCTCAAGCTCAAGCGAGGCGACGTTCTAGTTTGCGATGCATCAGACACCGCGATCAAAGCAGGGCAGACCTCCGCGCGATTGCTACAGTCGTTATTGCGAAAGGGTGTCGAACTCCGCAGCCGAGATGATTTACACACCAAGGCAGCAGTTTTTGGCCGCTTTGCGCTCATCGGATCAAGCAATTTATCGGCCTCGTCGGAGAATTCCCTGACCGAACTTGCACTTTTTACAGACAGGGACCAGACCGTTGCCCAGGTGACGTCGTTCATACATCAACTCAGAGAAGACTCAGAGGAAATCGACGACAATTTCCTTAGGAGGATTCTGAAGCTCAAAGTGGACCAACAAAATCGAGGGCCGCAGCGGAAACGCAAGGATATTGGATTTAGCGCCAAGCCCAGAACTTGGATCATTGGAGTCAAAGAACTCCCAGATGAAAGCTTTCCAGATGAACAGAAACTTGTCGAAAAGGGAATGAACAGGGCCAACTCTCTCCTGGCCGACTCCGACTCAACAATCTCAAATGTTCGTTGGACAGGGATCTCTAGGTTTCGATCCTCAGCTCGTGAAGGTGATCGCGTAGTTCAAATCTGGAAGTCGCTTTCAGGGAAGCGCATCACCGCAATTTCGCCGTGCCCGATAGTCCTCCGGCAGAATGGCGGTAGTTGGACCCGGTTCTACGTGGCAGAACCAGAAAACTGCAAACGACTCTCATGGACCGAGTTTGAAAGGCTCGGAGAAAAGTATGGTCTTGCCAAGGTTTCACTGAACGGCGGACGAGAGGCCCGCCCCAGCGAGGTTCCTGCGCTCGACAGGTTGTGGTCCTAAGCCAACATCGGCCGGACTCCCCAGGTCGTATCCTTGAGATCCGGGCTCCCAAATCAATAAGCATCCTCCCGCCGCAGCCCACAATAAAGCAGCACCACCTCGCGCCCCACTATATCGTAGCCAAACCGAAGTCTCCCCGAACTACAAATCGAGCATCTTCAGCAGATCGTCCACGGTCAGGCCATGGTGCGCAGCAATCCGCTTGAGAATGCTGGAAAGCGTCCCTGTCTTGATCGGATGATGATACGGAATGACTTCGTGGTTCTCGCCGTCGCGCTGTGTTGTCACGCGGATATGCGATCCCTTTTGCCGGGTCGGCTCATATCCAAGAACGGTGAGCGCCTTTACCAGGCTCGGGCCATCGACATCACGCGGCAGCCTCATCAGGCCAGAACTTCATCGCGCACAAAATGCAGCCGGATGATCTTCGGCGCTTCCATGCCCTCATCGAAGTAGCACTGAACTGCGTCCTTCACCATCGCGCGGATCTGTTCAACAGTCTCGCCCTGTGTGTGAATGCCGTAGCCAAGAGCAGAAGCGGTGTAGCCACCATCTGCCTCGTCCTCGCGCACCTCAAAGATGATTTCGCTCATCGAAGGCATGCCCTCCAGCTTCACTAAATGCTACACCGCCAAGACGTTGGCAACAAGCCGTGTACCTACGGTAAAAAACAGCTCTGAATTGATTCCAGACAAACGCTGGAGTATCGTGACTTATATATCACAAATACGCCGAGCGCCACGGCAAGAGGGGAACATGACGATCAAAACTAGCTCCTACCGCCAATCTCTCCTCAACGCCCTGCTCGACCCGGTCGAAGCTTCCGCTTATCTGTACGCCGCGCTTGAAGATTCTCCGGAAGCCTTTCTCAAGGCTCTCAAGAACAACCCAGGCCCGTCCGATGGCTCAAGTCGCGAGGCGGTCCGGCGTCCAGAGAGAAACCCTCTACCGCGCCTTCTCCGAAAGCGGGAACCCAACCTTTGAGACCCTGTCATCAGTCCTGGCCGCGCTGGGAATGAAATTGTCTATCGCTCCCAACGGCTCTCCAGTCGAAATGCCCCTGGCCAGCGCGGCAAAGTAGCCCGCTCTGCCCGGCAACTCACTGCGCAGCCGGCAGATACAGATCCAGGTTCCTGGCCCGGTTCAGCTTCAGCGTCGCCGCGCGGTCCACCTCGCTCATGGCAATGTGCATATGCCGCGCGTCGGGGTCGACGTAGTGCAGCCCGTCGTCCGTCGCAAACACCGATACGGCCGGCAGAATCGAACCGTTCTTGAGGACAATCGCCAATGTCTGCGGCGCGGCCTCGGAAGTTGTCGAGGGCGCCGGAGACGCCGCGGCGGCAGGCCATTTGTATTCCGTGACCACAGGATGCCACTCATGGTAGGCAACGGGCGGCGCAGGCGGCTGAACGAACAGGACTGGCTGCTGAATAAAATAGACCGGCTGCGACGCATAGTCGTACGCGCCGCCCGAGTCGTAGGGCTGGTATGCGTAGCCGAATCCGTAGGGCGAAACGGAACGGCCTCGACTGAAACCGCTGCCACCCCGCGCGAAGCCAGGCCCGCCCCCGCCGCGATGCTGGGCGCAGGCATTCTTCGCCGCACCCAAAACAAGCAGCGCAAACAAACTGAGCAGGATCGTCCGTCGCATGGCCAGCCCTCGTGAGCAGGAGTCTAACAGCCGCCTCCCCGCTTGTAAATCCTCCCCGGCCTCTGAATGTTGTCCTCGGTACTCGCCGCGCTGGAAATGAGATTCTCCATTGCCCCCAATGAATCCGAGGCCGTAATGAGCCTCACCAGCTCCTCAAAATAAAGATCCGCGGCCGCCCCGCAATTTGCCGATTATTTCTCTCTGTTGGCGCACACTCATGAATGGAGCCCATAGACCCGCGCCCAGCCCGAGCCTTCCAGGGACAAGGATCTCAAAAAAACGTCGTAAGCCGTTGATTAAATATACTTTAACTTTAATTCATTTAAAATGAATACTTTACCTAAAAAGTACCGGGGGAGGGGGGACCATTCACAGGGCAAAGGCAACGAACGGGTACAGGAATACGCGGAACGGGTACAGGAATACGCGGAACGGGTGCAGGCATGCGCGCACCCGCCGTCGCGTCAACCTTTACTGGTTTGGATGGTGGTGATGATGGTAATGGTGATGATGGTGACGGTGATGGACGACCACCACAACCTGCGCCTCTGCCGCATACGGTGCGGCAAAGCAGAAGACCAGGGCGAGTGCGAGCAGAATTCTTTTCATACCTGAGTCTCCCCCGCCGCCCGTCGATTTACAGAGCTACTCTGACCACCGCACGCGCAAACGCAAAACAGCCCAGAGCCTGTCCGCGGGGGCGAACACGACTCTGGGCCATTGTTCAAACACTCTTCGAGCCGCCGCACTACCGCTCACGCATTGGCAAGAAACATAAGATGCCCCCTGCGGTGTTCCTGCACCGCCTTGACGCGGCGAATGCTGCTATTGCCCTGCCTGCTTTGCAGCCAGGTTGCCGATGATCCAGATCTTGAACCTCTTTCCCCTGAGCGCGGTAATCGCCGTCACCACCCAAAGGCCGAACCAGACGGCCCACATGATCCGGATAAAATCCAGCACCAGGATCTGGCTACCGGGCGTGTGAAATGCCGGCAGAACCAGAATGCTCAAAACCACGCTGATCAGGAACGCAAAAACGTCCAGGATCAGCGATTGCCAGGCATGGAAACGGATGTAGGAACTCTTGTTATACCGCGGAATGATCAGGAAGTAGAGCGCAGGCACAAACGTCACGTACGCCAGTGCTGCGATAAAGTTTTCGGAGATGCCAGACTTACCGGATTCAGTCACATGAGCTCCTTCAATGGTTGGCTGGGACTGCCAAAGTGTTTACTGCACGATCAAACCAAGGGACGCAAATCAGGGATATCCCCAAGACTTCAGTGCAGACAAATGGGTACGGTGGTAACCTGCTAATAACAAAACAACCAATACCATCAATTGTCAAGCGGAATCTCCGCAGGCATCTGCCTCACAACCCCCTTTGAGCGGCGTGCGCCGCCAGCCCCGATAAGCAGCCAAACAGCAACAAGGTAAAGCTCTTCGGGTCACTGGCCCACGGATGACTCTGCTGAATTCCCACCCATCCGATCAAAAATCGGTTAGACTTCCTCTCAACCGGAAATCTCGGAGGAATACGCATGTTTGAAGTAGGTCAAAAGGTCATTGTCATTACGGATAAAGGCATCTCGTATGACGCCATCATTCTTGCCACAGCCCAGGGCGACGACGGCGCCAAGGCCTACAAGGTCACCATGAACGGCCTCGCCTCCGACCAGTCTGGCCAGTGGCACAAGTCCAGCGAAATCTTCGTTCCCGACAAAACCGCCACCGACGAAGAAGCGCTCGCGCTCGATGAATTCCTGAAACTCTAACCCCGTCCTCGCGCGCGCGGCTTCCCACCACGCCCGCCAAGTTGAAAGCGACCAATTCCCCGCTCCTCGGTATACACTCATCCCAAGCCCATGCCTATCGAACCCAAGCCTACCCGCGCCTCGCTCACCTTCCTCGCTCTCTCCGTCTCTGCCGTGTGCCTTGCCCAAACACCTGCCAAACCGGCCCCCAAAATGCTCACTCCCGAACAAGTGCATCGCTCCGCCATCATTATTGACACCCACGCCGATACCCCGCAGCGCTTCGTCGATGAGCACTTCGATCTCGGCGACCCGCTCAACGACGGCAACCTCAACCTCGACTCCATCCACAAGGGCAACCTCGGCGCCGAGTTCTTCTCCATCTGGGTCGAACCCACCCTCTATAAGGACCACTACGCCCGGCGCACCCTCGAGCTGATCGACTCCGTCAAGCAGCAGGTCGCCCGGCATCCCGGCCAGATCGAGTTCGTCACCTCGCCCGAAGGCATTGAGCAGGCTCACCGTGACCACAAGCTCGCCGCCCTCATGGGGATTGAAGGCGGCCACTCCATTGAGAACTCCATCCCGCTGCTCCGCCAGTACTACGCTCTCGGCGTCCGCTACATGACCCTCACCTGGTCCAACTCTCTTGACTGGGCTGACAGCTCCGGCGACATCGACGACACCAAAATCCCCCACACCAAGGAAGGCCTCACCGAGTTCGGCAAAGACGTCGTCTACGAGATGAATCGCCTCGGCATGATGGTCGATATCTCCCATGTCGCCGACCGCACCTTCTATCGCACCCTGGTCATCACCCGCGCTCCCGTCATCGCCTCGCATTCCAGCGCCCGCGCCCTCTGCGATGCTCCCCGCAACATGACGGACGACATGCTGCGCGCCGTCGCCAATTCCGGCGGACCCAACTCCAAAGGCGGCGTCATCGACGTCAACTTCTACTCCGGTTTCATTTCCCAGGCCTACCGCGACGCCTCCAAAGCCCAGCAGCCAGAAGTCGACAAGGCCGTCGCCGATCTCAAGGCCAAGTTCAAGGCCGACGGCAAGGAGATCACCTACTCCGATATCGAGAAGCTCCAGCGCCAGTACGCCGACCGCATTCCCCGTCCGCCGCTGTCCATGCTCATTGACCACATCGACCACATCGCCAAAGTGGCCGGCGTCGACCACGTAGGCCTCGGCTCCGACTTCGACGGCGTCAGCGGCCAGCTCCCCGAGGGCCTCGATTCGCCCGCCGACCTGCCCAAGATCACAGCCGCTCTCATGGCCCGCGGCTACTCCGCTGAAGACTGCCGCAAAATCCTCGGCGGCAACCTGCTCCGCGTCTTCCATGAAGTCGAAGCGGTTTCCAAGGAGCTTCAAGCCGAAAACCGCCCCAGAATCACCGACAAGCAGCCCTTCGACAAGCCACAAAAGTAGGGGCCGACGCATGACTGCCGACGATGATTGCCTCGAAGATTTCGTGCACCCGCTCTTCCATGAACTCATGGGTAAGAATGAAGGCATCGAAGAGCGTTATGGTCCCCATGATCGCTGGCACTGGGACGAAGAGGCGATCGCGCTGACATTCTCTGGATCGGTGAAACCAACGATAAGAATCGACGTCACCGTTGTTGGATCCACCGAAGGCAACTCAGGGCAATGGTCGTGGGCTAATCGGAATTGGGATGCGAAGGCCAAGGTCGGCATGGACGAAGTCCGTGAATTTGGCGAGGCAAACGGCTACGAAATGCTTACCTTGCCCTTCTTGAGCGCAGACGAATACACAGGCTGGGAGATGACATCGGTCGCAGCGCACGTCCTAAATGCTCAAGGGGCATATCGTTTTCCCACGGATGAGGGCTACTGCTATCTCATCTATCGCAACATCGAGGTCCTATAGCGGTTTCAGGATTGCCGTACCCAAAGGGAATACACTCAAGTCGACGCGACCCCAAGGAGCGGCGACCTCGCAGTAGTGCAGATAGGGCATACCTATCCTGAAACCGCTCTAAGCTCCGAGCAGAATGAAAACCCCGATCAAGCTGAATGCTCAAACGAAACCCAAATGCTAGAGCATTGAGTGCAGGCCATTTCAATCGGCCCTTTCTCTATAACAGGCGCTATACTTGCCTATCGCCCCAATTTCCTCATTGGAGACCCCCTGATGCACCGTTCCAGACTGCTGTTTGCGGCCCTCCTTGCGGCCACCTGCCTCACCCTGCCCATCCTGGTCTTCGCCGAAGACGATACAACCACCAAGACCACCGTCGAGACCACCACGAAAGACAAAGCGGCCGACAAGTCCGCCGAGAAGGCCCCGCCCACTGAAGTCACCACCGAGGGGTCCATCACCGCGGGCGGACAGCACATCGCCTACACCGCCGTCGCCGGAACCCTCACCGTGGGTGGCAATGACTCCGACGACTCCCAGCTCGGCCCCGATGGCAAGCCCATCCCCGGCAGCCAGCTCGCCCTCGACGAACCCAAGGAGCCCAAGGACGCAAGCCCCGTCGCTCGCATGTTCTACGTGGCTTACTTCAAAAAGGACGCGAAGGCTGAAGACCGCCCCATCACCTTCTTCTACAACGGCGGCCCCGGCTCCTCCACCGTCTGGCTGCACATGGGTTCGCTCGGCCCCAAGCACGTCGTCACCGACACGGACCAGCACCTGCCCGCCGCGCCCTACAAGATGGTCGACAACCCAAACAGCCTGCTTGACGTGAGCGACGTCGTCTTCATTGACATGCCCGGCACCGGCTTCGGCCGCCTCATTGGCAAAGACCCCGGCAAGGCCTTCTGGGGCATCGACGAAGACGCCAACGCCTTCGCCCGCTTCATTGCCCGCTTCATCACCAAGTACAGCCGCTGGAACTCGCCCAAGTACATCTTCGGCGAGAGCTACGGCACCACCCGCTCCGCTGTCCTCGCAGACATCCTGGAGAACTCCAAAAACATTGACCTCAACGGCGTGATCCTGCTCTCACAGATCTTCAACTTCACCACCGACATCGACGGTCCCAGCCTCAACCCCGGCGTTGACCTGCCCTACGTTCTCGCCCTGCCCACCTACGCCGCCACCGGCTGGTATCACAAGAAGCTTCCCACGCAACCGCCGGCCCTGGAGCCATTCCTGAAAGAAGTGGAAGACTTCGCCATGGGCCCCTACACGCATGCCCTTGGCCAGGGAACCGACATCGGCGCCGAAGAAAAGCAGTCCGTCGCGGAAAAGCTGCACCAGTACACCGGCCTGCCGGTCGCCTATCTGCTCAAGGCCAACCTCCGTGTCAGCGGCGGCGAATTCGAGAAAACCCTCCAGGACGACGAAGGCCTCACCACCGGCCGCTTGGACACCCGTTTCTCTGGCCCCAGCCTCAACCCACTCAGCGAGGGCGCCGAATACGATCCGCAAAGCTCGGCCATCTCTTCGGCCTACGTCTCGCTCTTCAACGACTACGTCCGCCACGACCTCAAGTACGGTGAAGGCCAGACCTATCTGCCCCAGGCTCTCTTCGGCGGCGGGTTCCCCTGGGACTTCAAGCACAACGGCATGCCCTTCGCCCCCAACGTCGCGCCCGACCTGGCCGAAGCGCTCAAGACCAACCCCCGCCTCAAGATCATGGTCAATGGCGGCTACTACGATCTGGCCACGCCCTTCTTCGCCGCGGAATACGAAGAAAAGCACCTGCCCATTCCCCAGTCCCTCGCCAAGAACATCGAGTACGACTGGTACGAATCCGGCCACATGGTCTACGTAAGAGACGAAAGCCTCAAGCAGCTCCACGACCGCGTAGCCGCCTTCATCAAGAGCAGCTCCAACCTCTCCAAGTAGCCAATGCGGCGCAAGCCGCGTCTGCCCCACCGCAGGTTGCCCCGAGTCCCGATTTTGGGACCCGGGCAACGTCGAAAATTCATGGGCACCTCAAGGTCGATAGAATCGTAGAAACACCCTTGAGACAGAAGGACGCGCATGGAACACGATCTGCATTCCGGCGGAGCAATAACAATCCCTGGTGAACTCACCGGCCCTCTGCCGCGAAAAGTGAGCAGTTCCAAAGCTGGCGTCAACTCAGGCATGTTCGCGGCGTGCGTGGTAATCCTCGCTCTCGCCGGCTCATTCGGGTTCAGCATAAATGCCGTGCATCAGTTTCAAAATCTAGCGGCATTACGACGCGACGGAACCGGAGCCACAGCCCAGATTTCCGGGTTCTCACACACAGGCAAGAAGGGCGGCATCCTCGTAGTCATCTATTCCTTCACCGCCAACGGAATGTCCTTCACAGGCGAGGCCTCCGTTCCGAAAAACATGGAGCGCAGTGTCCACGAAGCCAGCGCCCTGTCGATCCGCTATCTCCCGACGAACCCTGCGGTGAACCAACCATCTGCATGGGAGCAATCCACTATTTCTACATGGTTGCTTCTCTTGCTCCCTCTATTTCCATCGACGATTGGCATCTTGATCTTGCTCTCTGATCGCAGGGATAGACGTCTGCTCGCCCAGGGCATACCGGCGATCGCAACGATCACGAGAAGTTACTTCAACAGAAAGACTGGATATGGGGCAACTTACGAGTTCCGCGCCAGAGATGGCAAAGTGCAAACCGGGAGCGACACGTTTGACGGCCCCCAGGAAATTGGCGCAAGTCTTTGCGTCATCTATTTGCCACAGTATCCAAAAAGAAATCTGCCTTATCCGATCCAGGACTACCGCGTGGATCAATGAGCGTCAGCAAAGCTCAGGCCGTTCCTGCGGCAAGTATTGCGCGCGTCCGGCCGCACCCAGAAAGTCCTCCGGAACCCCAGCCTCATCCAGCGCCGCGAAAATCTCTTCCAGGCTCGCCGGCGACTGCGACAGAATCACGTCCCCGCTCTTCGCATCGCGGCGGATATAAACCTCGGTCGCAGAGAAACGAAACTGCGCCGGAATGCGGACTGCCTGGCTCCGCCCGCTCATGAAAACCTT
>Ga0302269_1000549_pt1 | contig 21742 bp, 17 predicted proteins | sample III_Bog_E2_2_FD_194560 | JGI IMG/M metagenome (GOLD analysis project Ga0302269, IMG submission 194560) | Peat permafrost microbial communities from Stordalen Mire near Abisko, Sweden - III_Bog_E2_2 | ecosystem: Environmental > Terrestrial > Soil > Wetlands > Peat | place: Sweden: Abisko...
TCCGACGGTATTTATCGCCTGGCTTTCCGCCGGAAAATTGAGCCGCCATCCTTTTGAAGGCGAACCGAAAAGAATCTGGACTTTTGTTGGCGGCGCTATTTAGGGCGAGTTCAAAAATTCCATCCTGGTGCCCGGATGCCGCTTCTGACGGAGGTCGAATGATTCGATTCTGCCTGCCGCGCCTGCCGGATGAAAAGGGCCTGCCGACGTTGTGAAGTTTTTGACACGAATTTCACGAATTGGAGGAAGTCCGTCAGATTTGGCATATTTTTAGAAGATGCCATGGGAATTTAGTCGAACTCAGGAGTGGGAACGCTTTCTGATTCGATAATGTAGCCGCAAAAATACAAATCCAAAAATATTCAACAAATGGTTTGTGCGAAGCTCTCCTTTGTCCGAATAAACGTGGAGACATAACGCGCCCATGCATTTCCGTTTTCGTCACGAACTACAAAATAAAATCCAGCGTCACCGAATCCTTTTCCGTCAGAATGGAGCTTGAGCGAGCCATCGGCACATGCTTCCGGCCTCAATATCACTGTGGCGTGGCCGTTCGGCAATGGGAACACCACTTTGACACATTGCTTACCGAATTCCGGTGGCACGCAGTAGGAGTAAAGCCCCACATAAATAACATTGCCACTGTCAGCCATTGTTCGCAGCCAGCCGACCAAACGTATCGCACCCGTATTCCTTTCCGTCAGATGGATGATGTCACTGGTGATACCACGGCTGGTTTCCAGCGGCGAAATCGGCATATGCAATTGTTGCAGTCGATAGCTAAACAAGAACCGTAGCAGCCAGCCGAATGGTCGAAACACGCTGCACCATTCTGACCACACGTCCATTTCAAAATCTGACGTCGCTTGGTAAAATCTCACAACTTCCGGTGAGACTTTTTCAGCAGGAAAATCATCCGACCGCAGGTCTAAAAAGTTTTTTATCAATCCGCCATGCTTCGGATTGACGGAACATTCGCAATTTAACGTGGCCGCGAGCCTCGTAAAATAATCGGGGCCAATTCGAGTGCTTGCGCCGCTGGTGCCAAGAAGCCATTCGTTGGCTGCTGGATTAATTCTCCTGCCGGTTAAACAAACCCAGCGTTGCGTAATCCAATCCGTCAAAAAACCGTGTTGCTCACCTAGCCATGGAGTGGAGCAATTCATACGCAACTCGGAATTAAGTCAGCATCACCAGAAATTCCTTTTCGTCCAAAATCTTCACGCCCAGCTCCTGCGCCTTGGTGAGCTTGGAGCCGGCTTCGGTGCCGGCCAGCACGTAATCCGTTTTCTTGCTCACGCTGCCGGACACTTTGCCGCCAGCGGCTTCAATCTTCGCCGTCGCTTCCTCGCGCGTCAGCGTCGGCAGCGTGCCGGTGAGCACAAATGTTTTGCCGGTAAACGGAGCGCCGAGCCTTGCTCGGCCAGTTGCGTTGGCGTCGTCCGACATGCCGAGCAATGCTCGGCGCTCCGGCGTGATGCCCAATTCGCGGATGCGGACGAGAACTTTCTTGCCGGCAGCCGATGCAAAGAAATCCAGCACGCTCGCCGCCGCCACCGGGCCGACTTCCACCAGCTTCGCTTTCAATCCGCCCGCTGCCAGCCGCGATTCAATTTCGGCAATCTCCGCCTTGAGTTCTGCGTCACGCTTTTCGCGTTTCGCCTTGTCGGTTTCATCCTTCGGCGGGTTCTTGCGCGAGCGCGGGCTGATTTCAGCACGTTCGCTTTCCTTCGCACCGAGGTCGCGGATGTCACGCAGGACTTCCGACTTGGCGAGCGCATCTAACGATTCGTGCGTGGCGGCGAGCTGCTTGGCGGTGGCTTCGCCCACGTCGGCAATCGCCAGCGCGTGAATCCAGCGGGAGAGCGGCGCGGTCTTGGCGCGCTGGAGCGCGTCGAGAATTTTCGTGGCGTTCTTCTCGCCGAACGTGCGCGGCTCGTCGTCTGTGCCGAGATTCAGTTTGCCGAGCACTTCCAGCTTCAGGTCGAACAAATCGAGCGGCTCCTTGACGAGGCCGCGTTCCACAAGTTTCTCCGCCACGATGCCGCCGAGCGATTCGAGGTCGAGCGCCTTGCGTTGGGCGAAATATTCCACGCGCCGCGTGAGCTGCGCCGGACAGCCCGCGATGTTCTGACAACGCCACGCGACTTCGTCGGTTTCGCCGCCGGACATTTTCTCCTTCGCAATCGGGCCGCCGCATGCGGGGCATTCGCCGCCAACGTGTTTGAACAGGTCAAATTCCTTTGCGCCGGGCGGACGTTTGGTTTTCACCACCTCGAAAATTTCCGGGATGACCATGCCGGCCTTGCGGACGACCACGGTATCGCCGATGCGGATGTCTTTGCGTCGGATTTCGTCCTCGTTGTGCAGCGTGGCGCGCGAGACGGTGGAGCCTTGCACAAAGACCGGTTCCAGTTCCGCCACGGGCGTGAGCACGCCGGTGCGCCCGACCTGCACGGTGATGGCTTTCAAAACCGTTTCCGCCGGCGTGATCCATGGCACCGGTTTGTGGACGATGGCGTAGCCCGGCGCGCGGCTACGGCCAGGAATCTTTGCCCAATCGGCGAGCGTGTTCACCTTGAGCACGATGCCGTCAATCTCGTAAGGCAAATGCCGGCGCAAATCTTTGTCCTCGTCGTAGTGCGCAACGATCTTATCGCGATAAACTTTCAGCACCTCGTCGATGCCGTCGCACACCCACCAGAGCTTTTGCGTGGGCAAACCGAATTTGGCGAGCGTCTCAAGCATTTCGGAATGAGTCTGGAATGGCGTAGCTGCGACGCCTCGTCGCAGGTAGGGTGGAAGCGACGCCTCGTCGCCAGTTGAAAACAAACCTGCCTGTTTCCCAGCGACGAGGGCGTCGCTGCCATCTTTCGGCGACGAGGCGTCGCCGCTACTGAAAGCGCCGACCGCATAAAACACGGCGCGAATCGGGCGTTGCGCGACGAGCTTGGGATCAAGCTGCTTGAGCGTGCCGGCGGTGGCGTTGCGGGCGTTTGGAAAGGGTTTCTCACCTTCGGCAGAGAACTTGGCGTTGAGCGCATCAAAATCCTTGATGGAAATGTAAGCCTCGCCCCGCACTTCGAGCAGCGCAGGCGGATTTTTCAAATGCAGTTCCAGCGGAATGCCGCGAACGGTCTTGAGATTCGCCGTGATGTCGTCGCCTTCCGTGCCGTCGCCGCGCGTGACGCCGAGCGCGAGCTTGCCGTCGCGATAGTGAACGCTGATGGAAACGCCATCCACCTTCGGCTCGATGATGTATTGGATTTTGTCGCGGCCCAAATGCTTGCGGATCGTCGCGTCGAAGGAGCGAAGTTCCGCCAACGTGTTTTCATCCTGCGCGCGATTGCGTTTGTCGCGGTCGGGTTCCTCATCCTTCGTTGGATGATCGCTGGCTTCGACCTTGTCGAGCGAGAGCATCGGCACGAGATGTTTGACGCGGCTAAATTTTTCGCTCGGCGCACCGCCGACGCGCTGCGTGGGCGATTCGGGCGTGACGAGGTCAGGAAAATCTTTCTCCAGCTCCTGAAGTTCTTTGAAAATCCGGTCGTATTCGTGGTCAAGAATAAGCTGCCGGCCTTCGACGTAATAAGCGTGGTCGTGCCGCCGGATTTCGTCGGCAAGCTGCGAATGGCGCTTTTTTGCTTCGGGCTTTGTCACGCGAGAATTGTGCAGCGGCGCGCACGGAAAGAAAAACATTTTTGACCGGACGGCCTTGCGCCTATACGCTGGCGTCGTGCGACAGGGTCTAGCCAAAACACTTGAATTTGCCGATGCGCAGTTGCTGCGCCGCGCGCCATTGCCGCGTTCCTACTCGGATTTTCTGGGGCGGAAGCTTTTCCTCTTCCTGCTGACGGTGCAGGGGCTGGGTGCGTTCTCGCTGATCACGTCTGGCGTCATCCTCAGAAAATTCCGTGTGGCGCGTAACGTGATGAGGCCGCTGATCCGCCACGAAATCGCCCGCGCCGGGTTCGGCTTGCTGCCGATGTTTATGTTCGTGGCGGTCGCGCTGGGTTTTCTGGTGATCGGGGAAACGGTCTCGACGCTGGCGCGTTTCGGCGCGATCAATTACATCGGCACGGTGATGGTGGTGGTTGTGGTGCGCGAACTGGGGCCGTTGCTGGCGGCGTTCCTGGTGCTGGCGCGCGTCGGCACGGCCAATGTCATCGAACTCGGCACCGCGCGCGCGACGGGCGAAGTGGAGGCGCTGGAAACTTTGGGGATTGACCCGGTGCATTATTTGATCGTGCCGCGCGTGATCGGGATGGCGGCGGGAGTTTTTTCGCTGACGGTCTATCTCATCATCGGCGCGCTGGTGAGCGGCTACTTGTGCGCGTTTTTGCAGGACGTGCCGATTACGCCGGGCGATTATTTCAAGCAACTGGTCGAGTCGCTCGGCTGGCTGGACTTTGCGCTGCTGGCGTTGAAGACGATTGCCTTCGGGTTTTTCATCGCCATCGTGACTTGTTATCACGGGCTGGCGCAACCGTTGCGGCTCTCGGATGTTTCGCGCGTGGCGGTGCGCGCGGTGACGCAGGGCATCGTCGTGTGCGTGGTGATTGATGCGCTGTTCATTTTTCTTTATCTCGTCGCATGAGCGAAAATCCTAAACCTGCGGTCATCGAATTATCCGGCGCGGAGGTCTGCTCCATGCGCGAGACCAGCCTGGCGATGATCGAGGAAGTGAACTGGACGGTCACGGCGGGCGAATTCTGGGTCGTGGCCGGTCAGCAGCAATCCGGCAAAAGCGATCTGATGATGATGACCGCCGGGCTGATGCCGCCGGGGAAAGGCAGTTGTAAAATTTTCGGAATGGAGACGCAAAGTTTCAGCGAATCGGAACTCGCCGACCGGCTGCGAGTGGGATTTGTCTTTGAGAACGGGCAGTTGTTCAATCATTTGACGATCATGGAAAACGTCGCGCTGCCTCTGCAATATCACAAGGACTTGACGATTGGCGAGGCGGCGGAGAAAACGCTGGCGCTGCTGGAGTTGATGGAATTGAAGCCGCTCGCCGACGTCACGCCGGCGAATGTCGGCTTGAGCTGGCTCAAGCGCGCGGCGCTGGCGCGGGCGCTGATGCTACAGCCGGACCTGCTGCTGCTCGACAACCCGCTCAACGGCCTCGGCGCGCGCCACGTGAAATGGTGGCTGCATTTTCTCGATCAGTTGTGGCGCGGCCACGAATGGTCCGGCGGCAAGCCGATGACGATTGTCGCGACGGCGGAGGATTTGCGGCCCTGGAAAAGCGACGCGCGCCGGTTTGCGCTGCTGCGGGACAAAAAGTTCAGCCTGCTCGGCTCGTGGAAATCAGTCGTCTCGGACGACGACACCATCGTGATGGAATTGATGGAAGCCTCGCTCGACACAACAACATATCGAAAGGAATAATTAATCATGGCACTTCAGGATTTGACACCGCAATTGCGGACGCGATTGAGCCGGATGGAACGCGCGGTCGGCTGGTTCGTCTTTCTGGCGACGGCGCTGCTCATTTTCGGGTTCGGCTATTACGTCTATCACACGGCGGAGCGCAAGGGCTGGTTCAAGATCAAGGCGCAGTTTTTCACCTACGTCGAAAGCTCGGAAGGTTTGAATGTCAACGACCCGGTCGTGATGATGGGTTTTCAAGTCGGCAAAATCACGCTCATCCATGCGATGCCGCCGGGCGACGCGCACAACGTCCGTGTGGAATTTGAAATCACCGATCCTTATTTCCGCTACATCCGGACGGCCGGCTCGTATTTGAAGGTGAACTCGGCGGATTTTCTCGGCAAGCGCGAGCTTGAGATCACGCGCGGCACGAACGGCGTGGGCAGCTACGAGGTTGTCGTCACGCAGCCGGTTTCAGTCATGAGCCTGGACGATGCGAAAAAGGCGGCTGCCGACGCCCCCGGCCACTGGCAGCTTGCCCAGGACGTGCTGGACGGACAATCCAACGTCGTCTTCCATGCCTACGAAAGCGTGGAAAGCGTGCTCGACGAAAGCAACTCGTCCGTCCTCGCGCAATGCACCTTCGAATCCAATTCCATTTACATCTACGACAACACGGAAAAGGACAAGAACCACATCGTCGCCTCGTGGTGGCGGCGGAAGCATCATTACCAGAATTTCTCGCCCGGTTCAGACGACGCCTTTCTACGCGCCATCGAGCCTCCCTCCATCTCAGACGAGTTGCAGGGAATCGTTGTGCAGGTGCAGTCGGCCATGCCGAACATCCTTGCCCTGACGAACAAGCTCGCCTCGGTCCTGGACAACGCCGCCGCCGCGACCTCGAACCTGAACATCACGCTCGTCGAGACGCACCCGCTGCTCTCGAACTTCACCGACATCAGCGCGCAACTGCACGAGCCCGGCGGCCCCGTCGTCTGGGCGCTCGGCACCAACGGCAGCGGGCAGTTTCAGGGCGCGTTGACGAACGTCAATTCACTCCTCGCGCACACGGACACAAACCTGGACGCCATCCTCTCGCACCTCGCCGACATCACCAGCAACCTCAACGTGCAGGTTCAGGGCGACACGAACATGCTCGGCGGCATTTCAAAAATGGTCGTTGATTCGGATGATTTCATCCAGGGCTTGAAGCGCCACTGGTTCCTACGCTCGGCGTTCAAGGTGAAACCCACCAACGCCCCGGCTAAGAAATGATTTGTTGTAGCGGCGGTCTGCGACCGCCGAAAACGGCGCTCACAGAGCGCCGCTACAACGCTGAAACCATTCCGCAAACACCTTGATGCCGTTCTCGAACTTCGTCTGCGGATTGTAGCCGAGCTTCGCACGTGCCTTGGAGATGTCCGCGAACGTCACCGGCACGTCGCCCGCCTGCAACGGCTGGCGGTCAATGACCGCCTTTTTGCCGAGCGCGCTTTCGAGCGATTCAATCATCCGGCTCAATGAAATTGTCTCCGATTCGCCAAGGTTGAAGATTTCATAGCCAAATTCCTTCCTCGTCGCCGCGATGACCCCGTCCACCGTGTCCGAAACAAAGGTATAATCCCGCGCCGCGCTGCCGTCGCCGAAGACGGGAATTGGTTTGCCCGCCGTGATGAGCTTCGCAAACTTGTAAATGGCGAGGTCCGGCCGCTGGCGCGGGCCATACACCGTGAAGAAGCGCAGCATCGTCACGTCCATCTTGTAGATGTGATGATAAACGTGGCCGAGCGATTCGCACGCCAGCTTGCTCGCCGCGTAGGGTGAAATGGCCGTGACCACCACGTCGCTTTCCGAAAACGGCACCTTGGAATTCAATCCATATACCGACGACGACGACGCCATGACGATTTTCTTCACGCCCGACTTGCGCGCCGCTTCGAGGACGTTGATTGTGCCCTCCACGTTCACGCGCTGGTAAAGCGCCGGCTGCTCCAGGCTCGGCCGCACACCCGCGCGCGCCGCGAGATGGATGACCTGGTCGAACTTGACGGCGGAAAAAATCTCGCCGACCGCCGCTGCATCCGTGATGTCGCCGTGGACGAATTCAAACGGCTTGGCGAGCGCCTGGATGTCGCGGAGATTGCGCCGCTTGAACTGCGGGTCATAAAACGGGTTGAGGTCGTCGAACGCCCAGACGGAGTGGCCGTCGCGCAGGAGCCGTTCGCAAACGTGCGAGCCGATGAAGCCCGCGCCGCCGGTGACCAGAAAGTTCATGCGCAAACGCTAACAACCGGCGCACGCCCTGTCGAGCGCGGGCGGAGGCTTCTGCGGCAATGTTTGGACACGGTGGGATGCTTCGACTGCGCTGGGGGCAACTTTCCCCACGCCATGACAGGCTGTTTACACGCCGTCGGTTCCTTTCACGGCACCGCGACGACAAGTTTACACGCCGTCAACTCCTTTTACCGTGTCGCGACAGCAAGTTTATACACCGAAACCTCTTGTCACCGCACCGTCACGTCATATTTCGGTGCCGTAAGCTCATTTCACGGCACCAAAACTTCTTCCCACGGTGCCGAAAGATGAAGTCACGGCGTATAAACTTCATTCTGATAGACCGAAACTTTGTCTCAACACACCGAAACTTGAAGTCACCGCGACGTCCAGGGATTTTACCGCACCGAAACTTCATTTCCCGGCGTATAGAAATCATTTTTATACGCCGAAACTTCATTTTTCGGTGTGTAAAAATCATTTTTACGCACAGGAAAATGGATTTTACACGCCGTTAAATCATCTTACAGCAAGGTTTTAGGCTGAAAATAGGCCGAAAATGCCAAAAACCGGATGTTTTGCCCAATGGGAGTCGGGAAAAAGCGGCAGGGGCTGCCGCAGTCCAAGACGCGAGGCGTTTGCGGTTGACTTGCGAACTGCGCGGAGCGTCTTGGAGTTGTCCGTCAAAAGTAATTGAGGATATTTTGGCTTTAATCAAAACGGATTACCCGCAGAAAGTTATGTGTCGAAAAGCGGAATATCACAAAACGGAATACGCCCTCGAATACAAGCCAATTTAGAAATTGCCAAGCGCCCGTTCAAAATTCTCGCCAGTGATTTTTCTTTGCCCAAGACTGAGAGCAGATGATTTAGGCAGCCACTTTTGCGCGGCGCAATCCGGGCGCTTCGGGAAGTCCTTGAATCAGTCCCTCGACGCTCAAGTGATAGTCCAGCGCCGGCCATTCAATGCCGTAGCCCGCGCCGATGGGCTGGCAGTTCTTCCGTTCCGCCTCGGTGGCGTGCAGCAGCGTGGGATAATATGCCAGCGGCACGGACAGCACGCGGCCATCCATCAACTCAACGGTCAAAGTGTCCGCCGTCGTCTCAATGCGTTTGACTTTAAGGTCTGAAAAACTCATTCCATTTCTCCAGTATCAGCGTTTCATTTTCCTCAATGATCCCGGCAATCTCCCGCAAATCGTGCGGCCTGAATCCATGATTGACCGCGAGCCGCGCGGGCGACAGCCAGAATTTCGCATCTTCACCAGCTTTTGCAACGTGAATGTGAGGAGGCTCACTGCCGTCTTGGGCGTAGAAATAAAACTGGTAGCCGTTGACTCGCAGTATCGTGGGCATGGCAAATTGATGTCAAATTCATCCAATGGCGGCAAGCGCCTTCTCAATCCGTGCCATGACGCGTTCTTTGCCCAAAACTTCAAGCAGATGATACAGGCTCGGGCCGTGGGGATTGCCGGTGACGGCGAGGCGCGTGGGGTGGATGAGCACGCCGGCTTTTACGCCGAGCTGCTTGACGGTTTCTTTCAACGCGGCCTCAATTGAGGCAGCGTCGAAGGAATTCAGCGCGGCAAAGGCGTCGCGAAGTTTTTCGAGACGCGGTTTGTTTTCGGGGATAAAAACCTTGTTCGCATCGTCGGGGTTGTAAATGATTTCATCGAGGAAATAAAATCCGGCATAGCCGGGCAGTTCGCGGAACAATTTGAATTTGCCTTTGCAGGTGTCGAGCGCGGCTTTGACGTAGGCGAGCGGAAATTTATTTGTGTCAATTCCGGCTTTTGCAAACGCGTGGACGGCGAGTTCGTAAAAGCGGTCGTCGGCCAGTTCGCGCGCGTATTCGCCCTGCAACCACAGGAGTTTTTCGTAATCGAACCGCGCATTGTGCCGGAGAATCTGCGGCAGGTCGAAGCGTTCGATGACTTCGGCGCGCGACAGTTTTTCGCGATTGTCCTTGGGCGACCAGCCGAGCAGACAAAGATAATTCACCACGGCTTCGGGCAGAAAACCGTCGTCGAGATAACTCATGAGGGAGGCGCCCTTGTCGCGCTTGCTCATCTTGGAGCCGTCGCCGTTCAGGATGAGCGGGATGTGGGCGTAATGCGGCGGCGGCACGCCAAACGCCTTGAAGAGCGCGATGTGCTTGGCGGTGTTGCTCAAATGGTCCTCGCCACGGATGACGTGGGTGATGTCCATCTCCAGATCGTCAATGACGTTGACGAGGTGGAACACGGGCTGGCCGTCGGAACGCTGGATGACGAAGTCGGGATCAATCTCCTCGCGGTCGGTTAACTTGCGCACGACCTCGCCGACGACGAGGTCGTGGATGGTGACGGGTTCGCGCTGCATTTTGAACTTGATGGCGCCTTCGTGTTCGTAGGCGAGGCCGTGCGAAAGCAGGGCTTCGACGCGCGCCTGATAATTGGCTTTGCGCTGCGATTGGAAATACGGGCCGCAGTTGCCTTTGCTCGCGCCGGTGGCGTCGCCGGTGAGCGGGCCTTCGTCCCAGTCGAGGCCGAGCCAGCGCAGGCCGTTGAGGATGACGTCCACGGCTTCCTGTGAATTGCGCGCGGCATCGGTGTCCTCAATGCGCAGGACAAACGTGCCCCCGGTGTGCCGGGCATAAAGCCAGTTGAACAGCGCCGTGCGAGCGCCACCGATGTGGAGCCAGCCGGTGGGCGAGGGAGCAAAACGAACGCGTGGTTTCATAATTGTATTAGCCACAGATTTTCACAGAAGGACACAGATTAAAAACAAAATAAAAAGAGCGCCCCGTTGCCGGAGCGCTCTTTGTGGAATTAATTGGAATTACTTGGAGCCGAGGATCGCGTCCTTCGCGGCCTTGGCAACGCGGAACTTCACGACGCGCTTGGCCTTGATCTGGATGGCTTCCCCGGTCTTGGGATTACGGCCCATACGGGCGGCGCGGTCCTTGAGAACGAGCTTGCCGATGCCGGGCAGCGTAAAGGTGTCCTTCGCATGCTTGTAGGCGAGCGCGGCGATGTGGTCGAGGATTTCGCCGGCCTGTTTCTTTGAGAGTGCGGCCTTGTCGGCGATGGCGGCGATGAGTTGGGATTTTGAGAGTGCTTTTGCCATAATATCGGTTCCTATGTTGATGGTTATTGTGTTGTTGTTTGGTTCAAAAAGTCATGTGACTTGAAACGAGTAAAAAACCTTCGGGCTGAACGTGCAAGCAAAAAAACATAAAAAATTAACCCTTTTTCCATGGCATGGCATGGCTGGGCTTGACTTCGCGGGGAGATTTATCAACATCGGAGCATGGCGCTGTTCACAATCCAGAGCGATTTCCGATATGAGATTGTCCGCAAGATTTTTGAGGGCGGCATGGGAATCGTGTTTGAAGCCGAGCAGCATGGCGCGCGCGACTTCGTCAAACGCGTGGCCATCAAGATAATCCGGCCGAATTTCGCTAGCCAGAAGATGTTCATCGAGAACTTCATCGGCGAGGCCAAGCTCGTCGCCGACTTGATCCACACGAACATCGTCCAGACCTATCACCTCGGCGAATCCAAGGGCGTCTGCTTCATCTGCATGGAATTGATCCGCGGCGTGAACCTCGAACAATTCACCCGCCAGCTTGGCGATAAAAACCGGCAGCTGCCCAAGGAGCTGGCCGTGTTCATCACCAGCCGCATCGCACGCGGGCTGGCCTACGCGCATGCCAAGGCCGACAAGGACGGCAAACCGCTCGGCATCGTTCACCGCGACATCAGCCTGAAAAACATCATGATCGCGTTCGAGGGCGACGTGAAGCTGACGGATTTCGGAATTGCCAAGGCGCGCGGATTTTTGACCGATCAGGAAGGCGAAGTCGTCGCGGGCAAGGCTGATTACATGAGCCCCGAGCAGGCGGATTTCCAGATCACTGACAAACGCTCCGACCTGTTCTCCACCGGCGTCGTGCTTGCGCACCTGCTCTTGGGCAAGAATATTTTCAAGGGCGAAACGCCCGACGAATCGCGCAACCGCATCATGAAGCAGCCGATTCCCGATTTTTCAGGGCTCGACCCGCGCATTGACAGCAAGCTCGACGACATCCTCCAGAAATGCCTCACACGGGATTTGTCCGCGCGTTACGCTTCAGCCGACCAGTTGATGACCGATCTCGAATATTACATTTACCACGCGGGCTACGGCCCGACCAACGAGACGCTCGGCAAATATATCCGCGAACTGTTCGGTCAGAATATTCCGCCTGTTTCGACGACGTTCAACACCAAAGGCACCACCGACCTGCTTGAACATACCGCCCGCATCGGCAAGTCCGACCCTCAATGAAACGCGCCGCCGGCCAAGTCGTCAAATTGGCGCTGATACAAACTTCCTGCTCCGCCAGACCGGATGCGAATTTGAATAAAACAATTTCGCTCGTAGAACGCGCCGCGAAAAAAGGTGCGAACATCATCTGCACACAGGAATTGTTCCGCTCGCAGTATTTTTGCCAGAGCGAAGACCACAAGAATTTTCAACTCGCGGAAAACATCCCTGGCCCAAGCACCGACGCATTTCAAAAGCTCGCGAAGAAGCACAAGGTCGTCATCATCGCCTCGCTGTTCGAGAAGCGGGCTGCCGGGGTTTATCACAACACCGCCGCCGTCATTGACTCCGATGGCTCGCTGCTTGGCATCTACCGCAAGATGCACATTCCCGACGACCCGTTGTTTTACGAAAAATTTTATTTCACGCCAGGAGATCTTGGTTTCAAGACTTGGAATACACGTTACGGAAAAATCGGCGTGCTGATTTGCTGGGACCAGTGGTATCCCGAAGCCGCGCGATTAACCGCGATGCAAGGCGCGCAGATCCTTTTCTATCCGACCGCCATCGGCTGGCATCCCAGCGAGAAAAAAGAATACGGTGAACGCCAGCACAGCGCGTGGGAAACAATTCAAAGGTCGCACGCCATCGCCAACGGTTGCTTTGTCGCCGTGCCGAACCGCATCGGCCACGAAAAAATTTCCGGCGTGGACGGCGACGGCATTGAATTTTGGGGCCAAAGTTTCGTGGCCGGCACGTCCGGAGAAATTCTCGCCAAAGCCTCGACGGACAAGGAAGAAATTTTGATTGTGCCGGTTGATCTCGCCAAAGTGGACGCGACGCGCACACACTGGCCGTTCCTTCGCGACCGACGGATTGATGCTTACTCAAATTTGACGAAGCGGCTTGTTGACTGAGCTGATATGAACTCTTCCTGGCTGAAGCGATATGTGCCGCTATCTGTCTGGATTGTTGTCGTCTTCACAATCATCGTCATTCCGCTGAAAATCATCGGCTACGGATTTTTGCCGATGGACGACGCGTTGCGGCACGCGGCCAAGGCCGTTTCCGGCAAATCATGGCAGCAAATCCTCGTCATGCGGGACGATTTTCACATTGATCCAAGCCCGGGCTGGCAGGCGATTCTTGCCTGGATTCACAACTGGCAGAATTGTAGCGCCGAAACACTTGTCGTCTTTTCAGTCGTCGCCTTGATGCTGCTGGTAACGTTGTGCGCGCTGCCGTGGCTGCGGCGGCCCGAAGCATGGCTGGCGGCGTTGTTCACATCGGCAATTTTCAATCCGGCCTGCACCACACGATTCGCGCGCGGCCGACCGTATATACTGACCGATGCTGTTGTAATCACGATATTATTTTTGTGGTCGCGCCAGACTGAAGACCGGCCCCGTCGGGCGGCCTTGATTTTTACGCCGCTGCTGGTCGCCGCGTCCGCATGGGTCCATGGCTCGTGGTATTTGCTGTGCCTGCCGGGTGCGGCAATTTTGTTCGCCGGTTTCTGGCGCTCGGCGATTCAATATTGCGGCTGCTGGCTAGTCGGTAGTTTTCTTGGCTGCGCGCTGACCGGCCATCCGTGGGAGTTTTTATTTCAATCCGTGCGGCATATGTTCGGCGTGTTTGGAAACATTGTCGTCGTTCAACAGCTCGAACCGGAAATGTTCCCGTCCGACGGCGAGAGCGCCGCCGTGCTCGCCGTCGTCGCCTTGGTTTTGTGCCGTAAAATTTTTCTTGGCTGGAATCCGCGAACGCTGCTGAATCCGGTTTTCATGATGATGGTTTTGGGCTGGCTGCTGGGGTTGAAAATTCGCCGGTTTTGGTGGGATTTCGGCACGCCCGCATTCATTGTCTGGGTGGCGTTGGAATTGCAGGAGCACTTTGAGAATCATCTTTCATTTGATTCATTAAGGCGACTGCTTGTCACAATTGGAATTGCCGCCGGAGTTTTTCTGGGATTCACAGGCGACCGCGAGAGCCGCTGGACGGCGAATCTCACGACCGAATATGTCACGCCGGAAACGCCCGGCATTGAAGGCTGGCTGCCCGGGGCCGGCGGGATTTTTTACAATTCCGACATGGACACATTTTTTGAAACTTTTTTTAAAAATCCAACTGCGGACTGGCGCTACATTCTAGGTTTTGAATCCGGGCTGATGCGTCCGGAAAATTTGGAAACGCTCCGCAAAATCCAGTGGAATCGTGGCACCGCATTTACGGCCTACGAACCTTGGGTGAAACAAATGCGCCCCGTCGACCGGATGATTATCCGTGCATCGGGTGTAGGCGGGCCACCGGACGTTCCCGAATTGGAATGGCACTACGCAGCCAGCGGTTTGTGGATTGGCCGTCTGCCACAAACGACCAACAGCCCGGCGGCCCTCAATCATTGATGGAACAGGAAACCAAACCGGCCTGGATCACCGGCGCTGGCGGACTCATCGGAAATTATATCGTCCAGGCCGCACCGAGGTTTGCCTCGCGTTGGCGCGGGCAGGCGTTGACGCGAGACCAACTGGACCTGCTCGATTTTGCCGCTGTCCGCCGCGAGTTTCAAAAAGACCGACCGCAACTTGTCATTCATTGCGCAGCCATCAGCTCAGTCGGTGAAGCGCAGAAAAACCCGGATCTCGCACGGCGTGTGAATGTTGAAATGACGAAAAGGCTGGCGGAATTGGCGGCGGAAATCCAATTCATTTTCCTTTCCACAGATTTAATTTTTGACGGACGCAAGGGAGATTATTTGGAAACGGACGCACCCAATCCTCTGCACGTTTACGGAGAGACCAAAGTCGCCGCCGAGAATATTGTCCTGAAAAATCCTCGTCATCTGGTCGTGCGCACTTCCCTCAATTACGGCGCATCGCACTCGGGCAACCGCAGTTTCAACGAACAATTAAAACTGTCGCTCCAGCATTCTTCCGGGATGAAATTATTCACTGACGAATTTCGTTCGCCGATTCCGGCGGCTGAAACGGCGCGGGCAGTCTGGGAATTGGCAAATAATAACTGCACGGGAATTTATCACGTCGCAGGGGCGGAAAAATTATCGCGCTGGCAAATCGGGCAATTGCTCGCCAAACGCTGGCCCGAAATCAAAGCAAAAATGGTATCGGGATCGGCAATGGATTTTCCCGGCCCGGCCCGCGCTTTGGACACGTCGATGAACATTTCCAAAGTTCAGAAAGTCTTGTCTGCGCCACTTCCCGGTCTGACCGAATGGCTGGCGTCTTCAGTCTGATTTGGCTGGCGTGTGAAACGGCTGACCGGCCTCGTAAAGTTTCATCTGCGCCTGGAGCGATTTGATCAACACAAGACTCTGATCAATCGCGGCGAGTTGCAACGCCTGTCCGGCGGTTGTCAACGCATTGGTGAATTGCCCGTCTTCGGCATAGGCCGCCGCGAGCGTGCGGAGCACGAGAAGATTTTTTCCGTTTGAAACTTGGTTCGCCTGTTGCGCCAGTTGAACCGCCTTCACGCCATTTCGGAGCGATGGGTCGGGATTTGTTGCGAGCGCCCATGCGAGATTATTTTGCGCGGGCATATATTGAGGTTGGATTTCAAGGGCGCGCCTCCAATGTTGAATCGCTCCAGCCTCCAAGCCGTTTTTGCTCAAGACACTGGCAATGTCGTTGTGGACTTCTGCATCGTCCGGTTTCAACTCCAGCGCTTTCTGGTATTGGAGCATTGCTTGATCTGTAAGCCCTTCTTTAAAAAGTGCGAGGCCGTAATTGTGGTGAACTCCAGGGTCGCCGGGCTGAAGTTTCAACGCCTTTTGATATTCAGCTATGGCGTCATCCACGTTTCCTTTTTTAAAAAGTGCAAAGCCAAGATTGTTGTGCGCACCCGAGTCATTTGGCTTGAGTTTCAATGCCGTTTGATAGTAGCCGATGGCCTCATCAACACGTCCTTTCTCAAGCAATGCGCTGCCGAGATTTTTCTGGGCGTTTGCGTCGTCGGGTTGCAGCAGCACAGATTTCTCGAAATGTCCCATCGCATCGTTCACATCTCCGTTCTGGAGCTGGACAAAACCAAGATTGTTATGAGCGACGGCGCAATCGGGATTTTTGACAAGCGTCGCAGACCAGAGCGTGGTGGCATTGAGATAAACATCCGCCTGCTGCCATGTCAAAAATCCTAGAAGCAAAAGCAATGCGCCGCTGAAAATTATTTTTGATTTGCCAAAATGATCCAAAAACATCGTTGTTCCCGCCGCCGCCAGCGCAATCGGCCCGATGATTGAAAAGTATTGCCAGTGATTTGCCACAAAAGAAAAACGGAAATAGTAAATATTTAGAAATCCAAGAACCGGCAGGAACATGATAACGGCATAACCCAAGCCGAACAGAAAAGGTTTTCCCCAACTCGCGCGAAACAACCAGAAGACAAAGAACGCTGACACGAGCAGCAATCCCGGCATAAAGGAAATCCAGTTCGTATCTCCGGTGTGCCAACGCGGAAAAATCGGGGATAAATCCAGTGGAAGCAGCGTCTTGTAAAAATAAAACCAGACCGCTCGTCCCGCGATGGCCAGCCGCGACCAAAAATCATCCGTCCGCACAATATCATGCCCGATTGCGTTGTGATATTGATACACGACCGTGATCAAAGCCAAAAATCCCGCCACGCCGAAAAAAGTCGCGCTGCGAAATATGTCCGTCCATTCCACCCGCCCTCGACGCCACCACGCGATGCCGAGCAAAATGAACGGCAACGGGGCAGCGGCAGTTTTGCTCAACAAGGCGATGACAAAAGTCGTGACAGAAATCCAATACCAGCGCTGCAACTTTGTGTCTTCAAATTTCAAAAAAACCAAAAGCGTCCAGGCGAAAAAAAACATCGAGAGTGTGTTTTTCAATTCCGCGATCCACGCGACGGATTCCACGTTGACCGGATGCAGTGCGAAAATCGCCGCCGCGAGTTTTGCGCTAGGAATTTCCATCCACGCCAGCACGCGCCAGAGCAGTATCGCATTGACCGCGTGCAGCAGCACATTGACAACGTGATAACCGGCAGCGTGCATTCCCCACAACCTCCATTCGATCCAGAAAGTTGATGACATCACCGGGAAATAATCCGGCGTCGAGGTGGTCCACCAGAAACGATACCAGCCGTGGGTATCTTTGATAAGCGGGTTCGCCGTCAGCAGCATGTCATCGTCCCAGATGAATCCCCCGTGCCACACCGGATAATAGGCGATGAGCGTGGCAGCAATCAGGAAGACACCAAAGGCCAAGCCGCGATTCCACAATGAAGAACGAGTGCCCCAATTATCCGAAAAATTCCCTCCCGAGTTTTCGTCGCTTCGCTTTTCAATTTCCTGACTTTTTTCTTTCATGGCAGCAAACCAAGTGCCTGTAGTTTCGCCTTGGTTTTAGCATCATCCGGATTGAGGCTCAATGCCGTTTGATAATTTTGCACGGCCTCTGATATATTATTTTGTCGGATAAGCGTGTCGCCAAGATTGGCGTAAATCTGCGGATTGGCAGGTGAAATGCGAATTGCTTCGCGATAATGTTGGGCGGCCTTGTCGAACTTTTGTTCCATGAAATACAAGGTCGCAAGATTGTTATGCGCGTCGGCACTGTCTGGATTCAATTTCAAGGCGGATTCAAAACAGATTGCGGCTTCGTCAAATTGCTTTTTCGCCGCAAGCGCTAAACCGAGATTGCTCAAAATATCAGCTTGATCCGGCGTGACTTTTAACGCGCGCTTATAATCGACAATCGCTTCGTCCCAATTGCCGAGTTTGGCGAAAGAATTGCCAAGATTATATAGCGCGTCGGGATTGTCAGCCTTGATTAAAAGCGATCGGCGGAAGCAATCCATCGATCCCCTCACTTTTCCCTGTGCAGACAGCCATGTGCCAAGATCATTTTCGGCGGCATAATTGTTGTCCGTCACGTTGAGAGTGTGGCTGAAAAGCGTCCCGCTATTTTGCCAATAAAGCAACTGATCGCGAGTCCGAAACGCAAAGGCGGCAAGAATGATTGCGGCAAAAAATAAAATCCGCAAATTTGAAACATGCCAGCTTTCAATAATGAAACCGGTAATCCAAACGAAAATTATGAAAATTCCGATGAGCGGAAAATAAGTATATCGGTCGGCCATCGCCGCATCGCCAACTTGAACCAATCCGATAACTGGAATCAATGTGCCGACAAACCAAAACCAACCGGTAAGTAGAAAAGGAAATCTTTTAGAATACAAAACTGCGATAGCAGACAGCCATACAATCAATACAGTGGAATAAACCGCCAGAGACAAATCCCAATGCCCGGGATGCGGATACGGATTGGCAAGTGCGGCTGGCCAGATTGTCTTGCCTAAATATCGCGCATAGGAAACAAAGGCGTTTTCAATCCGATCCGGAATGGAAATCGCTCCAAGTGTCGCCATCGCGCCGACTTTTTTCTGCACGAAAAATGTAAGGGTGCTGAAAATGGCACTCAACATTAAGAATGGAATTTTTTCGACAAACAACCGCTGAAGATTTTCCGTTTTAAATAGGGGATTTGAAATCCTTTGCAAAGGCCACCAGTCGAGCAATAGCATTACAAACGGCAGCGTCACCAGCATCGATTTCGCCATAAGACTGAACACAAAAAAAACCAGCGCAAACTGAAAACTGCGCCGACAATGATACTTTGCGTAATGTGCGTAACTCAAAAGTGCCAGCAGCGCGAAGAACGTGCTCAAGACATCCTTGCGTTCGGCAACCCACGCGACGGATTCGACGTGGAGCGGATGCAAAGCAAAAAGTGAGGCAACAAGGACGCTACGCCAGATTGCAGAAGTCAACTGACGGAGCAAAAGAAAAAGCAGACTTGCATTGGCTGCATGAAACAACAGATTTGTAAAATGCGGACCAAAAGAATTTTTGCCGAAAATTTCCACGTCCAGCATGAGTGACAACCATGTCAACGGGTGCCAGTTACCGGTAAATCCTGAAGTTAAGGCCCAAGTGACGTTGTCCAAAGTCAGTCCAGTCAAGACGTGGGGATTGGACGTGAAATAATCCGGGTCGTCGTAATTCAGAAAATCGCAGCGTGTAACCGGCCAGAAAACGAACAAGGTCGTCACGATCAAAAACAGACAAATAAAAGTTGACTCGGAAAACTTACCGACAAATTTATTTTTAAGCGTCGCGATGCGATTGTATTTGGACTGAATCATGTCTCGAATTCATCAGACGACGAATTCCAATTCCTGCCGGTGCGGAATCAGGCCGTGCTCGAAGGCCTGACCAAGAAAACGGCGGATGGATTCCCTGCCCCGCTCACCGTAGTCGAGAGTCCAATGGTTCACATACATGCCCACAAATTTGTCGGCGAGGTCACGCCCCATGTCGCGCGCATATTGTAGCGCGTGTTGCACGGCCGCGTGGCGATGATCCAGGCTGAATTGAATGCTTGCGGTAAGCGTGTCGGAAATCTGCTTGCGTGTCGCCAGATCAAATTTTTTATGGATGACATTTCCGCCAAGCGGCAAAGGCAATCCATCATTTTGCTTTCCCCACCATATGCCAAGGTCTTCGCAAACGACAAGCCCTTCGTTTTTGTAAGTGAGCTGACCTTCGTGAATGATTAAACCAATCTCAGCGGCTCCATTTTTCACGGCGGAAAAAATCTGGTCGAACGGCACAACGACGTAATTAAATTCCTTCGCCGGCTTGCCAAGCCAGAGTTGAAGCGCGAGAAAGGCGCTGGTCATGGTTCCAGGCACAGCGATTTTTTTCTTCACAATTTCCTCGCGGGAAAATTTTTGTTTCGAGACCAACATCGGACCGTAGCCGTCACCCATACTCGCGCCGCTGGGCAGGAGCGCATATTTATCGGAGACGTAGGCGTAGGCATGGATGCTGACGGCAGAGATGTCTAGTTCGCCGCGCGTGGCGCGTTCGTTCAGCGTCTGAATGTCCTGCAAGATATGTTGGAAGCGGAAACCGTGCGTGGGAATTAAACCCTTCGCGAGCGCATAAAACATGAAAGCATCATCGGGGTCAGGCGAATGTCCAAGAGTCAAGGTCGTTTGCTGCATGGGCAAAAAATAAACGATGCAAACAGAAGTGTCACGCCGGGAACAAATTTTTGAAATAACATCGAGCCCCCCACCGCACGCGCGCGTCGCAACAGATCCAATCGCTGCCGACAGCCACCTCCTTTATTAAGTCGCAGCCGGTTTGCGGCCAAACCTGGCGAAGCGCGCGCGTGTCCCCACCCGCGATTAGTTTAGCACGGTGCGTGCCGTTTCCCTATTTGCGAGAAAATTATCGAGATTCTGAAGAAATCAGGGGTCTAATTTTTTCGCCAGCACCAATTGCTGTCGCTTTTTTTTCAGAGTGAGAAAAAAGTTCACGGCCGGCATTGTCAAATTTTTATAAGCGGAAAGATTGACATGGATTGCGCGGCAATGATGAAATTAGAACCAACGTCTCCAAATCCAAAATCTGACACTTCATTTGACACCGTTTTTTTCTACTGGTAATGCTGTCTAGCGCAGATTGAAAACTGGATCAAGGCTGGCAAGATCTTTTTCGTGACTTGGTTGCTCCTGTAGCTCAAATGGATAGAGCCGTCGTTTCCTAAACGACTGATCCCGGTTCAATTCCGGGCGGGAGCACCACAAGCATTTCTAATTAAATCTTCTTCAAGACTGCGCTACAGGCAAAATTCCCTTATGAATTCATCCATAGATCGGGCCAAAATTTGCGCAGGCGCGGTAGTCGGCGGCTTCCAATTCCTGCGCGCCGAAAAGGTTCCACGAGCTTGGGCGAAAAATCTTTTCCTCGCTCACGTTGTGCATCGCCACCGGAATCCGCAGCATCGCAGCGAGCGACATCAAGTCCGCGCCGACGTGGCCGTAGCTGATGGAGCCGTGGTTGGCGCTCCAGTTGTTCATCACGGAATACACATCGCGGAACGCGCCGCGCCCTGTGATGTTCGGCGCGAACCAAGTTGTCGGCCACGACGGGTTGGTGCGCTCATCGAGCGCCTTGTGGACTTTGGCGGGCAAATCCACCGACCAGCCCTCGGCGATTTGTAGCGCGGGGCCAAGTCCTTTGACCGTGCTGATGCGGCACATCGTCATCGGCATTCCGCCGCGCGACAAGTAGCACGACGAAAAGCCGCCGCCGCGGAAGTATTCATAAATCGCCGGTGGCCAGGAAGTCGTCTTCAGACATTTAGCGGCCTCGGCCTCGGTGATTTCCCAGAACGGCTTCATGGCGGGCTTGCCGTTGCGCGATTGCTGGCCCGTGCCGTCGAGCGTGGCCGCGCCGGAATTGATAAGATGCAGCAGGCCGTTCTCGCTTTTGCCGGAAAGTTTCACACCGGTCACGCGCCTGACCGATTCGGGGCTCCAATACGTCCGCACGTCGGCAAAAATCTGCGCGGTGTTGGTGAGCAACTGGCCGAACAACATGCATGCGCCGTTGAGCGCGTCGTTTTCCGTGGCGAAAACCATCGGGGCGCGGATGCCGTTCCAGTCGAACGACGACGTGAGGATGGCCTCCATGAAATCGCCGTTGGGATAATGGTCCGTCCAATGGCGCTGGCCCTGGAAACCGCCCGCGATGGCGTTGCGACCCATCGCCTCCTCACCAAAGCCAAGCTCCGCGAGGCGCGGATTGCCGACCATCAAATCGCGCGCAATCATTGTCATCTTAACGACCGTCTCCCATTCCCAATCCTTGCGCTTTTGGTCGCGGCGCAATTTGGGCGGATTCCAATCCTTGCCTTCGACGCAATATTGTCTCGTCCACGCGAGCGCGTTTTTGAACTCGCACCCGTCG
>Ga0302269_1000550_pt1 | contig 21740 bp, 19 predicted proteins | sample III_Bog_E2_2_FD_194560 | JGI IMG/M metagenome (GOLD analysis project Ga0302269, IMG submission 194560) | Peat permafrost microbial communities from Stordalen Mire near Abisko, Sweden - III_Bog_E2_2 | ecosystem: Environmental > Terrestrial > Soil > Wetlands > Peat | place: Sweden: Abisko...
TGAATAATCTCCAGTTATAAACTGATCTGATTTCCAGCACAATCCCGATAGCTATCGGGACGCTTCGCTCAAACTTGCGCTATACACTGACTGCAAATTATCAACATACTTGGACGAAAAAGGGGGGGACTCAACTTTAGTGTTTAAAGCTAGTTTTAAAAGCAATTCATCGGGTATAAGCCGGAGAATTTGTTGTATATTTGTTTTATGTTCTTTGAAAATCATCTTGATTATATTTGTATAAAGATAATGAATTTCAATCAATTAAACAAATATTTAAGAAGATAATTCAGCAATAAAAGTATTAAATAATTACGAATAAATCTTCCGACCACTCCTGATAACATATCCCACCAACCAGTGCAAATCTTTAATCATTTAATCAAGAACATATCCTGAAGGACGGGTTGAGAAAGGCAAGCATACATACACCATTTCCAATTCTGTTTTTATAAATTATTGTTATTTACAAGCTTTTATTTTTACAATTACAAATCTGATACTTTTCTAACATTACATCTAAAACATGACATAGCTGTTAGTCTAAATTCAAAATTTTAATAATATTTTCATCTATTTTTTTTCTTGAGTTTATCATGATTAAATAAAAACCATTATGACCTTTATAAAATAATAATACAGTTGGATGCTGACTTTTAGCGAAATTAAAGTAAATCTGAGGCTCCCCTTTTTTATTGCAAATCGACATTTTATTAACTAATCCAAAAAATCCTTTATATTTCTTTCCATGAAGTTCTTTTAAAACTTTAGAATTTTCATCCAAATTTAAAATTAATCCATCTATTTTATATAAGTATTTGATTGATATAGGGCAGTAGCTCTTAGAATCAAGAGTTTCTCCCCATATAAATTTCGATTCAGGTATAATACTATGTGTATTAATAAATACATCTTCTAAATTGTAATTTTTCAAGGTCTTAAATTCCCATATAACAAAATAATAATTATTATAACTTGTATCATCTGGTTCATAATAAAGCCTTTTATTTTTAAGATCTTCATAATAAATATAGTGATTTAATATATCTTGATCAGCCACCCAACTAAAATTCGACACAGTATTAACTTTATTAATAATTGAATCTTTATATAAAAATATATACTTCCTACCTATAGAATTAAATACACCATGGTGTCCAGTATAAAGTAGATGAAAAAAGAAAAATGCTAATATCACAACAGCAGATATAAGTATGTGTTTTAATTTTACTTTTTTCATGGAGCAGTTTCTAATAATAAATAAATTAAATTTGTTTCCGGAGCAGCAACTCTTACTGGTGCTAATATCTTTTCTATTGGATCAAAGCTAACAGTTACTCCAAAAGTCCAGTTCGTGAAAGGTACTTTCTGAGAAATATCTATTGTAACTAAGTTTCCCTGTCCTCCTACTGCAATTGAACCTATTCCTAATGAACCGCCTGAACCATCTAAATTTTTAGTAGCTTTAATCGGTCCAAATGAAGTTGTCTCAGCTTCATTTATACTTGTTGCTGCGTCAATAGTTAATTCTACATCATTACCTTCAAGTACCTTTTCAGCTCCATAAAAATCAGCGCTTAAAAATGGAGTATTTGCTCGATTATGAAACATATTTATAACTGTTGGATTACTTGCACCTCCAACACTATTTGAATAAGTTCGATCTCCGACAATATTATCCCCACCTGTTCCACTATTATATTGTCCTTGTGGACAAAACGTGCTATATACAGCCTCAATAGCGTAATACTGCGCAGTAGGGCAATCCGGGGGGTAATAAGTTATAATACCGTCTGGACCAGAACTTTGAACTGTCTCTCCATGATTCCACCCAGGAATGTCAATATTTAGAGGTGACCATATAGGTGTTTTACTATCTTGATTATAATACCAATCATCACTTGTATCTCTCCACTTGGTGCGGGTGTCTTTCTGCTCCCACTGGTCGGGATTGCGGCGTGCACCCCATGGATCGAAAGCGTATCGCTCCACGAGGTTCCCGCTTTCGTCAGTCAATGCTATCAAAGAACCCTGGTTGTCGGTGTAGGTGTACAGCAGGCTGTCTTTGCCATTGTTCTGTATCAACATCGCGCCGCTAAGGTAGTGAATTTTGCGTACATTGCCAGCGGCATTCACTTCTTCTTCGTAATTGCCCAAGTAATATTTAGTCAGAGATGCAGTACCCTGCGTCTGTACGGACATGCACCGCTGATTGTCCACCCCGTAGGTGAGCGCATAGTTTTTATTACCTTCCGACAAGGTAGCTATTTTCTTAAAGTCGGTATACGTAACATTAAGGTCTGCTGTCGGAAAACTTGCAGGAACTCAGGATATGGTTGCCAATGCATGTGGCCCGATATTAGTACCATCGGGACGTTTGCCTCCATAATTGAGGGCAAAATTACCTAAATCACTTTTATATGAAATATTTCCAGTTCCATCGAATGTAAGCGAGTCGATCCATTGCTGTCCGCTTCGGCTCACTGTCCAGTGGGTCAACCGGTTTTGGGCATCGTAGAGGAAGTCCTCACGGTTTCCGGTGCGGTTGTCGGTGCGGTAGTCCAGATTTCCAGTCGTATTAAATTGGAAGCTCATATCCTGCACTCCCGGTGCCACAATGCTGGCAGCCATGTGGCGGTCGTCGTAGCCGAAAGTGGTCACTTTGCCGCCTTTGCTGATCTGCATCAACTGTCCAAGCGCATTCTCGTCGATGGTTTTCCGGATGGAGCGGCTGCTTTGGTCGGTCACCCCGATGAGGTTGCTGTAGGTGTCGTAATGGTTCACCGTATAGTAGCACGAGGGGTAGTAATGCTTGCTTTCGCGCCCCAGCTCATCGTATTCCACACGGGTAGTGAAGGTCTTGGCGCCTACCGTTTCGTCCTGTTGCGTCACCCGGTCGAAGCTGCCGTAGGTGAATTTACGTTTGTTCTTACCTGCCAGCATCACGTTATCCAGGCGGTAATGGTTGGCCGCATCGTAGGTGTAAACGATGGAGTCGGCCACGGCTCCGGTTTTACGCACCACACTGCCTGGTAATCCGTTGGCCTGGTAATTATTAATCGTAATGGTGGAATCCTGGCCGCTATGCACTTTCTGATGCTCCCACAGTTGTTCGCCAAAGCCGTTGTATTTCGAGGTTACAGTACCTGCATCGGGGTCTATCAGTTTGGCACGGTTGCCTTGCAGGTCGTAGCACAACCGGATGGCTTGTCCTCCATCGGGCGTTGATGTCATCAATTGCCCCGAAGGGTAATAATCGTAAGCCACGTTTTTGCCGTTTTTGACTGCTTTCGTGCTTTGTCCGGCGGCATTCGACGTTGGAAACGGAAAACCAGTTACCTCCTCGTTAGGAAACGAGGAGGAGGGGTAATGCTACCCGTTTTTTTTGAATTTTCAGATTTTGTCATAAGAAATATTAGTTGAGTCATTGATGTCTTAGTTTATAGAAGCGTTTGTCAACCGTTTACAAACCGAAGGTCATGTGAAAGAGTAGCCATTCAATAACCTGTCCGTAACCTGTCCGCAACCTGTCCCGAAATAAGGAGATAAAAAGGATATAATAAGGTAATAAAAAGATAATAATATACCTCTATGTAGATTCTTATTATATCCTTTTTAGTTCCTTATTATTTTCTTATTATTTTCTTTAGTATGGATAGGCTACGGACAGGTTACTGAATGGTTACGGTGTAATGTGAGCGGAATTTAAGCGGATTTTCAGCGGATTTTTCAGATAAAACCGGTCAATAAAATCCTAAAAAAAAGGAAGCCTGTTCGAACAGCTTCCTTTTCTTGTTATTTTGACAGAGTTATTAAATATATTTATACACCATATACACCGCTACTCCCAAAAGGAAAAACGCGTATACTTTTTTAAACATGGAGGCCGGAAGTTTTATCGCTAATTTGGTGCCAAAAAATACACCGAACACAATGCCCATTGCCATTAGTCCGGCATAGATCCAGTTCAGGTAACCCGCCTGTGCATAAACAATCACACTGGGCAATCCGACCGGGAGTTGCAATGCCGCAAGGGAAGTTGCCGTTGCAGCTTTAGCATCGTATTTAAAGAATTTAATCAGCATGGGCACAATCACCAACCCGCCGCCCTTGCCGAATAGCCCTGCAATAACTCCGGCAAATATTCCAAGGGCAATAAACAGCCAGAAAGAATACTTTATGTTTTCACCATTTACCGGTGGGGTTACAATCTTTTGATGTTTTTTCCCCCGAAGGAGTTTAGGGATATCCAGGTACCCGATTGCCACGTACAGTAAAAAGGCGGCATAGAGCTTTGAAAGTACTTTCACATCCACCGATACTGCCAGTTCGGCTCCAAAGAAAGAACCCGACAACAACCCAAGGGATATCCAGAGTGCATTCCTGACATTAATATATCCTGCTTTGTAAAAGGTTATAACTCCGAGTATTCCAACCGGCAACAACATGGCAGCCAGTGAAGTGGCATTTGCATTGAGCATCCCCATTCCGAAAATGGCGATCAGTGAAGGAACCATGATTATTCCTCCCCCTATTCCAAACAAGCCTGACATGACACCTGCAATAATTCCAACAATCAGTATCCCTATTTCCATAAATAAAAAGTTCCTGTTTATTCCATTTAGTGCTAAAATCACTTAAGGGCGCAAAATTAATTCATTTAATCGAATTTCGCAGCTTCTTATTTAAATCAAAAACCTTAATTCTACTTTATTAAAATCAAAAACAACAAAACCTCCTAATGGAGCATGCGACTTTCCGTTTTTTCGGGATCACAATAGGACACACAACAAAACTCAAAATACATAACCACAAACACAAAAAATGATTAAAATAGAATACAATAGAAAATACATGACACATTTTAAGAATTTAAGTTCAACAAGATGTTTGAATGCAAACTATCTATTGTGAATTCGTATATTTGATCTTTGAAATTAAAGAGTTAACCACAATAGTTCACAATAGAAACAGTAGAAATAATAGTAACAATAACAGATTCTATTTGCAATGTGATTATTTATAAAATCTTAAAATACGGCCAGGTATTTTCTATTGTGTTCTTTTCTTTTTGGTTTTTTGTGTCCTATTGTGTCTATTGTGGTTATGTATTTGTAATTGTATTTTCTTTTTTTATTTTATTTTATTGTGTGGTTAATTTTTTAATCTGGGAAAATAGAATTAATCCAAAAATAAAACACCCGGCATGTGATTTGCCGGGTGTTTATATCTCAATTAAAACAGAGACCTATTGTTTTTGGATAATTTCAAGCGTATCGGAAGCAATCATATATTCCTCATCGGTAGGGATCACCACTACTTTCACTTTCGAATCGGGTGTACTGATCAGCACTTCAACGCCATGTGATTTTGCATTAATTCCCTTGTCAATTTTCACACCCATAAACCCTAAGCCCTCACAAACGCTCTCTCTCATTTCGGTCATGTTCTCTCCCACTCCACCTGTAAAGACGATGACATCAACACCTCCCAAAGCAGCTGCATACGATCCCATATACTTTTTAATCCGGTATTCGTACATATCAAGTGCCAGTTTAGCCCGTTCGTTTCCATTGGCTATGGCTGTCTCAATATCACGCATATCCGAGGAGATGCCTGAAATACCCAATACCCCGCTGTGTTTATTGAATAATGTTGACACGGAAGCCGAACCAATCATTTCTTTTTCCATCAGGAAAGTAACCACTCCCAGATCAACATCTCCGGAACGGGTTCCCATCATCAGACCTTCAATCGGGGTAAAGCCCATAGAGGTATCTACCGATTTGCCATTTTCAATAGCCGTAAGTGATGCACCATTACCAATGTGGGCGGTGATCATTTTGGTTTTGAAATAATCCAGTCCTAAAAACTCACAGGCACGTTTTGACACATACCGGTGACTGGTGCCGTGAAAACCGTAACGGCGAATGCCGTATTTCTTATACAACGAATACGGAATGCCGTACATATAGGCATATTCGGGCATAGTTTGATGAAATGCCGTGTCGAATACCGCTACCTGGGGTACGGAAGGCAATAACTCGGATATTGCTTTGATACCTGCTAAATTTGGCGGGTTATGCAGTGGGGCAATATCAATACATTCAACAATTTTCTGAATCACTTCATCGGTAATCAACACGCTGGTGTTGAATTTTTCGCCTCCGTGAACCACCCTGTGTCCTACTGCATTAATTTCTTCCAGTGATTTTATGGCACCGTGTTTTTCGCTTGTCAGGATTCCCAGAATGTATTCTACTGCCAGTTGATGCTCCAGGATTTCTCCTTTAAGAACCACTTTTTGACCGTCACGCCGGATATGTTTCAGAAAAGAACCTTTCATCCCTATCTTCTCCACACCACCTGCTCCCAATACTTCATTGGTGACCATGTCCAGCAATTTATATTTTACTGATGAACTTCCACAGTTCAATACTAATATTTTCATGTTTCAGTTCCTCCTTATTTGATTGTATTTCCGAAATCATCGTACGTATAAAACCCTCTTTTGGAACTTACTCCAAAATGCTTGCCACGAAATAGCCGCAACAGAATGGGCGATGGTTTGTACTTTAAGCTTCCATATTCGTCCCAAAGATTTTCGAGTAACATGACTATTTTCTCGATGCCCATTTGATCTGCCGTACGGAACACTCCCTGACGGTGACCAAACCCTACAGTCAGCACTTTGTCAATATCCTCCACAGTTGAAATGCCTTCCATTAATATCTGGCAGGCTTCATTCAGTTGAATCAGGAATAAGCGTATGCTGACAAGGCCGGCTGACTCCATTACCGAAACATATTGATGATTGATTAGCCTGGCAAACTGGCAGACTTTATCGTATGTTTCTTTTGCTGTATTGAGTCCGGGTACAATTTCGATAATCTGAGAGTCGGGAATATTGGAAAGGAAATGCAACCCTATGCATCTTTCAGTATGTATAAGTTCGGAAGCCAAATCGGTCACAATAACCGTTGATACATTCGATGCAATAATGGCATTGACAGAAAGAACTCTTTCAAGTTCCTTGAAAACTTCTTTTCGTTGAATAATACGCCTCTCTCCGGTTTTATCGTTATAACGAATAGCTTCGATAACAAAATCGCACCCACTGAAATCGTCGTAATTGGTAGTACCGTTTATGCGGCCAATGATCGCTTTCTTTTCATTCCCGGTCAATCCCCAGTTTTGAATCTTCTTGTCCAGCTTTTCTTCGATTCGACTAAATGCATTGGCAATTCCTTCTTCATCCGGTTCCAGAAAAACCACTTCCATTCCATTGAGTGCAGCTGTAGTAGCGATAACGCTTCCTTCCTTGCCGCAACCCACTACACCGATACGCGAAAACAGCGTCCGTTTCCGGTTGCGCTTGCTAAGTCCGTAGCGTTCGATTGCTTCAATAATTTCTTCTGCCATATGTTGTTTGTAGTTAATTGGTTGATTGGTTGATTGGTTGATTGGTTAATTGGTTGATTGGGTTAATTGGGTTGATTGGTTGATTGGTTGATTGGTTAATTGGTTGATTGGGTTAATTGGGTTAATTAGGTTGATTGGTTGATTAGGTTGCCTGGTGATTAGGTTGCCTGGTGATTAGTTAAAATTCTAAATAATTAAAGGATAACTAAACTAATAATTTATTTCACTTATCGAATTCTACTCATTCAACCAATTAACAAATCAACTAACAGGTCGAGATGATTTTCCATATAAAGAATCAGTTGAATCATAATCAAGAAACTCATAACACGGAACGCGGAACCAATTAACCAATCAACTATTTAACCAATAACTAAATCCCCATTGCCTGATTCGCAGTAATAGTAATCATCCTCACAATATCATCTATCTGACAACCTCTCGAAAGATCATTCACCGGTGCTGCCATTCCCTGAAGAATCGGACCAACAGCCTGTGCTCCTGAGAATCGTTCTACCAGTTTATAAGCGATATTACCCGATTGTAAATCAGGGAATACCAATACGTTGGCATGCCCTGCGATGGTGCTTCCCGGGGCTTTGCTTTGGCCTACAGATGGTACCAGAGCAGCATCAGCCTGCATTTCACCATCTATTTGTAATTCAGGCGCCATTTCTTTGGCAAGACGTGTTGCTTCAACTACTTTATCAACCAGTTCATGTTTCGCACTCCCTTTCGTCGAGAAACTCAACATCGCAACGCGGGGTTCAAATCCGGCAATGACACGGGCAGTATCCGCTGTGCTGATTGCTATTTGTGCAAGTTCTTCTGCAGTTGGGTTTGGATTTACCGCACAGTCGGCAAATACCAACAATCCTTTTTCGCCATACTGAGGTGTTGGTGTAAACATCAATAAAGCACCTGAAACCACTTTAATTCCCGGTTTTGTTTTTAAAATCTGAAATGCAGGTCGAAGTACATTTCCGGTTGCATTCATTGCTCCTGCCAATTCTCCATCAGCATCACCGTTTTTTATCATCAGACATCCAAGATACAAAGGATCTTTCGCTAATTTTACAGCATCTTCCAATGTCATTCCTTTATTTTTTCTCAATTCATACAGCAAATTTGCATAGTCTGTCATTTTCGAATCCGTTTCAGGATCAACAATCTTCGCTTCACCAATGTTTGTAAGGTTATTTTCAGCAGCCAGTTTCTTTATTTCAACTTCATTTCCTATCAGGATCAATTTAGCTGCTTTTTCTTTTAAAATGATATCCGCTGCTTTCAATGTGCGGATTTCTGTACCTTCCGGCAGGACAATTCGTTGTAAATTTGCCTTGGCACTTGCCATAATTTTTTCTAATAAATCCATCTTGTTAAGATATTATGAGGTCGTATTCGGCTGGAGGAATTTTTCTTCGGGCAGAAAAACAGTACAAAGATACAGCAATATTCTAAAATTGCTATGTAGAGATGGCAGGTTTTGCTGAATATTTGATTGCATGTCATATTTCATACAATATTTATCCTTTATTGAAGGAATAAATATACTTTTTGGCTTATACTCATGCCCCTACAATACCTCTAAATTAGTTTTAATATACAATTATGAATTTGGAACCATTTAATGTTTCATTCAAATTCAATAGAGTAAGTCAATCTATACTTTCCCATACTTAGACTTTAATTCAATCCTCGCAAACTTGTTTAATTCAATTTTATATCAGGGAAGGAAATTATCAGGAATGGTTTTGGTAATTTCAACTAATTACATGTTATTTTTCCCTCATTCCATTTTCTATTACGAGCCTTAATTCTTCTTTGTCTGGTAAAAAGAGTTGATATTTATTTACAAAAAGTTGTGAGGAGATATTATGCATTGCGTACTCCACCAATAAATCATCTTTTTCATTTGCAAGGACAATGCCTATTGGTGGATTATCACCCTCTGTGTTTTCTTCTTTTTCAAAATATCCAAGATACATATTCATCTGACCTACATCTTCGTAGCCTGCTTCTTCCTTCTTTAAATCAATCAAAACAAAACATTTTAAAATCCGATGGTAAAAAACCAAATCAACATAATGGTTTCTGTTTCCAAGTGAAATGCGGTATTGCCTGCCAATAAAGGCAAAACCTTTTCCCAATTCAAGTAGAAAGTGTTGCAGGTTTTCAATCAGCCTTTTTTCCAATTCTGTCTCAGTCAAATGGTATGGCTGAGGTATTTTAAGAAATTCAAGAACACAAGGATCTCTGATAATATCAAGAGGTTTTGTTGTTTTCTGTCCTTGCTTTGCCAGTAACAATATTCCTTCTTTATCTTTCGAAGCGGCTAATCGTAGAAACAAAGAAGATCTTTTTTGGCGAATTAATTCAGTAGTACTCCAGTTTTCAAGAATCGTTTGTTTCTCATAAAATGACCGTTCTAAAGGGTCGTCAATCTTTAGTAATTCAACACAATGTGTCCAGCTCAATTTGTGAGGAGCTTCCTCACAAATTGGATATCGTTGATAAAATAATCTCATATTGTTGAGATTAGAACGACTAAAGCCTCTGCCATGAACCCGTAACAAATCTTTTGATAAGTTTTCCAACAATGCTTTGCCATACTTAGCCTTTACAGTACCTCCCTGTTCAAATTCAATAATATATTCACCAATTTTCCAATAGGTTTCTACCATATTGGTATTTACAGCCAGTATGGCTTTTTGACGTCCGTTCGTATAAGTATCAGAAATGCTGTTCAGTAAATTCTGATAGGTATTATCCAATAATACAGGTTTGTTTTCCATAGTTTGACATGTTAATTGTTTAAGACTTATTTATTCGTAATTCCTCTTTACAGGGATAATGTTTAATCTAATTGGTGATTTCTATTAATTTCTATATGTGATTAAGTGGTATTAAATTGTAAATGAATATTAATTAAGTTTGTGTTACTATTGCACTATTAAGAATAGTTGCTAACATATAAAGTCCTTTTTCTGTAAAAGCGTTCGGCAGTTTTACTTTTCCCCCTTTTATTGAAGTCGAAAATTTCGACTTCAATTCATTCCACTCATTATCGGTTAATTCAATAATATATCCGATAGGAAACTTATCAGGATTGTTTTTGACAGCTTCGTTTATCCGTTTTGTTTCTACATTATATAACAACGCGACATCGCTATCAAGAATTACCTGCTGATTACGTAGAATTATTATTTTTTGATCTACAGTATTAAAAGTAACGATACAATCAGGCATATGTATATCTATTAAAAGGTTGATAAATATTTTAAATCTGAGCTCAAATCATTAAACTGTGAAATATAAATTCATAACCGGACATTAAAACTTCCACTTTACCAATAACCGTACATCTGTTTTCCTGTTTCCGGATATAGCTTCATTTCCACTGCTCAACGTTTCGCGGTCGTCGGCATACACTGTCTGGGCAATTTTGAACCAAAACGATAAATGTCTTGAAAAATCATATTGAAGGTTCATATAATACCTGCATCCCAACCCATAATACATTGGTTCGGAAAAAGCATAAAGAACATCCTTTTCATACGAATAAAACCGGTTTCCATAATCAACGGCATCAAAAAACTGATAACGGAAAGCTAGTTTGACAGGAATTCTGTGAAAAGCATAACTTACATCCTGCGATGCTGTTATTCCGTAGGTACAGGCATTTCCCCCTTGTTTGACCAGATTCCCATCGATTAAATTCCTAAAAGTGAACTTCCCAACCATATAGGAAAGATTATAACGCATTGACACTTTTTGAATGGGTACAACAACCGGCATAACCGATCCGGTATTGGAAAGATTGGTTTGTTTTTCTTCAAACTTTAAACGCCAATACATGGTTATGTTTCGTCTGGCAGAAAAATCAGCCTGTAAAAAATAGTCTTTACCGACTGAAGGTTCATCAATACCATATTTTGGCCAAGGAAACCTGTAACTGTCAATATAGCCTGCAAATTTCCAATACTTTATAGGACGTAGTTCGGCACCTAAATACAACCCGTTTTCATCATTAACACGAGAAGATTCGGAAAAGGATGAGGCATAAAATGTGTCATATTCAGGAGAATAATACCTGTGCAGGACTACCAGGTTGACTTGCGGCGCCGGATTGAAGAAACAGCCGTTCAATGTAGCTATTGACCTGTTATCAGTCATTGCTGTTTCCCCGAAAAAATTAAGTTTTACCAGCCGAAACCTGTAAAAAACACCCCCGGTAGTTTGTTTGTCCCCTGAAAAATAAAAATAATTATATACGGATTTGTCAGGGACTAATTTTGAATTCAGGATTGTATGTACCCCGGTTATTCCTACCTGCAGATTCATATTGGTATAGGTTATATTCCCTCCAATGATTTGCTGATTCACAGTATGCTTCCTACTAAATTCCAGTAACGTCCTGTGATAACCTGTTTTAATAATGCTGGGAAAAGTTCCGTTTACCGTATCACCGTCAATCATTTTATTTGAATAAAAAGCTGTAAAATCAAATTTATCAAATTGAAGTGTGGCACCTCCACCACGAAAGAAATTACTTTCATCACACGAACTGTATTTTTTTAGTCCTGAATTCCGTTGTGTAACATTCAAAACAAAAGAGGACTTTCCAATTCCAAATTCAGGGTGAAGTACCAGTCCTTGTCCAAAATTAGCTCTGAAATCACCTAATACAATTGTTTTAAATTTCCAAAAATCATTGAATTGAGCATGAAATGAATAAAAATCATACCCTTTGTGTACAGAGCCCCAGAATTGTTCACCGGCATCCTTTTCACCTGTAAATCCTGCCATAATACGATCCTTATAGTTGTAAGAATATCTGATCGAATTATAAAGATCATTTCCCAAATACTTGCCGGTTGTTGATTGTGTTGAATTTACTTCATCTTCGGGGATAGGCTGATACCCTTCTTTGGTTTCAAGTCCTTTATCAAGACGAAAAAACAATTCATTTTTACCGTATTTCAGCAAATCATTCCAGTATATTTTCCGGTCAGGCGCTCCTGCTTCTCCAACAACAACAAACGGGATCATACGACGAATGTCAGTCATATCCAACCCATCTATCAGTTGAAGTTCATAAATTGTATACAATGGACCATATTGGTAAACATATGAAAGTATATTTTCAACCTGAATATCCGATAAAAAGAGCAGGCGTTTAAGTTCCTCCCGAGTGGTTTTATTCAAATTAACAGGATTTTTAGAACATTCAATTAAATCATTATAAAAGTCATCATAATCAATGGTTTGATCACTTTCTACTGAATACTGTTCAAAAATATCGTCAATCGTTTGTTCAACATTGGAAACAGCATCCTGTGCCCTTAAAGGAAAAGAGCAAAGTGAAATGAAACAGATGAATAGTAACAAGGGTTTCACGTAAGGATTCATTTAAGTGATCATAGATAGTTAATATGCTGTTTGTTAATCTATAAAAGCTTATATTTCAGTATTCTGGCAATTATTAATTTTTAATTACTCAAGTGGCAACTTATTTTCCAAACCTGTATTTAATTGCGGCTAAAGTGTTTAATCCAAGAATAGGGTGTAGTTCACAATTTAAATCCAGTAAAAAATGCCCTGTTTTAAATCCAATCCCCAGACATGGAACCAGATAATCCGAACTGTATGCACCTAATTTGAGATTTACATTTTGCATCATATTATATTCAAATCCCATGGCAAAGCGATAATTACTACTCAACTCTTTATCTATCTGAGTTCGCCATACGAAATTCTCTGTAAAAAAATACTCTGTGCCTAAACTGAAAATTGAAGGGATGCGTTTAACGACATATTCTGTATTAATATTGGTTTGAAATGGATTAAAGGTGTGAAAACCTAAACTGAAGTTTGTGGAAAGATGGACTGATAACCCAATTTGCGGGAATAACGCCCCCCTGTAGGAATTCGATGCTGAGAAAAAAGCAGTGTAGTAATCAAACTGAACTCCCAAAGCAAATTTATCAGAAAAATTACGTGCAAAATCAATCCCTAAAAGCATTTCATTATACAGTGAATATCCAAAATACGAGAATGAAATTCCGGTATTCACAAAATCGGAGGGTAACCCAAACTGAATACTTTTAGTTGAAAGTTCTGAAAGCAGATACCTGTTTTCATACTCCAACCCGAACTCCGGTTTATCAAGGTATCCTAACATGGCAGGATTGTTAAATCCGCTCCAGTTGTGCGAATCGGCAACTGAAGTGATTGCTATTGAAATGGAAGAAGGAATTATTGTCGGAATTTGAGAATGAAGAGACTGGCAATATACAATGATTGTCAGTATGAAAATGCTTTTCTTCATAGATTCAAGGTTTTTGAAAACAAAAATCTGTAAATACGAGAGCATCAATAAAAAATTAAAGCGTCAAAATTATAAATATTTTGTGAATTAACAACAATTTCTTAAATAAATTTTTATTTGGAACAGATATTGTAAGTGTATATTATTCAGTTGAAATTAGTTTTTTAATTTTATCATTATGAAAAAAAAAGGAATCATATTTTCTTTAATTTTTATATCTCTTTTTTCAGGAAATATTTTTGCTCAAAAACCTTATCAACCAGTTCCACTGGGGGATCCTATTGTATGGATAGAAAAAGAAGGAAATGAAAAGCAGTATGTTGTTTATCTGAATGATCTGACTATTTTTCCGGAGGAGCATTTCAAGAACAAAATGCAGGAAAGATTTTACTGGACTACAGTAAGGGATGTAAAACTCACCTTGCCTTATGCTAAATTAATAGCCAGAGAGTTAAACAAGACAAATAAAAAACTGATTACTTTACCCAGTGACAGTGAACGTAAAAAGTACCTTTCACAATATGAAAAATCTGTATTGAAACAATACGAACCTGCATTGAAAAAGATGAATATCTCTCAGGGGCAATTACTTCTTAAACTAATTGACAGGGAATGCAATCAATCACCCTTTGAATTAATAAAAGCTTACAGAGGAAGTTTTACTGCTTTTTTCTGGCAGGGAGTTGCCCGTCTTTTCGGTTCTAATTTAAAAGCAGAGTATGATGCCAGGGACAAAGATAAAATTGTAGAAAGAGTCATTATACTTGTAGATGAAAACAGGATATAAGTTACCGGAAACAAAAAATCAATTATTTCAGGTACATATAATTCAATAAGTCAGAAAAAGAAGAAAAGTAAGTGGTTAGTTCTATTTTACTAAAATAAAAACCAACAAAACTTTTAACCACAGTAGTACACGAAAAAAAATAAGAAAGAACACAATAGATAAATACCTAACGGTATTTTAAGAATTTAAGCCAAACAAAATTAGTAAATGTAGTCTATCTATTGTGACATATTGTGTTCCCGATAGCTATCGGGATGGTTAATTTTTTAATCTGGTAAAGTAGAATCAGGATAAAATCAAATCAGTTGCCTTGGTCAGTACTTTTTCGCCTTTCCGGTAGTAATAAACCAATCCATAGGTCTGGCATTTTATGAATCGTGTATAAGGATTTTCATCTTTATACTTTGCCTCCACCTGGTTCCATATATCCAAAATAATTAAATCTCCTTTTTCACGTAAACTCACCAATTCTTCCCAATTACGATTTGTCGTATTTTGATGTAATTTTTGGTTGGACTTATATTCTTTGAAAACTTCATAATGTACTTTTACTTTTGCAATGGTTGGATTGTAAATGGGCAATCCTCCATTTCGTAATCGCTCATTTTCACCGTCGATAATACATTTCCCCCAGTTTAATAAGGCAGATTCTGTACTTAAATCAGGAACAATATGGATATTCTGATCCAATTTATAAAAAAGTTTATGTTCTTTTTTTATATCTCCACGTATCACCGAGAGATTAAAGACCTGAATGAAATGGGAAATATAAAGGCGGGCATTATGAACAATTTGCTGGTAATGTCTATTTGCTGAGACCTGACTTTCCAGAGTTAGTTGGTATTGATTTAGTTGCTTTTCGAAAACTCCAAGATAATTTTTTGCTTCAATAATGGTTTTATAGGAAACTACCTGATCGCCATAATTTCTGTTTTCTTCCTGAAGGATTGCTGTACGTAATGCACGCAGCCGGGCCTGATCTGTATTGGGTAATCTTCGGTATGGCATATTTATACAATATTTATATGTTTTATACACCGCAAAGATAAAAATTATTCTTGTCTGAGCATTAATTTTTCAGCCAAATTTCTTAATTCTTGCTTTTTATTCTCAGAAACTGATACTTTTTCCAGGTTTTCGATGCCCTTATTGTAAAAAAATTGCATCTTGTCTTCGCAAATTGCCTTTACTCCCAGTCGATTGTAAACGGAGGTGACAGCATTGATTTTTGAAAAAGCCGATGTTGGATCAGATGTAGAAAGCCAGTTTTTGAGTTCCGAAGCATCATTTTCTTTTGCCAGTTCGATTGCCTGAATCAATAAATAGGTTTTTTTATTGCAAAGAATATCGCCACCTATTTTTTTCCCGAATGTTGATTCATCACCATATACATCCAGGATATCATCTTTTAATTGAAAAGCCAGACCAATATTGATCCCAAAATCATAAAGGTTTTTTGCATCCTCCTCTCCTGCTCCACCAATCCAGGCACCTGTTTTCAATGAACAGCCTAAAAGAACAGCGGTTTTCAGGCGAATCATTTCCAGGTATTCATCTCCTGTTACATTTTCCCGTTTTTCAAAATCCACATCATATTGCTGCCCTTCACATATTTCTGCTGCAGTCTGTGAGAACAAATCCAATGTTTGTTTTAAGTATTTTTCAGGTGTCTTTGCTATAAATTGGTATGAAGCTATCTGCATGACATCTCCCGAAAGTATGGCAGTATTGTCATTCCATTTCTTATGAACGGTAAGTTGACCACGACGGACATCGGCCCTGTCCATTATGTCATCGTGAAGCAGGGTAAAATTATGAAATATCTCTATTCCAAGGGCAGTATTTAATGCCGGTTGTATATTGTCAGAGAATAAATTACAGGCCATCAGCGTCAATAAAGGGCGTATTCGTTTACCCCCCAATGAAAGTACATAATCAATCGGGTCATACAATCCTCGTGGTTCTTTTTTCCAGTTGATCTTATCTATCCCTGAATGAATGATAGTAGTAAGTTGGTCGATTGATTTCATTGACTGATGAATTGTTGAATCATTAAATTATGATTAGAAAAAGAATTGCACAACTACAGCATTATTTGTATTTATCTGAATTAGATATATCTTAAAGTTCATTCTCAATAATCTCAGTCATCACTTCCCTGATATCAAGGCCGGCTTTTGCAATCTGTTGAGGGATAAAGCTGGTTGTTGTCATTCCCGGTGTGGTATTTACCTCGAGTAAATTAATAACATCACCTTCCGTAATAATAAAATCAATTCTGACAATACCTTTACAACCAAGAATATCATAGATGGCAGAAGAAAGCTTTTGAACTCTCCCTGTTAATGATTCGCTTATTCTTGCCGGTGTTATTTCCTGAACCTGTCCTTTGTATTTAGCATCATAATCGAAAAATTCATTTTCACTGACAACTTCAGTAACAGGGAAAACTTTTGTTTTTAATTTTGTTTTATAAATTCCGCAGGTGATTTCTGTCCCTGACAGAAAAGCTTCGATCATCACTTCTCCCCCTTCGGCAAAAGCTTTCGCTATAGCCGGTTGTACTTGTTCAGCGCTTTTCACCTTGGTGACTCCAAAACTGCTTCCACCGACATTTGGTTTTATAAAACAGGGAAACCCTATTTTTTCTTCAACATCTTTGTCAGTTACTGTTTGTCCGGCACGTAAAACAAGTGATTCGGCTACTTTTACACCAAAACTTTTTAAATAAGTATTACACGTGAATTTATTGAAGGTCAGTGCAGCTGCTAATACACCGCAACATGAATAAGGGACTCCGATTAAATCAAAATAACCTTGCAGAATTCCATTTTCTCCCGGCGTACCGTGAATCGTGATATAGGCAAAATCAAATACGGTTTTTACTCCGTTTATACTAAAACTAAAATCATTTTTGTCAATGATTTTAGTTTCGTTCTCTGACAATTCAACCTGCCAGATTTTCCCTACAATGGTTACAATAAAAATATTGTAACGCTCTTTATCCATAAACGAATTCAGTCCCGAAGCACTTTTTAAAGAAACGACTACTTCCGATGAATCCCCACCGGCTACAATGGCAATATTTTTTTTCATAATGAATGACCCCCAACCCCTAAAGGGGAGTTTGTTAAATATGTATTGAAAAATTAATTGAATATCATTTATAAAATCATAGAATTCCTCTTATCTCCTTTAATGGGTTGGGTTCTATTCTTCTGCTAAAAATCTGGCATAGCCTCTCCATTTATCAATCAACTGCTGCATGTCATCCGGTAATTCACTTTCAAAATGCATAAATTCACCTGTCCTGGGATGTACAAAGCCCAGCGTTTTAGCATGCAAAGCCTGGCGTGGACAGATTTCAAAACAATTCTTTACAAATTGTTTGTACTTGGATGATGTGGTTCCTTTCAGGATATCATGTCCGCCATACCGTTCATCATTGAAAATAACGTGTCCGATATGTTTCATGTGAACCCGTATCTGATGCGTGCGTCCTGTTTCTAACCGGCATTCCACCAACGTGACATAAGCCAGGCGTTCCAATACCTTATAGTGTGTTATGGCATGTTTTGCAATCGGATTTTCACCTTCCGGAAATACTTTAAACAACATCCTGTCACGTGGATCACGTGCCAGGTCACCGATAATAGTGCCTTCATTTTCCTTGACAGTTCCCCAGACTAATGCCTGATACCTTCGCTGGGTTGTTTTATCAAAAAATTGTTTTCCCAGGTTTGATTTTGCCTGTTCTGTTTTAGCAATAAGCAATAAACCTGAAGTATCTTTGTCAATTCGATGTACCAGTCCAATTCGCGAATCATTCGGATCAAAATCAGGATGATCTTTCATATGAAAAGCTATGGCATTCAGCAATGTCCCATCGAAATTTCCAAAACCCGGGTGAACAACCAGATTTGGCTGCTTATCCACAAGCATTATATCATCATCTTCGTATACAATCTTTAAAGGGATATCCTGAGGTATTATTTCAAATTCTGTTGGTGGATAAGCAAGAACGATAGTAATAATATCCAGTGGCTTGGTTTTGTAATTCGACTTCACCGGTTTTCCGTTCACTAAGATATTACCTGCTTCAGCAGCTTCCTGAATTCTGTTGCGTGAAGTATTCGACATACAGTTAACCAGGTATTTATCAACACGAATAGTGTTTGTTCCCTTATCAACTACAAATCTGAAATGCTCAAAAAGCTCATGCTCATCTTCCACTTCTGCAAGTTCATCTAAATCAATATCTTCCAAAATATCTTCTGCCACGTTTGCTTCGTTATGTGAGTTTAAAAAAACTGTTCATCTGTATCTTCCTTCTTCTTCTTATCTTCTTCGAAAACTTCTTTCAGACGGGCTTTATCTGTTGTAAGATAAATATCAACCCGGCTTCCTGTTGTAAGTGAAGTCCCTGCAGCCGGACGCTGACGATAAATGACATAATCTTCTTCATTGCCCGAAGGAGGAACATCATATTCGGGGGATCCAATGACCAGGGAAGCCGAAAGCACTTCCTGGGTGGCTTCTTCAAGCCCTAATCCTTTCAGCGAAGGAACAAGAGCCTGCGAATCGCCTAACCCGCTTCCTACAACCAATACCAATGAACTGCCTTCAGGGATCCGTGTCCCGGGCAAAACGCTTCTCCCATGGTATTTTACGTCAATGACCAAATCTTTATATTCTGATGGGGCGTATTCAGTATTTGAAACACTTAATCCGAGTGATTGCAGCATTGCATCTGCCTGCCGAAAAGAGACATCATTAATTTCAGGTAAAGTCACCTGACGTACCGAGCGTGAATTAATGATAAGATAGATCGGACGGTTACGTTTTACTGTTGAATTTACCGGCGGAATCTGGTCAATAATGGTTCCCAGTTTTTTATCCCTTACATAAACAGAATCGATTACTACCGGATAAAGCCCTTTTTTAGCTAATATTACTTCGGCCTCTTCTACATAAGATCCCCGTAAATCAGGTATTACTTCCGCTTCACCATGATGCGTGTAAAAATCAATAGCTATTAATGTAATCCACGACAACGCAATAATAATTCCAATTGCAATCAGTACGTTTTTTAGGATAAAACCACCAAAAGTTTCTTTCCAGAATTTTTTTATATCCATAAATGTTAGAAATTACAAGACTTGAATTTAAGAAATATTGTTAGAACAACCCTATTTAAAGTACGACTTAAATCAAACTCCAAAAATAATGAATTTATTGCTTCTTACCGACATTAAAACAAAAAAAGTAAAAACTCACCTTGAAGTCTTTACTTTCTTTATACTGTTTTACAGAATAGTTACGCTTTGTGACGACCTTCATCGGCAACTGTAAGTTTTGTTCTGCCTTTGGCACGACGGGCTGCTAATACTCTGCGTCCGTTCGCTGTTGCCATTCTTTCACGAAATCCGTGTTTATTATTTCTTTTCCTAACAGAAGGTTGGAATGTCCTTTTCATTGCTTATTGTATTTTGCGTTATTATTTTTCGATTCTGAGTTTGGGACTGCAAAAATAGATGTTTTTTTCGACACTGCAAACTGTTGATAACTTTTTCTTTGGTAAAAGAGCGAACAAAACACTCTTTTATAGAAAAGTAAGCTGATTTATAAGATATTTATACTCAACAGATGAAATATATCCCCTTTTTTGAAAAGAGACGTTTAATTTAATTTTGTGCAAGTGAAAGAATATTATCAATTACAATCCTACCACTAAGCTAAAACAAATATCTTAGCAGTCATCAAATTCGGTAAACCTGTTTTTTAGTTTTTTCTATTTATTAAATTTACAATTACTTTTACCATAGTATCCTTTTCTTCCGTTTTACTGACAGCAATCATTAATGTTAGTGCAACTAAAGTATTATCTGCAATTCGTTTATTACCTTGAAGATCGTACAATATTCCGTTTCGTTCCATAAAATAAAGAAATAGAAAGGCAGCTATACGTTTATTTCCATCTGTAAATGAGTGATTTTTTGTAATAAAATACAATAAATTTGCTGCTTTTTCTTCAATACTCGGATATAAATCAATTCCATTATAGGTCTGATAAATGGTTGCAATTGAACTTTTGAATGACTCATCTTTCGGATTCCCGAATAAATCGCTGTTTCCATACATTTTCTTTGTCCAGTTAACTTGTCTCATTGCCTCCTTGTAAGTCAATTGATACTTTTCCTTTCCTGATGTCTCTGTAATTTCAAGACTCTGGTAATCATAACGATCAAGGATATCCAACGCATAAGCATAGTCGGAAATAATTTTAAGCAACCCAAGGCTCTCATCATTGCTGAGTTGTTGTTGGCTAATGATATTCCCCAGTATTTTGACCGACTGTTGCAATTCCTTCAGCTTCTTGGTTTCCTGAGCCAATCGCTGTTGATTAATTGAATATCCTTTGATTAAATAGTCTTTTAATATCTTGTTTGCCCAAATTCTAAATTGAATTCCCCGTTGCGATTTAATGCGGTAACCCACCGAAATAATCACATCGAGATTGTAATAGTCAATCTGGCGTTCTACTTCCCGCCCATTTTCTAATTGAACTGTTGCATTTTTTGCAACAGTTGCTTCATAAATCAATTCTCCTTCTTTATAAATATTTTTAATATGCCTGGATATTACCGATTTGTCACGGTCAAACAATTCCGTAATATGGTTCAATGAAAGCCAGACTGTTTCATTTTCAAGTTTTACCTGAATTTCTATGCTTCCGTTTTCAATCTGATAAATTTCTATTTGAGATTCATTCATGACCTTTTTCAATTAATTGTACATTTGACTTAAACTGTTCATTGAAACCAAGTAGATATTCACAGTCAGTACTATTGGAGTTTGTGATAAAAAACAAATAATGATATAGTATTCCGGATAATCATATTATATTTAATGACTATCGGCTTTTGCACCCAATGTGTGTTTTTTTACTTTTATTGTTTTGTGATTATCCGTAAAAGCCCCATAGCTTCAAATAATATATTCCGGTACTCTGTACCTAATGTTTATTAGATTATCCTGGTCTACAAATAGGATTATACTCCGTACCTAATGCAAAGGATCTGCAGTTACTAATAATCAGTTATATTAAATTCATTCTTTCAAATCTTATAGTATAAACCTTTCCGATAAACCGGAATGTACCATATTTTTCTCCTTTTTTTCGCTACTATATAACTCTTT
>Ga0302269_1000558_pt1 | contig 21525 bp, 20 predicted proteins | sample III_Bog_E2_2_FD_194560 | JGI IMG/M metagenome (GOLD analysis project Ga0302269, IMG submission 194560) | Peat permafrost microbial communities from Stordalen Mire near Abisko, Sweden - III_Bog_E2_2 | ecosystem: Environmental > Terrestrial > Soil > Wetlands > Peat | place: Sweden: Abisko...
ATTTGGCCGTTCGTTTAAGATGACGCATAAAATTCCTATTCCGCCTTCGGCTCTTCCTTGACCGTGGTGTCAATCAACCCCGGCTCGAAATTCATACCGAGCGAAAGACCCAGCGCGGTGAGCTTGTCCTTGATCTCGTTCAGCGACTTTTTGCCGAAGTTGCGATACTTGAGCATTTCCTGCTCGCTCTTCAGAGCGAGCTGGCCAACGGTGGTGATGTTGGCGTTGTTGAGGCAGTTCGCCGCGCGGACGCTGAGCTCGATCTCGTTGACGCTCATGTTGAGCAGTTTCTTCAACTTCATCTTCTCGTCGTCCTGCTTGTCGGCGGCTTCCTCGAACTCGATCGCGTTCTTGTCGTAAAGCGCAAATACATCGAGATGCTTCTGAAGGACAACCGACGACTGCGTGAGCGCGTCGTCGGGCGTGATGCGACCGTCCGTCCAGACTTCCAAAACCAGCTTGTCGTAATCCGTGCGGTTGCCGACGCGCGCGGCCTCGACCGAGTAACGCACGCGCGTGACCGGCGAGAACAGCGAGTCAATCGCCACGATGCCAATGGCCTGGCCGGGCTTTTTGTTTTCATCGCTCGGACAGAAGCCGCGACCGATCTTCACGGTCAGCTCCATCTCAAATTTTTTCTTCTTGTCGAGCGTGCAGATGTGCTGCGCGGGATTCACCAGCTCGACATTCTGGTTCACCTGAATGTCGGCGGCGGTCACGGCTCCTTCCTTGTTGACAGAAAGCAGGAGAACCTGCTCGTCGCGGGTGTGCGCCTTGAACTTGACCTTCTTCAAATTAAGAACGATGTCAGTCACATCCTCGACGACGCCGTCAATCGTGGCGAACTCGTGCATTGCGCCGTCCACCTTCAATGAGGTGATGGCCGCGCCTTCGAGCGATGAAAGCAGCACGCGCCGAAGCGAGTTGCCGATGGTGTGGCCGTATCCGGTTTCAAACGGGTCGGCGATGAATTTTGCGTAGGTGTCCGTGGCGGTGGATTCTTCCTTCTGCAACCGCTTTGGCATTTCGAAACGTCCGAGTCTAACTGGCATATTTTCCTTTCAACAATTTTAATCTGACTTCTTCGGCTTATTTATTCCCGTGCCGGAGAAATCCGTGTAATTGTTTTTCTGTTTATGGTTTATCGGGAATAAAATTCTACGACGGCCTGTTCGTTGGCGATCGGCTGGATTTCTTCGCGCGTCGGAATCCGCTGAACGGTGCCTTTGAATTCCTCTTTGTTGAACGACAACCAATCCGGCACTGCGCGGCTGACTGCGGCTTCCAAATTCTTCGTCGCGAGCTGGCGCGACACGTTGTGGTTCTTGACCTGAATCACGCTGTTCACCTTCAAGGCAAACGACGGGATTCCGACCTTGCGGCCATTGACGGTGATGTGACCATGACAAACCATCTGGCGCGCAGCGGCGCGGGTGTTCGCAAGACCGAGGTGATAAACGACATTATCGAGGCGCGTCTCCAAAATCTGCAGCATCTGTTCGCCGGTGACACCGCGACGGCGCAAAGCCTTTTCATAGACACCGCGAAACTGCTTTTCCATCAGGCCGTAATAATAACGGAACTTCTGCTTTTCGATCAGGCCGAGGCCGTAATCGGTGTGCTTGCGGCGCGACTTCGGGCCGTGAACGCCGGGACCGTAGTTGCGGCGTTCAAGATATTTCGACGGGCCGAAAATCGGAAGACCGAACCGGCGGCTGATGCGAACGCGAGGACCTGTATAACGAGCCATAATTAATTATTTGAGAATTGAGATTGAATTAGACGCGGCGTTTTTTGCGCGGGCGGCAGCCGTTGTGCGGAATCGGTGTCACGTCTTTGATTGAGCTGATTTCCAAGCCAATGGCTTGAAGCGCGCGGATCGCGGATTCACGGCCGGAGCCAGGACCTTTGACACGAATCTCAACTTCCTTCATGCCGTGGGCCATCGCCTGACGCGCAGCGTCCTGAGCAACCTGCTGCGCGGCGTAAGCGGTGCTCTTGCGCGACCCTTTGAAACCCACGCGACCTGCGCTCGACCAGCCGATGAGATTTCCCTGCATGTCGGTGATGGTGACCTGCGTGTTGTTGAAGGTGGCAAGAATGTTTGCAACACCAACTGCAACATTTTTCGCGTGCTTGGCCTTGACAATCTTTTTCGCATTCGCGTCCTCGCCCAAAAGTTCAGCGGCGGTCGGCGCGACAACGGCTGGCGTTTCCGCGACCGTTGCGTTATCAACAGACGGGGCGGCGGCTTTTTTAGCCGGCTTTTCTTCGGCTGTTTTTCCAGCAGCTTCCGGCTTCTGCTCTTTTTTCGGAGCGGATTTCTTTTTTGGTTCTTCGGCCATAAATAATAAATCGGAATTCTAAATATGAATCAGGTGATGCCAGCTTTGGCGTTAGGATTGCGCTGGACGCCGACCGTCTTGCGCGGACCTTTGCGCGTGCGTGCGTTCGTCTGGGTGCGCTGGCCGCGCACGGGCAGGCTGCGCTGGTGGCGCACGCCGCGGTAGCAGCGGATGCCCTGCAAGCGCTTGAGGTTCATGCCGAGTTCGCGGCGTAAATCGCCTTCGATGACATATTTGCCTTCCTGAATCGCGTGAACAATCTGCGAGAGCTGCGCCTCGGTCAAATCCTTCGCGCGGGTTGCGCGGTCAATATTCGCGCGTTCGAGAATCTCGATCGCGTTGACCGGGCCGATGCCGTAGATGTAGCGCAGCGCAATGTCTATGCGCTTGTTCGGCGGAACTTCAACACCAATGATGCGTGCCATAAATTTTTAACCTTGCCGTTGCTTGTGACGTTTGTTCGAGCAAATGACGCGAATGACGCCCTTGCGCTTCACGATCTTGCAATGCTCACACAGTTTTTTTACCGATGCTCTGACTTTCATGTTCTAAATTATTTTGTTTCAACCAAAATCCGCCCCACGCTCAGGTCGTAGGGCGTCAACTGCAATTTTACTTTGTCGCCGGATTTTAGCCCGGCAAAATTCTTTTTTGCTTTTCCAGCGACGAACGCCGTCAAACGGTGTCCATTTTTCAATTCCGCGCGCCAGGTGCCGTTCGGCAAACTCTCGATCACGCGACCTTCAACTTTGAAAGCTTCGTCTCCGGCCATGTCAAAATCTCCGGTTCTCCGTCCGTTATAAGGACGGTGTGCTCAAAATGAGCAGATAATGAACCATCTTGTGTGACCACTGTCCAGCCATCTTTCAAGATTTTTACTTCAGGCCGCCCGGCGTTGACCATCGGCTCTATCGCAATCGTCATGCCCGCGCGTAGCTTGTCGTCCATCTTCCGGTCTACAAAATTCGGCACCTGCGGCTCTTCGTGCATCGTGCGCCCGACGCCGTGGCCGACAAATTCGCGCACAACGCTGAACCCGTTGCCTTCGACGTAATCCTGAACCGCGCGCGAAATATCCGTCACGCGATTTCCGGGCAACGCCGCTGCGATTCCCAAATACAGCGACTGTTCCGTCACGTCCAACAATCGCTGCGCCAAAACTCCGCAACCGCCCACCGCAACCGTCCGAGCGTTGTCGCCGATAAAACCGTTGTAACTGACGCCGACATCCACGCTCACTATGTCTCCAAAACGCAGTTCACGTTCAGTTGACAGTCCGTGAACAACTTCTTCGTTCACCGAAAGACATGTATGGCACGGATATTTCCGATAGCCTAAAAAAGCGCTCTTCGCCCCATGCGCCTTTATTTGAGCCGCTGCAAACTCGTCCACCTGTTTCGTCGTCAAGCCCGGTTTGATGAACGCGGCTATCTCTTCCAAAACTTTTCCGGCGACCACACATGCCGGACGCATCAACTTTAAATCGTCCTCGGACTTTAATTTTATTCCGGCCACAAAATCAGAACCGCCCGCGCAGCTTGCCTTTTTTCAGGAAGCCGTCGTAGTGGCGCATCATCAGATGCGATTCAACCTGGCGCATCGTGTCCAGCAAAACACCCACCGTGATCAAAATGCTCGTGCCGCCGAAGAAACTCGCCACGGCGTAGGAAATCCCCATTTTTCTCGAAAGAATTATCGGAATGACGGCTATGACGGTCAGGAAAATCGCGCCCGCGAGCGTGATTCGGCTCATCGCCTTGTGCAGATAATCACTCGTGCCCGTTCCCGGACGCACGCCGGGAATGTAACCGCCGTTTTTCTTCAAGTCGTCGGCGATCTGGATTTCGTTGAACTGCGTCGCCACCCAGAAATAGGAGAAAAACAAGATCATCAGCGAATAAAGCGACAGATACCATATCGAGGCTGTCGTCGTATCAAGCGCCATCGCAAGCGAACGGAACGTCTCCGACCAGAACGGAGAATTTGAAAAGAAAATGCTCGCGTTCTTGAAAATCATCGGTGGGAACATCAGGATGGACTGCGCAAATATGATCGGCATGACGCCCGCGTAATTCACTTTCAGAGGCATGAACGACGTTCCGCCCTGATACATTTTGCGGCCAACGGCGCGTTGTGCATATTGAACTGGAATTTTCCGCTGCGCCTGGGTGATCGCGATGACGCTCGCGATGACGCCCGCCAGCAGGAACAACATCACCAGCCCCGATCCGATCAAATGATGCTGCGGCTCGGTTCCGCCAAACATATCTTTAAGCCCCACCCACGCCGACGGCAACCGCGACAAGATTCCTATGGTGATGACCAGTGAAACGCCGTTGCCAATGCCGCGTTCGGTGATCTGTTCGCCCAGCCACATAAGAAGCATCGTGCCAGTTGTGAGAATCAAAGTCGTTTGAATGCGATACCACCAAATGTGATCCATCAGCGATGGAACAATCAACTGGCCGACAAAATCACTGCCAAAAACCTTTGCCGGATTTTCCCAGGTGATGGCCGTTGCGAAACCCCAGCCGAAACACAGAACGACAGTCAGGTAGCGTCCGTATTGGACAATTTTTGCGCGGCCACCCTCTTCGCGCGCAAGCTTGCTTAATTTCGGCCAGACCGCAGTCAGCAATTGGATGATGATCGTCGCGCTGATATACGGCATGATGCCGATGCCGCCGATGGCGCAATTGCCTGTCGCACCGCCGTTGAACATGTTCACCATTCCCATCGCGCCACCTTGAGCATGGGCATTAATGTAACTGCTCAATGCGGAGCCATCCAATCCTGGAACACGGATGAATGCAATGACACGCACGATCGCCAGAACGCCAATCGTGAACAAAATTCGCGACTTCAACTCCGGGACTTTGAAGCAGTTGGCAAATGTGTCGGCGATGTTGCGGAACATAGGTCAGTTCCGCTTCAAGCCTTGGCGGGCGCGGCGGATTTGCGGCTGACGATCTCAACCGTGCCACCCTTGGCTTCTATCTTCGCCTTCGCGGATGCACTGAACGCGCTCGCGCTTACGGAAAGTTTTTTTGTCAATTCGCCGTTGCCGAGAATCTTGACACCATCGCCGCGGCCCTTGGCAAGACCGACCAGCGCCAGCGCCGTTTCGTCAACTTTTGCGCCGTCGTCAAATTTATTCAAGTCGCCCACGTTCACGCCGAGATATCTGGTCGTGAAACGCGCGTTGTTGAAACCGCGCTTGGGAATGCGGCGTATGAGCGGCATCTGGCCGCCTTCAAAGCCGATGCGGATCGAACTGCCGGAACGTGCGGTCTGGCCCTTGCCACCGCGACCGGAAGTTTTACCGTGGCCGCTTGATTCACCCTGGCCGAGCCGCTTCGTGCGGTGCTTCGCGCCGGGACGGGGTTTGAGATTGTGCAGTCGCATAAAATTTAGGCTGTGGCCGGAATCGCCGAGGGCGGTTCGGGCGTTTTCACTTTCCTGATTTCCAAACCGCGGCCTTTGTAGATATCCTCGCGCAGGCGCAGGCTCAGCAACCCTTTGAGAGTCGCCTTCACGACATTCGCCGCGTTGCTCGAACCGAGCGATTTGCTCAAAACATCTTTTATCCCGGCGGACTCCAAAACGGCACGTACGGTTTTACCCGCGATGATGCCAGTTCCCGGCGAGGCCGGACGCAGCAAAATTTTCGCGCCGCCGTAGCGGCAATAAACTTCGTGCGGAATCGTCACATCCTTCAAGGAAACAGAAACCATCTGGTTGCGCGCAAGTTCGCCGCCGCGCTTGATGGCGTCCGCAACTTCGCTCGCCTTGCCCAGCGCATAGCCGACCTTGCCGCGCTTGTCGCCCACGACGACGAGCGCGCTGAAATTGAAACGGCGTCCGCCTTTGACGACTTTTGAGGAGCGGTTGATAAACACCACTTTCTCCATCAATTCTTCCGACGCGCCGCCGCCAAATGAATTGTCAGGAGCATCCGAACGGCGACGACCGCCGCCGCCGCGTCCGCCCTGGCCGCCTTGACCGCGAGGGCCACGCGGTCCGCGTTGTCCTTCACCACCAGTTTGATTGAGTTCTGCCACAGTTTTTTTAGGTTAAAATTTTAATCCAGCTTCGCGCGCCGCGTCCGCGAGCGCCTTGACCTTGCCGTGATAACGCTTGCCGCCGCGGTCAAACACGACTTCCTTGATGCCCTTGTCCAAGGCGTTTTTCGCCGCAAGCTCGCCGATGGTCTTGGCGCCCTTGACATTCGCCGACAAATCTTTTGCCGCAGTCTTGCTCACCGTCGAGGCCGCCGCGATCGTCACACCAGCCGTGTCATCAATGAACTGGACGTGGATGTTTTCGCTCGTGAAGCAAACGGCCATGCGAGGACGGTTCTTCGTGCCGGTAATTTTCTTCCGGATGCGCCAGCGCCGCAACTGCTGCAATTTATGTTTCTTTTCGGTTCTCATTTCAGTGCGTCCACGGATTGTGCCGGGGACAAAAATTGTTATTGGACCGTCTTGCCTTCCTTGCGCTCGACGTGTTCGCCGACATAACGCACGCCCTTGCCCTTGTAAGGTTCAGGCGGATAAAACGCGCGGATTTCCGACGCGACCTTGCCGACAATCATCTTGTCCGGGCCTTCGATGGTCAGCTTCGTGTTTTCCTCGACGGTCACTTTGATCTGGTCGGGAATGTCATAATTGACCGGATGCGAATAGCCTAGCGAAAGATTCACGACCTTGCCGGTGACGGCAGCCTTGAATCCGACACCCTGAATTTCCAGCTTCTTCACGAAACCCTCGGCGACGCCCTTGACCATGTTATTAATCAGCGCGCGGCTCAAGCCGTGCAACGCCTTTGCCTGCGCGTCTTCGCCGTCGCGGCTGACGACAATGTTGCCGCCCTCGACCTTGAGGCTGGTGCGTTTCGGCAGTTCCCAGCCGAGCTTGCCTTTGGGGCCTTCGACGGAAACTTTCTGGCCTTTGACCTCCACTTTGACCTTCGGAGGAATGGCAATCGGTTGTTTTCCAATACGGGACATAAAATTTTACCAGATGTAGCAGAGCAGCTCGCCGCCCAGATTTTTCTTTTTCGCCTGCGTGCCGGTCATCACGCCTTCGGACGTGGACACAATCGAAATGCCCAGTCCGCCGAGCACGCGGGGAATTTCGGTCGAACCGACATATTTGCGCAAACCAGGCTTGCTCACGCGTTTCAGCCCTTCAATGACATTTTTCTTGCCCTGATATTTTAGCTGAATCTTGATCTTCTTGATCGTCTTGCCGTCAACGGAAACTTCCGCGACGTAGCCTTCTTTTTTCAAGATGTTCGCAAGGCTCTCCTTCATCCGCGAGTGCGGCAGTTCAATCGCCGGCAGCAGCGCGCGGCTCGCGTTGCGGATTCGGGTCAACATGTCAGAAATCGGATCGCTCATATTTTATTCATTCTCGTCCTCGTCCTCGTCCTCGATTTATGAGGAAGACGATGAGGATGATTCATTGTCACCAACTGGCCTTCGTGACGCCTGGAATCAAACCGTTCAACGCCGCCTCGCGGAACGTCAAACGCGAACAGCCGAACTTGCGCAGATAACCGCGGCGGCGTCCGCTGAACGAGCAGCGGTTCACGATGCGCGTCGGGCTGGCGTCGCGCGGCAGCTTCGCGAGACCGGCGTAATCGCGTTTAGCCTTCATTTCAGCGCGGATCGCGGCGAATTTCTTCACCGTTTCCGTCTTGCGCTTGTTGCGCTCTTTCCATGCTTTCTTGGCCATATTTTTTAATCGTTCTCGTCCTCGTCCTTCATCCTCGGCCTCGATTTATGAAAATGAGGAAGACGATTAGGATGATAAATTTCACTTTTCCGCAAACGGAAAACCCATCAGCTTCAGCAGGTCCAGCGCCTCTTCATTCGTCGGCGCGGTCGTCACTATCGTGATGTCCATGCCCTGCTGGCGCTTGATCTTGTCCAGTTCAATCTCGGGGAAAATCGTCTGGTCGCCGATGCCGAAGGTGTAATTGCCGCGGCCGTCGAATTTGCGCGGAGACAACCCGCGGAAATCGCGGATGCGCGGCAGCGCCGTCGCCACCAGCCGGTCGAAAAACTCATACATCGCGTCCTTGCGCAACGTCACGCGGCAGCCGATCGGCATTCCCTCACGCAGCTTGAATTGGGCGATGCTGTGGCGCGACTTGCTGATGGCCGGCTTGCGGCCCGTGATCAGGGACAAATCCTTCGCCGCATCCTCCACCGCGCCCTTTTCCAGCGACGCGCTCACGCCCATGTTCACCACGATCTTCACCATCTTCGGGATCTGGTGGATGTTCGTGTATTTGCGCTTTTCTTTCAGCGCCGGGGCGACCTCGCCTGCGTATTTTTCGTAAAGTCTGGCTTTCATTTTTTCGCGTCACGGATTTTGCCGTGAACAAGTTAAATCCGTTTTGTTCAAGAGAAACGGAGCGCGGAATATATCAACTTGAAATAATTGTGCAATATCTTTTTGAAACAATTTTGAGACCCCCTAAACGGAGCCGGAACAGGCCGTTGAAAATGCAGCGGCTTATCTGCTGTCAATATGCTCAATTGCTTGGCTCTAAATTTCGTGAACCTGTGGATTCCATTGTCATTGCAACAGGACTGAACGATAAAACTGGTTCGCATTCTGCATTCCCGGACTTGTAAACGTGATGACTCCGCCCACCGGGAAATTCGTGCTGATGCTCGTCCAGTTCACGAGGTCTGACGAGACTTGAATTGCATAAGGATGACCGTCGTAACCGGTGAACTGCACCACCGGCTGGCTGTTCATCAATGCTATTGAGCCGATGGAATCCGTCCGCAGCAATGACAACAACTGGCTTGGAATGATTTCGCAGGCCGCATCGGTGAGATTGTTCGTGTTCGCGCCGTTCAGGAACGGGGATTGTTCCGCCAGTTGCGGCGTTGCCAGAATATCGCCAACGTCGGCGAACATCTGGCCCGGCTCGGCAGCCCGCTCGGATTCCAAGGCGGCGGCAATCAGCACCGCTTGAGGCGAATTTGAAGAGATCAAGATGGGGTCAATTTCGGCATCGCCATTGGTCAAGGCGGTCAGGCCGTTGAGCAGGCCCTGCCAGTCGTTTTGATTGGGATCGTTGACACGGAAGAGCGACGTGAAATTATTTGTATTGAACATGGATGCGAGCAGGCTCGCCAGATGCCAGTCCTGCACCGGTAAGGAATTGACGGCGTCAAAATACTGGTTGGCACTTATATTAAAATCACCCGTCCACGTCGCCCAGGTGTTGAGGCCGCTGACCGATGACAAAATGTTCGATGACTTGAGATAAATCGTCTGCCACGGCGTGCCGCGATGCACCTGCCCTAGCCATTCTGAATTCAACGATTGACCGGCGGGGAAATTCCAGTCATCCGGCGAATACACCAGCGGATCGCGCTCGGACAAATTGTAAGCATTGGGGTCATTTTGGAACCCATATTCAAACGACAACTGCGGATAGCCACCCCACGGGTCATAACGGTCGTTCAACGAACCCAGATTAAGGCCTGTCAATGGCGTGATGGTTTGAGCCGAGGCGGAAGAAACACTCACCCCTTGTTGTGGGAATGTTGTATTGTTTGGCGACGGTGCATCAATGTCGCTGGCCAGATAATGCACCAGCGGATCGTTGGCCTGCCAGGTGACATATTGAACGATGTAACGGGTGGGCGCATAAGGCGCTACTTCGCTCAATTGCAGGTTCGTTACCGTGCCGGAATGATTGCCTGGCAGGAAAAACGCCCGGAAAAAAGCCTGCTGCTGGGCTATGGTTCCAATAGGAATCGCTTCGGGATCGGCTTGCCACAAACCATCTTCCAGTGGCGGCGAGCCGTTTTTAGAAATCGCGATTTGATTAAATATGCCATAAGTTGGTCCAGTCGGTGGCGAATAGCCCGGCGGATAATTGGTATCCCACACGCCTACAGGATTGACGGGGTCATTATCCGCCAGATATTGATTCACATTGTAGGCGCTCTCCGGCCCGGCGAAATGGACATAATCAATGACGTGATAAACGCCGTTGGTTAAATCCAGCATGAACACCTGCAACCGGTTCGTCATCAGCACGCCAAACTGCGGAAAGTGAAAACCATTCGGCGAATTTGATTCAAACAACAACACGCTCGGATTATTATTAATGTAGAAATAATTCGTGGGAATCAAACATGGCGGGGTCAAGCCGGAAGGCACAGTCGCCGGGGTCGCATAAGGCGAACGATAAACCGAATTCGTCAGCGTGGGACCAGTGAAAATAGCGATAACGAAGGAAGACGGATTCGGACTGCCGCCATACCACGGAGTTGCACCGGTGCCCGGCCAAGAGTTGATTGTATAAAGCGCATTGGTTAAAAAAGAAATGGGCTGGGCAATGCCCGGATGAGAATCAAACCCCGGATCGTCATTGGTTATCGTCAGGAAGACGTTTTCATTCACTCCAATCAAAATCGTTCCGGGATAACTGGCCGCATACGAATTCCACAGCTCGACTCCGAGAGAGCCGGTCAAACTCATCAAATACATCTGGTTTGTGCTGGTGATTGTGGGAGCTATAACTGGAGAAGAGTTGGTAATCCGAGTCAGTTGCAGCCGACGCATGATGGCCAGATTATTCTCCAGCGCAAATTCATTGAAGTTCGGAAATCCTTTTTTCACGCCAATAATCCATGGCACGCCGTAGATGTTGTCCGGCACATTGGTGATGGCAGCCGGCAAAGCCGCAATGGTCGCGACATCAAACGGCTGCGAAAGCTGGATGTCGGATGGCCCGGAAACGGTGTTTGGGCCGGAGGCGCTGTTCAGGTTGGTGTAGCCCGTGATATAAACGTCGCCCGCGCCGTCCGTGCCGAACAACGGACGGAAGACGGTGGGATAAAAATTCGTCGTCGTGGCGTCGCAGATGTTCGCCGTGACCTGCAATAATCGCTGGACGGCGGGGGTATAGACGAACTGGCCGCCCACATAAACCGGGATGTTGCCGACGCCAAAGGGCTGGGTCGTGGAGGCGCCGAAGTTGTTGGTGTAGGCGGCAAAATCCTGGTTGAGCCAGTTCGCGGTGGATTCGCGCAGCAACCGGTCGGCGACGGTGTTGAAAAAACTCACGGGACATTCCGTGTCGAAAATGGGGGCGGCGGGCAAGGCTGGCAGCATTAACACCGAAACCAAAGCTGCCGGCAAAATGAATTTAAGGACTGTTCTCATGCAAATGCCTCATTTCAGTTAGCTGGCTCTAAATTCCGTGAGCCGGTGGGATTGATTGATGAGCTAACGGTGAAAACTCCATTTCTTGGCAAAAGGTAAAAATCAATCCGGCCATATTTACCGTCTGGCAATTGGACGTAATATTTGCTGCGGACTTCACCAAGCCAATCTTGATTTGTAGCTGGCATATCAATAACGATTGAAGGCTGGTATCCGCTTTCCGGTGCTTGAAAAGCAAATTCCTCATCCGTGGGAACAAGGCCGCCGCTGGGCATAGAAAGTTGTAATTTCCAATCAAACGGTTGCTTTTTCATATCGGAAATATCTCGCCACAATTCCAGTTTAAGTTGGCCGCTTCCGGCGGGAACTTGAGTGCCATTAAGCAAGTTCAGTTCTACCGGCGTTCCGTCATGGTGAAGCTGGGCGATTTTCATTCCAGAAGGGAAACTTCCTCCTATCAATGTTTCTCCTGCACCTTTTTTGCGCAGATGAAAAATGACTGGATTTTGCGGATCGGGGGAAAACTTCCCTCCGCCTAAAGAGCCATATCTGAAAGAATCATTATCCTTTCTCGAAATATAATAGCCTTGTTTGCTGACTGAAACACCTAACGTCCAACCACGCGCATCTTTCAACGAAAATAGTCCTTCACTATCGCTTTTTGTGTCAAATATTCTACTGGCATCTTCTGCTGGAATTTCCTGCCAACTGAAATGTATATTTGCATCAGCAACTACATTGCTGTTTTCATCTACAACCATACCATAGAATTCGATTGGGGCTTGCCATTGCGAAAGAAGATGAGCATTTATAGCATTCGATTTTCCCGGAGTTGTTTCTACATACACGATGTTTGTAAGTTCCTCTAAATGTTGCGCTGGCGGATTTTGTTGATTTTTTGCAATTGAAGATTGTGCCGCTTTGGGCTGCACCACTTGATTCGACTGATTACTGGCTGCCGCGCTTTGCACGGGCAAGTTAACATTTTGATGGTGTTTTGTTTTGATTATCAGCAAAAAACAAATAATCAAAACAATGACGCAAGGCATCCAAATTTGTTTTCTCATGGTGCGGGTTGGATTTGAAGTAGGATTAGTTGGTAATATGGCAAAGTGGTTTGAATCGGCCATGTCCATTGTGCGCTGTGGTCGTCAGGAAATGCCTTGTTGAATCCAAATTGTGCAGTGAGGTCTATCCCTAACTGAATTACGCCGTGTCCAGATTCGGGCGGGCTTTGGCCGATAGACAAGGTGCGCGAGCGTGAAGCATAAGCCCGTGATTCTTCCGAATCCGTGACTGTGTAACTTGAACCGAAAGGCGGTTCATAAGTGACGGTCATTCCATCATAGTGATAATCCGAAATTGGCACATTTGGTTTTGCCGCACCTTGGTCACTCTGCCAGAAAGCCAGCACCGGATCGTTGGTGTTGTAAAAATTTACAATGTTTCCAGCGAAGTTAGCATTAGTATAAACACCACGATAGCCCATAGGTTGCCATTCGGGAGTAGGGCCATATGTGTTTTCGTCAGCCACCAAACCATCGTAAGTCGGCGCACCCACATCATAAGCACTGTCAGGCATTGCGCCTTGTGTCAAAATATAAGTGTCGAATGGAGCACCATTTTTAATTGCTTCACTTGCCACTGCATTCCCCTGACTGTGGGCAAAGATGTTCAAGCGGTCGTTCGGAAAGCGTGTGCGCAGCCCGCTCAAGTAATTTTTCAAAGACGTGCTGGCCTTGTAAGCCTTGATCTCGCTGTCATTGAAAACCATTGTATCAACATTCAAAAGCGTCCAGAGATTAAAGAACTCACAGGGCCAATCCACAGTAGCAAATTTACCCTGATAACCGGCCCAATACAACCGTTTGAACACGGTATCGCTGTCATTGAGCCAGTCCCAATTTCCTACATTGATGCCGTGGACAAAAACGATGATGTTTGAATCTTCATCGGATATTGTCGCTACTGGATGCTGCACCGTTTCAATAGAACTGCTCCATGTGCTGATTGCGCCACCCGTGTTGTCTGTGATGACTGCCCGCTCGTAATAATCCTTGATGTCGTGCAAATCAATGTAGGCCGAAGTTTGAGCAATGATGTTGCCATTTTGATAAATCGTCAGCGTGAATTGTCCTTCACCGATGCCCGCGCCTTCAAACATAAAATACTTGTTCGAGCCGTCAAAAAAGTTTGCCGGGAACGTGTAGGTATAATACGGCGAAACAATGCGGAGCAATTGCTGATGCACCAAGCTTTCAGCGACGGTTGAATTTGTCAAATAGCTGATGCCACCGTCGCCTTCATCAGTGTAAAGATTGATTGCTGGCGAACCGGATATTTCATTGCAAGTCAGCGTCACGGAATAACCTTGCGATGATGGCAATGAAGGCATTCCGCAAATCCAGAGACGCGCGAAATTTTCCAAGTCACGCTGGCAGGTGATTTGTCCGGCGGAGTAATTTGGCGGATTCTGCGGAACCGGCAAGTCCCTGTCCAAATTTCCATTGATGCCCGATTTGATGTTTCCATTGTTGACCCAAAATTCCATCGGTGAACTTTGCGATGTTGCATCCGGGCCATTGAAGCTCAAATCCATATTGCCGTCATGGTTGGCGTCGAGTTGCAGGCTGACGCAATATACCGTGCAGGTGCCGCGTGCGCCGGTGTCCGGGTCGGGCATCGTCACCAATGCGGCTGGCCCGGCTTGCGTGGCAAAGAAATCACCATAAGGCGAGACAACGCCCGTCGTGTTCGTGGTCGCCACGCCGTTCGTCATTTGATATGCCTTGTCGAAGTATTGGCCGAGGTAGCCATACACGCCGCTGTAACCATTCTCAACGGCCATTTTCGCGTAACCGGCGACCTGAAAATTGTTGCCAGCGGGAGTAAACGGGTTGCCGACAGCAGCGATCATCAGATGACCAGCATTTGTGGTCGAAAAGCCGGGCATTCCCGGCAGCGTGTCTGTAATTGGATTCCAGAAATCATACTCGACTTTTTGCAATTGCGGCTGGGCGGTTTCAGCATATAACCAGGCATCCTGCGTGGTGCTGTCTCCGGGATACAAGGTCGCGGTCTGCGGACTGGTATTGCCCCACGCAAGCTCGGTTGACAGAAATGGCAACCCGAAGGTGTTTGCGACACCTGATGCCAATCCGTTGGTTGAACCTGATTGAATGATGCCAATTTGAGCGTATGTATTATACTGATAAGGCACAAAGGAGAGCAGCCAGCGTGTTTCATTGGTTGATAAAACCGGAGAAATGGCAACCCCGTTATTGGTCGGTGCTTGAAACTTGTAAGTCGGCACTGCATTCAAACCCTCTGGGCCATCACCATAATAGTTAAAGTTATTGGTAAAAGACTTCAAAAGGCCGAATGAACTCATATCTGATAAATCAAACGCAAAGTTTTTATAAAGATAGTTCTCTCCAAAGGGCAAAAACACCCCGACTTGCGCCCACGGCGCATAGCCCGATGCGTAAGTAAATTCATAATAACCGGCATACGCGTAATTCGTCGGAAAATTGAATACAAAACCCTGTCCAGAACCGTTGGAAGCAAGCTCGTTAAATTGAAATGGCAAGCTGTTAAGGCCAGCCCGCAACAAAAAAGCCAGGTTTTGTTTTATCTGTTCCCGTCCATCAAAATAAGGCGGCTCTGTCCAACTGCCCCTTTGACCACTGGCATAATCGTTGTTGTAATTGTTGCCTGCATCATCGTAATTACCACCCCCGTAATATTCGCCGTTATTATCGGATATGACTGCTGACCCGTTCGTTGCGCCGTTTGATGTAACTGTTGCAAGCCACCAGATATATTCTGAATCACCGTAGCCATCAATTACGGGCGTGGCGTTCCAAGATGCTGGCAACTCATATAACCCGTTGGTGATGTCGGAAACTGGAACATCAAGGCTCGTGTCAAACGAAGAATCATTAAACTCTTCGTGGGCTATGACATCAATCCGAAGCAATCGCAACGTGGCCGTGTCCGGTGGCAGGCAGGCCACAGACAGATAGACGGAACCTTGCGCTCCGGGAACCAGATAGGCCGGAACAGAAGTCGGGTTGGCCTCAAATGGCACCACACCGCTCCAAGTCGAATTTCCACCCCCATAATTCGCCTGCACTTGAAAATCTGCAAGCGGGATGGGGCCTTCATCTACTGGATCAACGTAAGGATCATCAGTTGACAGGGCGTTGGTATAACTGAAGGTGCTGGAAGAAACAGTATAATCCGTGCCATTCATGTTCACGGTGTAGCCGGACACCGAACCGGGGGAAGGCAGCCAACTCACCGTTACTGTGCCATTGGTGCTGTTATAGGTAACCGTCACACCCTGCGGTGCGGGCGGCGTGTTGAACACGGTCGGGTCGGTTCCGTTTTGAAATTCTTGCAAATTGTTCCAGCCGTCGCCGTCGGGGTCGGCGTAGGGGTCAATGCCGGTCGTCCCGAAGTATTTCAACTCCCACCAATCGGGGATGCCGCTGCCGTCGCTGCTCTGCCACGAGCGTATCCGGTAAAACAGGTTCGGATAATTTGTCGCCGTCGCGCTGGCCGCATTCCAGTTGGTGATCTCGGAACCGTAAAAGAAGCCCATCGAATTCCAGTTGGTCTGCAACAGGTCGGCCTTGGACTGGATTTCGTATTGAACATCCGCCACCGTGTTGCTGACCACAAAGCCTGCTGTGCCGCCTGACAGGTTGGTGATCGCCAGCCAGAGGTTCGTGCCATAGGCAATCGCAGGGGAAAACAGCGGGGCGATATTTCCGCTGTCTGAATTCGTGTCGTCGCCGCCATCGCCCGGATTCATGTCCACATCGCTGGTTCGCAGCGTCAGGCCAGATGCGGTTATCAGGACTGTCGTTGCCTTTTTGGACCGGCCCCAAACAAAGCCACGGTCATCCAGCAGATATGTCCCACCGCCCAAATCCCACGAGGGCATGCCGAATATATTTGCAGGCAATGGAGGCCATTCTTCAGCCGTCCCCGGCGCGTGTTGCGCCGCGTAGAAGGTGCTGCCGTTGGTGGCGGCATCGGCAGGCATGGGTGGAACTGATTCCACCGCCGCAAGCATCACTTCAAGGTCGGACATCCCCGCCACCGTTGCCGTGTCCATTTGAAACGGTGTCGCCTCTTGGGCGTGAAGAAGATTGAGCGATACGAACAGACCCGCTCCCATTAACATGACCCGTTTGATTGTTTTCATATTTTGAGTTTTCATCCGAGCATTTTGCCCGGACTCGAATCTCCTGCCTGCCTGAAAGAGAAAGCGCGTCACCGATGCGCCCTCTCCGAGGCCACTACCACGCGGCCCAGCTGAAAAGCACACCGGGACGCGCCGCTTGGGCGCGTCGAGGCGAACTTTCAGCTATGAAACTTGTGGTAGTGTTTCGAAGAGATTCGAGTCCTCGCAACGCAAAGACTCATGCCGGAAAACTCTGACTTCCGGCTATGTGAAAGAACTGCTGCTTAACTAGAACAAGGGGCTTGCAAACACAAGCCTTGAATTTTTACGTCGCCCGGTGCGAGACCACGTCGCTCCATTCGCTGTAGGTGTTCTTCCCGTATAACGCCCGCGTCTTCCAGTCGTATAACGCGCCGGGTGTCAGGTCGCCCACCACAGGGTTGCGCGGGTCGGTAAAGCTCAGGAAGTGAGCAAAATCGGCCGTGCCGGTGCGTCCCCAGAGTTCATACGCGCGCGCTCCGCAGCTTTGCACGTTGAATTGCAGTTTGCCCTCGGCAATGTTGACGATGGCCTGAATGTTCGGCGTCATGATGACAGGCGCCGAATGTGATGCCGTCGTTACCTCGAAGCCCGTGGAGAGCATCAAGGCCTGATCGTTCTTGGCCTTGTCCTCTATAAATGCCGCGAGTTCCCGTAATAATCCTTCGAGATTGTCGAAGGCGTTGTCCCGATCCAAGGTGGCTTTTGTGCCGCCCTGATCCGTGGCTTCCTCTGCAATCCGCAAGTTCATTGCGGCGGTTGTGATGTCCGCCAGTGGCGGCTCCGATGGCGTAAAAACGGTGATGAGCGCCGTTTTTATCGCGATGTTTTCCGCGAATCCAGCTAGTCTCAGCGCGGCATATCTGGCGAAGGCCAGCGAGATGTAATATCGAGGGGCGTTACTCATGATTTTATTTTAGTTTTATGTTTCATGTTTCAGTTGAAACGAAGCCAGGCAATCCCACCAGCGACTGCGGAGATTCATTTATCACCGGGCATTTTAGCAGTTATAACAATCTTGTCCACAACTATTTAGAACGATTTGTGGTAGTCATAAATTGTCATCGGCATGGCAATGGATGGTTGGTGTTTGGCATGGCCGGATTTGCCCTTGGAAGCCTTAAAAATGCGTCTGGAAGTCGAAAATATACACAAGAGGATGTCAAAATCACCCAAGGAGGAGACAAATATCCTCAAGGACAGGTGACAAATCATCATTGAGGAAGGGCAAATCAATGATGAGACGTGGCAAATCATCGTTGAAATGGAACAGATCAATGATGAGACGAGACAAATCAGCATTGATATGGAACAAATCATCATTGAGACGAAGCATATCAATGATGATCTGGAGCAAATCAACGATGAGAAGACACAGATCAATGATGATATGGAACAAATCAATGATGATAAATGAGACGTTCGTAAGCAAAGACGGGCTTTTCTTAAATTGAAATATTATTTCCGCAGTGGAAATTGACCGATTTAACCGGTTTGTTCGCCGGTCAGGCAGAATCCTCTTGTGCGTGTCCATTTATTGGACAAATCGGACGGTTTTGAGCGGTTGTTTTCAGTGGAGCAACAAATGGTTGGTTCCAGTGGTTGAATTGATCCGATTTTATTTTTCTGACAACAATCAGATTGGCACCAATCATTGCGCCGCACTGATGCGATAAAACCGCTGGGCCGTGCTCGCTGAATTTGTGACCGTGAAAACTGCATTGGTCGCAAGGATGTTCGTCGTCACGTCGGTCCAGCTTGCATCCGTGAGATTGTTTTTGAATTGCACGTTGTAGTTGAAGTTGGCGTTCACGCCCCATTGCAACGTCACCAAATTGTTCGACACGGAGATTGATTGGACTACCGGAAGCGCGATTGCGCCGTTGTAAATCGCGAGCGCGTAATCCTGTTCCGGCAGGCCGCCTCCGTTCGTGATGGCGTCGGCGCTGATCTGCGCGGCGGAAATTGTCACAGTGAAATTGGTCGCCATGCCCGCCTGCAGGAAAACACTTTCGACGTTGTTCGTGCCGTCCGCAGTGCCGCCGTTCGTGGAATACTGGCCATTGAAGACATTTCCCTTGTAGATGTTTGTGCCAGCGGTGACAACAAGGTCGAGGTTATTGACCAAAGCCTTAGCGGCCGCAGTGTTTCCCGGCGCGTCCGTCCACGCGAGCGTCACGCAAAATGGTTTCGTCGGATCAGGAACCATACCGGTATAGGTATGCATCTGCCCCGCTGCTGTGAAGGTTTCAACCGGCAACTGGTCGCGCAAAATCCGCTGCGCGCCGTCGAATGCCGTTTCCAGATCCAATTCTCCCATGCCCTGGCTGGCCGACCACAGCTTGTCATTCGCGCCCGCACCGTTCATGTAGCGGGCGGAATTCATCAGATACGCCTTGGTCATCGCGGGGCTTGGCGGGGCGTTCGTATTGTTGATGAAAAATTGCCGCAGCAAGGCACAAGCGCCAGAGACGGCTGGAGTCGAATGGCTCGTGCCGGACGATACCGTGTAAAATTCCTGCCCGAGCGGAAAAAAATCACTGTTGGACAAAGCACATACGGCGCTCGCGTTGAAACACGAAATTGCCGAGCCAAGACTGGAAGGCAGCGGTGGCGGAGAAATTTGCGCCACTCCGCCGGTGATATGCGATCCCGGCGCGACAATATCCGGTTTCTTGCGCCCGTCGGCGCACGGACCCCGACTCGAAAAACTGGCGATGTCGTTTGCGCTATCGGCGCCTGCGTCCGATGTTGAAGGATTGCAGCCATCATAGCCTGACGAATTGTCTCCGCCATTTACCAGATTCATTGAGCGGACATTTTCCGCCGCGCCGACTGTAATGACATTTTTAGCAGAACCGGGTGAATCAATTGTTCTTGAACCCGGTCCCCTATTGCCAGCCGCGAAGACGATGATCATCTGCCGGTTTTGGCCAACCGCGCCTACGTCGCGCACGAGTGCGTCGTATGCCTGGGCAAACAAATCGTATGCACCACCAACATCCGAACCCCAACTGTTGTTGCTGATCCTCGCGCCGCTGTTGTAGGCCTGCGTCTGTAAATTGGTGAAATTCGGATAGGTAAAGGCACTCGGATCAAAAACCACGGACGAACCTGTTTCTACAAACGGACAGATGCCCAGCCCATAAAAATATCCCCCCGCGTCCGTGTGCGGAAAGGCATTGGTAAAATTGTCATAGCCCGCGATGATGTGCGTGTTGAGCGTGCCATGACCGTCACAACCTTGCAGCGTGCTGCCGGAATGCTCCGTGCCTTCAAGCCTGTTGTAAACCACCCTGCTTTTCTGCGTCGTGTCGCCGGAAGTGTAAAGGCCAAAATGCCCCGGTGAAGTCGTGCCGTTGTCAATGCCACTGTCGGTAACATCCACGGCGAAACCGGAACTGGCGAACTGCGCCTGCGTGAATCCCTTGCCCGCGAGCCACGTCAGATAACCCGGCCCGCTCGGCACGTTGCCGGTCAAATTCCCCGCGATGATTTGATCCTGCCTCTCGTCCAACTTTTGGGGTTCAAAATGCGGTTGGATGGAAACCACGTCCGGCTGTGCGGCAATCAAATTCAACTTTTCCGGCGGCAGACGAACAATGATATTCCGGTAGCCGAGCAACGTATATTCATTTTCCGCCCCGGCTAACTGCCACTGGCCGATGAGCGTGAGCGTCGCCACATTTGCCGCTGAGTCGTCCACCATTTGGATGGAAAAAACGTCCGTCAACGGCAGCTGCGGCCTGCCATACAGGTCCACCAACCGCGCGGCGGGATGGATTTTGTAGTCGTCCGCGTAACTGCCTTCCCATTGTACGAATTGATTCGTGCCGGCCCATGTCTGCATCCGCCCAATCGCCGCCGCGTCGCCATAAATCAAGTAGGCGTTCTCGGGAATATAACTGACAATCCGCGCACCGTGCTTTTCCAAAGCCGCGAGCCATTCCGGTTTGACCGGCCCGGCGAACTGGACGAGGTGCAGATGTTTCCCGGAAAAATTCCCTGCAGATTTTCGCAACGCCACAACACCCGCCGTGCGTGTGTTCAAGGATACTGCGTTAAGTTTGATCTCATCAAAATCGTCCGACCATTCGACATGGCGCGTGTCGAGATTGGTTAGAATGGAATCATCGGCTTCGATAAGTTGAAAACCTCCGTAATCGGCGATGAGTCTTCCGCCGCGCGCGACGAGCGATTGCGCCAGGGCCTGGTCACTGATGCGCAATTTGTGCGGCGCGGCCCACGCGGAGCAGGCGAACATCATCAGTAAAAATGAGATTGCCGAGGCCCGGCGCAAATTCGTCACGTCTAAATCTTACCTCAGCCGGCGGACGAAGCACAAGGCGCGGATGCTTTGATCCCTCTTCACGGCGTTGAAAGCCGGTAAAACTTTACCTTTGAACCCTGCGTGTTTGTGTCCATGAACTGGAACAATCCGGTTGCATCGGGAATGTTGGTGGTCAAGACCTGCCAGTTGATCAAATTGGTTGATGACCATATGCGGTTGGTGCTTGCCGGCGCGGAGGCGAGATCAAGCGTGAACACCCGGTTTGTGCCGAGCGAAAAACCGTATAGGTTCGGCTGCAACAGCACCGTCAATTGGTCCACCGCGCTTGTCGCGCTGCCGAAACTGTTGGTGACCACCAGTTGATAATTTCCAGCCTCATTGGCGGCAACAGGGTTGAACGCCAAAAGCGTGTTGGTGGCTCCGCTGGCCGGCGCGCTGTTTAAATACCATTGA
>Ga0302269_1000563_pt1 | contig 21470 bp, 19 predicted proteins | sample III_Bog_E2_2_FD_194560 | JGI IMG/M metagenome (GOLD analysis project Ga0302269, IMG submission 194560) | Peat permafrost microbial communities from Stordalen Mire near Abisko, Sweden - III_Bog_E2_2 | ecosystem: Environmental > Terrestrial > Soil > Wetlands > Peat | place: Sweden: Abisko...
TGGAAATAATACAGCAAGACCTTCGTGAAAAACTCGACGCTCATGATGCTCAACGCCCATTTTAGCTTGTGCGTTATGAAATAGGAGATGATCAGCGTATCGATGCTTCCGGTGATGCGCCACGAGACGCCTTTGATGAGGCTGCGATAATGTTTGTCGGCCATGCGCGAAACAATAGACCGGCGCGAGGCGGAGTCAAACAAAGTTCAAATGGAATAGTCGTCCGGGAAAACTTTGACATTCTTCAGCTCCACAAAAACCGGCTCGCCCGGCTTGGGCGACAGCTCCTGAAACAGTTCCTTGCTCAACTGCACAATGAAAACCTCGCCGCTGTCCAACCGCTTCAATTCCAGGTTCGCCACCGGCCCGGCGGCGTTGGACCGGACGACCTGCGCGGCGAGCGCAGGGCCATTCGACTGGCGCGTCACGCGAATGTCGTGCGGGCGCACGAAAGCAACCGCCTCCGAATCCGGTTCGCCTGCCGCATCCGGCGCGGCAAATTCCGTCCCGCCAATGACCATCGCACCGTCCTTCACGCGGCCGCTGAACAAATTCACGTTGCCCAGAAAATCATAAACGAACGGCGACGCGGGATGATCGTAAATCTCCTCCGGCGTGCCAATCTGCTCGATTTTGCCGTCGCGCAAAATCGCCACGCGGTCGGAAACTTCCAACGCCTCTTCCTGATCGTGCGTCACGAACAGCGTCGTGACGTGGATCTCGTCGTGCAGCTGTCGCAGCCAGCGGCGCAATTCCTTCCGCACCTTCGCATCGAGCGCGCCGAACGGCTCGTCGAGCAGGAGAACTTTTGGTTCTACCGCGAGCGCGCGGGCGAGCGCGACGCGCTGGCGCTGGCCGCCGGAAAGCTGCGACGGAAAACGCTTCGCCTGCGGTTCGAGCTGAATGAGGTGCAGCAATTTTTCCACGCGCGCACGGATTTCAGCTTCCGGCGGACGTGTCGGTTTCGGGCGCACGCGCAGACCGAACGCGATGTTTTCAAACACGCTCATGTGGCGGAACAACGCGTAATGCTGAAAGGCAAAACCGGCCTTGCGTTCGCTGGCGGGAATCTGCGTCACATCCTCGCCATAAAACAAGACCTGCGCCTCGCCGGTGTTGTCGGGAAACTCAAGGCCGGCGATGGTGCGGAGCAGCGTGGTCTTGCCTGAGCCGGACGGCCCGAGCAGTGCGACGAGTTCGCCGGACTCGACCTTGAGGCTGACGTTGTCGAGCGCGGTGAAGCTCCCGAATTTTTTCGTGACGTTTTTGACTTCGACGCTCATTTGGAAATCGCCATTTTGTTCAGCGCAGCGTTCTTGTGTTCCACCCACGTCTTCAAGCCGAGCGTGATGAGCGCCAGAAACGCCAGCAACGACGCCACGGCGAATGCGCCGGTGAAATTGTAGTCATCATACAACGCCTCGATGTGCAATGGAATCGTGTTCGTCTGGCCGCGAATGTGACCGCTGACGACGGAGACCGCGCCGAATTCGCCCATCGCGCGGGCATTGCATAAGATGACGCCGTAGATCAAACCCCATTTGATGTTGGGCAAGGTCACGCGCCAAAATGTCTGCCAGCCGCTGGCACCCAGCACGCGGGCGGCTTCCTCCTCGCTGCGGCCTTGCGCTTGCATGAGCGGAATCAATTCACGAGCAACGAAAGGCACGGTGACAAAAATTGTCGCAAGAATGATCCCCGGCGACGCGTAAATGATTTTGAGATCGTGATCCGTCATCCAGTCTGCGAGTTGAGGGAATTTCAAGCCGAGCCAACCTTGTGCGCCAAAAACCAAAACATAAATTAGCCCGGCAATGACAGGCGAAATCGAGAACGGCAAATCAATCAGCGTGAGCAAGACATTCTTGCCGCGAAAATCAAACTTCGCAATCGCCCAGGCCGCACAGACGCCAAAGACACAGTTCAGCGGCACGGAAATACCGGCAGCGAGCAGCGTCAGCTTGATGGCGCTCCAAGCGTTCGGATCGTGCAGCGTTTCAAGGTAGAAGCCGATGCCCTTGGCAAACGCCTGCGTGAACACAAACACCAGCGGCAGAAACAAAAACAAGCTTAAAAAAACTAGTGCGACGCCGATGAGCACACGGCGCACGACCGGCGGCTCGCTGGTCGTATGACGATGCACCACCAAGTGCGGCATGTGGCAGGTGGTCGCGGCGGGCGTCATGCAAGGTTGTTGGTGTTATAGCGATTCGTCCACCATTGCAGCACATTAATGCTTAACAGCAGCACAAACGAGACTACAAGCATGACGACGGCGATGGCGGTGGCCTTGCCGTATTCAAACATGTCCAGTTCGCCCATGATGATGACCGGCGTGATTTGCGTCTTCATCGGGATGTTGCCGGCGATGAAAATGACCGAGCCGTATTCGCCCAGCGCGCGCGCGAACGCCAGCGCAAAGCCCGTGAGCAGCGCGGGCGTGAGCATCGGCAATATCAAGCGCCAGAAAACCTGCCAGCGGTTCGCGCCGAGGCTGGACGCGGCTTCTTCGAGTTCCGGGTCGAGGTCTTCGAGAATCGGCTGCACCGTCCGCACGATGAACGGCAGACCGATAAAGGTCAACGCGATGAAAATGCCAAGCTGCGTGTTGGCGGCCTGGATGCCGAGCGGTTCGAGTAACTGGCCGATCCAGCCGTTCTTGGAATATAGCGCGGCGAGCGTAATGCCGGCGACGGCGGTTGGCAGCGCGAACGGCAAATCCACCAGCGCGTCCACGATTTTTTTTCCAAAAAATTCGTAGCGCACCAAAACCCACGCGACAATCAAACCAAAAAACGCATTCATCAGCGCAGCGAGAAAAGACGCGCCAAACGTCAGACGATATGAAGCCATCGCCGTGGGCATGGTGATGGTGTGCCAGAACTGCGGCCAGGTCAGCGTGGAGGTTTTCCAGAAGACGGCGGCGAGCGGAATCAGCACGATGAGGCTGAGGTAAAAAAGCGTGAAGCCGAGCGTCAGTTTGAAGCCCGGCAGCACGCGGATTTTTCTGGCCTTGATGCGTTCGTTCGCCACAGTTTAGAGGTTCGGAGCGTAGGCGATGAACTTGCTGTATTCGAGCAAAATTGTCTGGAGCGAGGAGACAAAAGCCAGCTCCTTCAAATACTCCGGCGGCGCGGCGGGCGTCTCCAAAATGATCTCGAATGGGCGCGGATGGATTTTCGGCGGCGCGTTCAGGATGCCGTCGTAACCTTCGCGGATGATGCCGTTGCGGGCATTGAAGCCATCAATCACCGGACGTTCGTCGCGCGGCAGAAATTTTTCCGCCGCCGCCAGCGCGGGCGCGATGAGGTTTTTCGTCAGGGTTGCACCGTGGGCGAAGCCGTAAAAGCCGGCACTCGTATCGTCGGTGTGCAAAGAAATAATTCCCTGGAACGAACGCGAAATCAGTTCGGCCTGAAGCAGACGCACTTCCGGTTCGGTGGAATTACGCCAGAACTCGCGGTTCAAATCCTTGCCGCCGCGCGAGTGGCGCGTGTTGTCCTCGAAGCCGGTGGGATTGCAGACGGGATAGAACGAAAGATAATAGCCGGTGGCGAGTTCCGGCTTGGATTCCAGCAGCTTGATGAACTGGATGAGCGCGTGGACGCCTTCCGGCTCGTCGCCGTGGATGCCGGCGAAAATGCCGACGCGGATGGGCGTGTCGCCGCCGCGCGGGCCGACAAACAGGTAGCGCGGCAGCTCGTAGCTCGCGCCGTCCACTTCAAAGCGCGCGTCGTGATTGGCGACAAGGTTCGGCGAGGTAGCGGCGATTTTTTCCAGCGGCGCGAGCAACTCGGCAAGGTCACGCTGGGAGGTGCGCGCCGGGCGGGAAAAAGTTTTGGTCAATGTGGCAATGGTCATAATTTATCTTCCGTTTAAAATTTGCTTTTCGCGGACGGCCGATCCAGCCGCACCCGTTCGGTTGTTTCGATCTGTGTCACCTGCGAATCATGCACGACGATTTCCACCACGCCATAGTGCAGCGAGCCCACCTGCCGGCGAACGAGTTCCAGCCATTCCGGCAGCCGGACGACAGGCTGTTTTTGATTTGCGCGGTGCGCATGGTGAAAATTGTCCGTTACTTTTTTACTGCTGATAAATCTGGTCAAAAACTCCGCCGTCGGCAAAGTGCGTCTGCTGCGCCTTCGTCCAGCCGCCGAATTCCTGGTCAATGGTGACCAGTCTCACCTGGTTGAAATTGGCGGCGTATTTCGCGGCAACGGCCGCATTGCGCGGGCGATAAAAATTCTTCGCCGCGATTTCCTGGCCTTCGTCGGAATAAAGGAATTTCAAATACTCGGTCGCCACTTCGGTCGTATGATGCCGGTTGGCGTTTTTGTCCACCACGGCCACCGGCGGCTCGGCGAGAATGCTCAATGACGGCGTGACGATGTCAAATTTGTCCGCACCGAATTCCTTGAGCGCGAGGTGCGCCTCATTTTCCCACGCCAGCAGCACATCGCCAATCTGGCGCTGGGCAAAGGTGACAGTGGAACCACGCGCGCCGGAATCCAGCACCGGCACATTTTTGTAGAGCTTGCTGATGAAATCACGCGCCGCAGCGTCATCGTGATTATTTTTTTCCAACGCGTAGGCATAGGCCGCGAGATACGCCCAACGGGCGCCGCCGGAGGTTTTTGGGTTTGCCACCACGACGCTCACGCCATTTTTCACGACATCATCCCAGTCCTTGATGCCTTTCGGATTGCCTTTGCGGACAAGAAAAACAATCGTCGAGGTGTAAGGCGTGCTGTCATTCGGCAGACGCTTTTGCCAGTCCGCAGGCAGCAGCCGCGCCTGCGTGGAAATTGCGTCGATATCATAAGCCAACGCGAGTGTCACCACGTCGGCTTCAAGGCCGTTGATGACGGACTGCGCCTGCTTGCCGGAACCGCCGTGCGATTGCGAGATGGTCACATCGTCGCCGGATTTGGCCTTCCAGTATTTGGTGAAGGCGGTGTTGTATTCCGAATATAGCTCACGCGTCGGATCGTAGGAGACGTTGAGCAACTTGACCTCCGCCGCGTTTATGGAAACGGCAAATGCGAGCAGCAGAGCAAGGATCAAAAAAGTTCTCATGAAATGATGTTTTGCAGTTGCGATCAAAACGCCAGTTGGATGCGGGTGAACAGCACATTTTCCGCCTGCGCCGGCACGCCGGTCCGGGAGCCGGTATAGCCGCCAAAGGTCGTGTGCGAGAAGCTCACGTTGGCACGGACGTTTTTATTAAGATACCAATTGAGACCCAAAGCCCACGCCTGCGCGCTGTCGGCGGACGCCTTCGGGCTGGCCAGACTGGTGTTGAAATTGGAACCCTTGAACACATCATCATCCACATTCAGCTCGGCGTAACGCGCCACGACCTGCCATGCACCCCACTGGTTAAGGCGCGGGTCGAAATTTTCCCGGGGCGTAATGCCGCTGTAGGAAGCATCTTCGCCGGTGAGCAGCCAGGAACCGGCGATCTCCCAAGCGGTATTATGCACGTCAACATTCTTGACGCCGCCGGCCGAATCGTTGCTCACATGCTGGTCGGAAATAGCATATTCACCCAGCAGCCCGAACGGCCCGTAGTAATAATATGCCTGCGGTGAAAGCCGCCAGTGCACGCCGTCGGCATATACGTTCTTGTTATAGCTGAAAAATTTTTGCTGGCCGTCTGTCGTATAGCCCGGTGTCAAACCCGTGGTCGAATTGGTCGCCGGATTGTCGTTTTCAAAGCTGCCACCGGCGCCGAAACCGAATCCGCGCAGCGCGTTCACGTCGGAATTTTTCCACGGCTGAAAGAACAGCCGCGCGTCCACCGACTTGTTATTCTGGGCATACGAGTTCGTGACCGTGCTGTTATAATCCGAAGCCCCGTTGAAAATGCCCACGACATAGCTGGCCACGCCGCCATATAAATCACCCTTCAGCGCCAGCCCCAAGTCGCGGTTGGGCACCAGATCCGTTGCCAGCGAACGCTCGTTGAACGATAGGTTCACGTCGGCTTGCAGAGCTTCCAGCCCAACCGGCGGCTTGAATTTTCCCGCCTCCACCTGGAACCACGGAGCGCCGTGGTAAATCGTATAGGCGTCAAAAATCTGCACCTGGCTGCCGCCAAAATCTGGCGTAAAGTTGTATTCAAAATCACGCACCACCGTGCCGGAAAGAATCGGGCGTGCGCGCCGGAGCAAAAACCCGTCTACGCCCTTGGCATTGTTGTCATGAATGAATGACCGGCTGTCAAACTGGAGCACCGCGTGAAGCTGTGCCACGAAATTTGAGTCCGCCGAACTGAAGCTAAACCCGTTCGCGCCCAGCGTCACTTTCGGCACGGTCGCGGCCTTGGCCGTCGCGGTATCCTGGTCAATTTCCCGCTGCCGCTGCAATATACGCACCTGTTGATCCAGATTCTGAATCGTCGCCGCCTGCTCCGCCGGCGCGCGCTGTTGCTCCAGCGCGCTGACTTTTTCAACCAGCGCCTCGACCTGCTGCTTGAGCGCCTTGATTTCCGCCTCCTGCGCCGGACTGCCACCATCGGCGGCGAAGGCGGGAATCTCCACGGCCGCAGTTCCGTTCGTGCCGGTGGCTGCGCTCTCTGCCGCGAATACGGGCAGCACGAATTGCGTTCCCACGACGGCGGCGATAATTGCTTGTTTTAGTTTCAATGTTTTCATGATGCTGACGGTTTTCCGTTTGGCTTTTCGTTTATGTTTTTATATGCGACTTATTTAGTCGTTGTTTAATTCAAATAAAAATCCGAGTTCGAACCGGCACCTGCATACCACCACCGTCGAATCGAATCAGCAGCCACTTGGCGCATATAACTACTAACAATGTCGTTATTATGCATCGGCTGAAAAAATATGTCAACAGACAAATTGAAAAAATTAAATCCCCTCACCGCCAATGAATCCAATGGAAACTTCCCGCGTGGACAGCGGCAACCCTTTCGCCACTTCCGCCAGCGTCGTGCGATCCATCAAGCTGGCGACAGAGTTGCGCGCCTCATAGAAAATGCGCCGGAACCGACAGACGGATTCCTGTGAGCAGCGCTGGTAGCCGGTGACGGACACGCAATCAATCGGTGCCAAAATGCCGTCAAAGTGTCGCACCACTTCGCCCATCGTGATTTTGGCCGGATTTCTAGCAAGAAAATAGCCGCCCCGGATGCCCGCCGAGCTGTCCACCCAGCCCTGCGTCTTGAGCGCGAGCATGATTTGTTCGAGAAACCGTTTTGGCACATCGTTGCGCCGCGCGAGTTCGCGTATGGGAATCGGCTGGCCGCCGTAATGATCCACCAGCGTGAACAGGGCGCGCAAGGCGTAATCAGTTCGCTTTGAAACTCGCATTTCAAAAACGATAAACCTGGTTGGTGATTAGTCAACCCAGTTATTCCATCTGCAATTCCAACTAACCGACAATGCGACCACCTTCGTTGAGGAAGATGCCCTTGAAATTCATCTCCAGCGCCTGCGGGTTGCTGGCCTTGGCGAGCGCCTCCTTCTCGGACACGCGGCCTTCCTTCACCAGATTGAACAGCGACTGGTTGAACGTAAGCATCCCGTCGTCCGCACCGGTCTCGATGGCGGCGGTAAGTTTTTCCAGCCGGTTGTCCTCCAGCATTTTTTTGATGAGCGGCGAATTGATCATGATTTCCAGCGCCGGTGTCATCTTGCCATCCACCGTCGGCACCATGCGCTGGCAGATCACGCCGCGCAAACAGCCGGCGAGCTGGCGGCGGATCTGTTCGCGGTCATCCGCCTTGAAGAAATCCAGGATGCGCGTGATGGACTGCGCCGCCGTCGTCGTGTGCAGCGTGGAGAAAACCAGATGTCCCGTGTCCGCCGCGCTCATCGCCGCAGTGAAGGTGGTCGCGTCACGCATTTCGCCCAGCATGATGATGTCCGGATCCTGGCGCAAAACGTGTTTCAACGCGCCGTAAAAAGTGGCGGTGTCGAGGCCAATCTCGCGCTGCTCAATCACCGACTGGTTGTCCTCAAAAACGAATTCAATCGGGTCTTCCAGCGTGACAATGTGCTTTTTGAAGTTGGCGTTGACGTGCTCGATCATTGCGGCGAGCGTCGTGGATTTGCCGGAGCCGGTCGAGCCAGCCACCATCACGATGCCGCGCGGCGACTCCGCCAGCGTCTTGATCTGCTCCAGCAGGCCGAGTTGCTCGAAGCTGGGCACGGTGGCCTTGACGTGGCGCATCGCCAGCGCCCACGAACCGCGCTGCTGAAACACATTTGTGCGGAAACGCCCCAGCCCCGCGACGTTGTAGGAGAAATCCACCTCCCGGTCTTCCTCCAGCTTTTTCTTCATGTGCACCGGCGTCATGCCGTCAACCACGCCGTTGAGCCATTGCTCGGTCGGAATCGGGCAATCAATCGAAATCAGCTCGCGGCTGATGCGGAAAATGACCGGCGTGCCAACCTTGATATGAATGTCCGACGCGCCGCCGTCCACGGCGGCCTTGAGAATTTTGTTGAAGAGTTCCATGGGCGCAGAATAAATCCATTCCCCGCCAAACGCCAGTCGAGAAAAATCCAGCCTCCCCCGCCCTGCCGCAATGATTGGTCGCCAGTTTTTGCGTGTCTTTCGCGGCGTTCGCGGTTAAAAATCCGGCATGGCAAAACACAAGATCGGCATTATCGGTGGCACCGGCCTTTACGGCATCGAAGGCTTCACCAAACAGAAATGGGTGAAGGTCAAAACGCCGTTCGGCAAGACCTCCGACGATTTCCTCACCGGCAAACTCGCCGGGCGCGACGTGGTTTTTCTCCCGCGCCACGGACGCGGCCACAAAATTTTACCGAGCGAGCTGAACCATCGCGCCAACATCTGGGCTATGAAAAAACTCGGCGTGCAATGGATCATCAGTGTCAGCGCCGTCGGCTCGTTGCAGGAAAAATATCAGCCATGCGACATCGTGGTCATTGACCAATTCCTCGACCGCACCAAGCAATCGCTGAATCACACCTTCTTCGGACGCGGCATCGTGGCGCATGTTGCGTTTGCCGAACCCATCAGCGAGGAACTGCGGCAGATTCTTTTACGCACCGCCATTGCCGCCAGCGCGAACACCCATGACGGCGGCACTTATGTGAACATGGAAGGCCCGGCGTTCAGCACGCGCGCCGAATCCCTCGCCAACCATGCCGCCGGTCACGACGTCATCGGCATGACCAATTTCGGCGAGGCCAAGTGCGCGCGCGAGGCCGAAATTGCCTACGCGACACTCGCGATGGCGACGGACTACGATTGCTGGAAGGAAGACGAACACGTCTCGCTCGAAATGATTATCGCCAATCTCCAGCGCAACGCCGGCACGGCGAAAAAAATTGTCGCCGCCGCCATCGCGCAGATTCCGGCGGAACCGAATTGGAAAGCCCACTCCGCACTCAAGAACGCCATCTTTACCGACAAGAAGTTTTGGCCAAAGAAAACCGTGGCCGAGTTGAAGCCCATCCTGGGGAAATACCTTTGAACAAGCGCGCCATCCTCCAGAAGATCACCGCCAAGCTCGTCGCCGAGCTGGAGGTGTATTTTCGCGCCGCGCAATTCTCCCGCGCCGAGGCCACGCACGAATCCAACAAGCCGGAAAACAAATACGACACGCGCGGCCTCGAAGCCTCCTACCTCGCGCGCGGCCAGTCCAAGCAGGCGGCGGAGCTGGAAGCCGCCATCGCCGAGTATCAAAAGCTGGGCGTGAAGAAATTTGCCGCCGGCGACGCCATCAACCTCGGCGCGCTGGTGGAACTGGAACATGGCGGCGAAAAATCCTATTATTTCGTCGGCCCGCGCGCCGGTGGCACGGAAATCATTCACGACCGGAAGGAAATTCTCGTCATCACCCCGCAATCGCCGTTAGGTGAACAGCTCATCGGCAAAAAATGCGGCGACACGCCACCGCTCACCTTCGGCGGCGCGAAAGCGGCGGCGAAAATTCTCTCCGTCACCTGAAGCCGCGCCCGGCCGCGCGGTCGGGGCTTGTGATTTGGCCTTGGCGGGCGCAGTATGATGGGGTCGGCATGACCTGAGCATTGATTGCACCGGCACCATGATGAGCCAAGCCGTTCCAGCCCCGCGCCCGAAGAAACTTCGCATCGTCCTCGTGGATGATGAGAAGTATATGCTCCAACTGCTTGAGACCTATCTGCGCGAATGGTTCGATGACCTGGACCTGCTCCCGTTCCAAAACGGCGACACCGCGTGGCAGGCGCTGGCGCAGATTGTGCCGGACCTGCTCATCACCGACTGGCGGCATCCCGGCCTCGACGGCGGTGAACTGCTGCGCAAGCTCGCGGAGCAGCCCGTCAGGCCTCCGGTGCTGATGATCACGGCCTACGACAATGATTGCGTCCAGGAATTTGCCGGCTCCCGGCTAACCATCAACTTCCTGCAAAAACCCTTCGGCGTCGCCCAGTTCTGGAATGCCATTAACAGCCTCGTCGGCCCCTGCGACCATCCGCCGATCATTCCCAAATCCTTGAAATAAAACCGCGCCGGGAATTTCGCAGCCGCCACGCCGGCCCCGTTGGACAAAATCAAAGAACACTGGGTGAAGACCAAAACAAAATGGTTGCTGCTGATCACGGCGGTCGTCGGGTTCGGCCTGGCGCTGGTGACGCTGGGGTTCGCCTTGGCGCTCGGCTTTTTTGCCGGGCACGAGGCTGCGACGGGCGACGGCCTGGGCCTGCCGTTTTACATCACGGCCCAATCCGCTTCCACCCACGCCGGCTATTTCCACGATTCGTTGACCGGCGGCGGCGAGGTTTATGTGCACGACTACGAGGAAGCCTGCCTGCAACTCACCTTGACGGAACCGCAGACGGTCATCGGCCTCATGGGTTCCATCAACCCCGCGAAAGTCGGTGCCGTTCCCGGCCAGCCCGTCACCGCCTATGTCATGGTGGATTGCGGCTCCGAAATGCCCGCGTATGCGCCCTACCGCAACATCAAGCAGCCGACGTTCAACTGGCGCACCGCCACCTTCCGCGAGATGACTGCGCGGAAGCAATATAAATTTGGTCCGGTGGTCACCACCACTAACGCCGCGCTCATGGCCGAAGTCGTGCGCGTGCTGCGCGATGGCACGCCGGTGGAATTGAATTCGTTTCCGTTCTCCGGCGCGACCAATCTCACCACCCTCAACCTGACCTGCGACCAGTTGCCCGGCCTGCTGTTTTGTCCCCCGCTCTGCTACTACGGCGACGGCAACATCTACATTGCCGAAAGCCTGATGCTGGACGCCACCGTCACGCCGCCGCAAGTCCGCGCCCGCTGGATTCCCGCCAGCCCGCTGCTGACGGAATGGCTGAAAACCCGCTGAAAACCGGATGGGTTAAACGGGCGCAGCCGGTTTTGGGCGAAGATCAAGCCGGACCGCACAAATTTACCGTCCATCGGCGTGAACCAACCAATCAGACAAGGTTAATCCTCTGGCAAGTGAGGTTCTCCGCCGGCCAGACGAGGTTATCTGGCTGGCAACCGGGGTTTTCCCTGCCACACTCAAGCTTATATGCGGCGGACCCGAGGTTATGGATCTCGCCGTCGAGGTTATTTATGCCGGACCCGAGGTTTTCTCCCTCCCCCCAAGGTTTAATATGGCGCAGTGGAGGTTTTATGAATGGGACCCAAGGTTATTTGTTCCGCCAACAAGGTTATTTATCCCGGACTCGAGGTTTTATCTCATAAAAAACCTCGACTGCGGACGGGAAAACCTTGATTGTCCCACACAAAACCTCATCAAAACCGCCGAGTCGTCCAACTACAGGACACTTTTAGCCGCCAAACCTTAAATTTGCGCACTTTTTAGGGTTTTTATGCTATTGAGAGGGATTCAAGCGTCCATAGCCAATCCAACAGGCATGAATGGCCGGGTATTTTCATAAGCGCCGTCTGCGCGGCATATTTGTAGAAAACCAAATTATTGAATCCGCCAGCTCCGTAGGAGCGGCATCGGGTGGCCGGGCGGAATATGCCGCTCCTGACGGAGCTTGATTTATTTTAGAATGGCATTCTACAAAGAGGTCGCCCCTGACGGGGCTGGATGACCGTGTCTTTGGCTGGACAAAGGTTTTTGATGGGGCAATCTTCCATTTATGAAACTGTTTTTCTTGAGTTTAGCTGCTCTGCTTTGCTTTGGATTGCTGACGAAAGTGAAAGGGTCGGATACAACTAACGAAATCGTTTCCGGAAATGATATGACGAATGCAGTCCGTCAATTGGGTGATCCCACGACCCAAATGGTGGCACTAAAACGATTGATCAAATTTTCAGGAATATTTCTATACAACGATGGAGGTTCCATTTACCTAGCTACGGGCGATCCAGCGGCGGACGAACTCCGCCGGACAGCGGCGCGGGCCATCCGCTCGCAGGCCAATTTGGACACTGTGCGCCGCGCCTTGTCCGACGGAGACTCTGGCGTCCGGTTTTGGGGTGTGATGAGCTTTGGATTTATCTTCGGTCAGCGTGAGCCTTGGAAACCTTTGCTGCCTCGCCTTGAGGAAATTGCCGCTCACGACGAAGTTTCCAATATTCGGAGGGAGGCGATTCGCAAACTCTGGTATTACGACGAAGCCGCCACATTCCTGACCGGCCTGCAGGAATCAACTGCCGAAACCGACCCAGATGTGCTGATGACCTTGTTGCGGTTTGATTCGCAAAAGCCCGAAATACGCGCGCAATGGCATGCTCATGCCGTCAAGTTTTTATCCGGAAAAGACGAGGCACTTCGATTGCAATGGCTGGAATTCATTTGGGGCAACGTCTGGAATCCATCAACAGCTCCAATGTGGCGGATTGATGCCGACCCGGCATTGGTTGAATCGCTGAAGCAAATCCAACGGACGGGATCAAAGAAAGAAACAGATCTGGCGACAAAAATTTTAAATTCTATAGGAATAAAGAACGACCACTAGCCAGATATCGCCATCAATGGTTTTTTCGATTACCAATCCGTCTCGCGGTAGTCCTTCAGAAATTTTCCCCAGACGTGTTCGCCGGTGTTGATGCCGGCGATGATCGGGTCCACGATGCGCGCCGCGCCGTCCACGATGTCCAGCGGCGGATGGAAACGGTGCTCCGCCACCTTGCGCTCGGCGATGTGCGCCGGGTCCTCGTCCGTCACCCAGCCGGTGTCCACGGCGTTCATGTGAATGCCGTCGGCGTGGTAATCCGCCGCAGCGGTGCGCGTCATCATGTTGAGCGCGGCCTTGGCCATGTTCGTGTGCGGATGCCGCGTGGTCTTGAACTTCCGGTAAAACTGCCCCTCCACCGCCGAGACGTTGACGATGTGCTTGTCGCGTTCCGGCGTGCGCAGCATGAGCGGCTTGAGCCGGGTGTTGAGGATGAACGGCGCGATGGCGTTGACGAGCTGCACCTCGAGCAGTTCCACCGTCGGGACTTCGTGCATGAGGAAACGCCACGAGTTGCGCTCGCGCAAATCCACCTGCTGCAAATCCTGATCGAGTTTGCCTCCAGGGAATAAACTTTTTTGCGCTTCGAGTTCTTCGGGCAGCAGCGGCACTTGTGAAAGCACGGCGGCGTGGGTGAGGCCGGCGAGTGACGCGGCAACTGAATTGGTAGGGCCGCGCTGCTGCGCGGCCTGGCTGACCGGCAGGTCAGCCCTACCAGCGTCGGGCAATAAATGATAACCGCGCAGCCCTTCGTAAGCGCCGAGCAATTTCGCCGCATCCGGTGGCAGGTCGTGCAACGACCCATTCTCGCGTTCCATCATGTGCGCGTAAAAATCCGGCGGCCGGCGCACGGTCTGGCAGGCGTTGTTGATGATGAAATCCAGCCGCGAGCGCGTGGTGAGCAGATGCTTGCAAAACGCCTCCACGCTCGGTGTGTGGCGCAGGTCGAGGCCGAAAATCTCCAAACGGCTGCCCCAGTCCTTGAAATCCGGTTCCGCCGCGTAACGCATCGCGGAGTCGCGCGGGAAGCGTGTGCAGACGATGAGCTGCGCGCCCGCGCGCAAAAGTTTGATGCCCGCCTGATAGCCAATCTTCACGCGCCCGCCGGTAAGCAAAGCCACGCGCCCGCGCAGGTCGGCGGATTCCGTGCGCTTAAAAAAATTCAGCTCGGCGCACGCCGGGCAAAGCTGGTCGTAGAAATGGTGGATGGTCGAGTAATCCTGCTTGCAGATGTAACAATTCTGCGGCTCGACAACCTCGCGGAAATCGGGATTGTCCTGCACTTCCTCCTGCTTGAAGTCGAGCGGCGGAAATACATTCGGCGTGGTGAAAACTTTTTCGCGGCGCAGTTTGCGGATGCCGGTCTCGTGGAGCTTGGACTGGTCCCGGGAAATCTTCTCCGCCTTGCGCTGCTTCACCTTGGCCTTCACGAGCCGGCGGCGTTCGGCGACGTTGGGGCAATAAATATCACCGGCGGCCTTCAGCAGGCGCGTGCGTTCCTCCTCGCTCAACGCGCCGAGCAGCGCGCGGTTGGCGGAGGCTTTTTCAAGAATCGCAGCGGCAGCCTTCAGTTGCGCCAGCGCTTCGGCGTTGTGGTGGGGAACGGACATTTATTTGGCCAAGCAGAATAGCAGCCGCGCCCCGGCGGGGCGAATGAAAAGCAAGCTGCCTTCCTTGACGCTGCCGTGTAAAAGCGACAAACTCGCCGCACATTTATGGCCACCAAGACCATCATCAAACCCGCGAAATCACCCGCCGCCGTCGGCCCCTACAACCATGGCGTCCGCACCGGCGACCTGCTGTTCTGCGCCGGGCAGATTCCCATTGAGCCGGCCACCGGCAACCTCGTCGCCGGCAATATCCAGGCGCAAACCGAACGCGTGCTGCAAAACGTGAAGGCGATTCTGGACGACCAAGGCCTGACGTTTGCCAACGTCGTGAAAAGCACGGTGTTCATGACGAATCTCGGCGACTTCGCCGGCATGAATGAAGTCTATGCGAAATATTTCACGGAAAATTTCCCGGCGCGTTCCACCGTTCAAGTCGCCGCACTGCCCAAAGGCGCGAGCGTGGAAATTGAGATTGTCGCGCACTTCTGATTCATGTCCGCAGGAGCTTACATAGGAATCGGCCTCGTAATCGGTAGCGGGTTGGGCTTGCTCATCGGCTGGCTGCTCGGGCGCGGGCGCTCGGCGGCTCCGGCCGATTCCCGTTTGGAAAATGAATTACGCCAGCAGCTCACGCAGCGCGAGGCGGAACTTGGCCAGACCCGTGAGCAGCTTTCGCAAAGCAAATCTTCCCTCGCCACCGCGCAGGCAAATCAGTCGGCGGCGGAAAAAATTCTCGCCGAACAAAAATTGCTTCACGAACAAACTTTGCGAGACGCCAAACTCGCGCAGGAAAAAGCCATCGCGGACTTACGCGAGGCGTTCAAGGCCATGAGCGCCGATGCACTAAAACAATCCGCGCCGGAATTTTTGCGGCTGGCGGAACAGTCGTTCGGAAAATTTCAGGAGACGGCGAAAGGAGATTTGGCACAGCGGCAGGAGGCCATCAAAGGTTTGGTCGAACCGCTCAAACAGCAACTCGAAACCTACCAGAAAAATTTGCAACAGAGTTCCGCTGCGCAATCGTCGGCGCTGGGCGAAGTGAAGAAACACTTGGAAACATTGGCTCAATCCAACCAGTCGCTGGCGCAGGAGACGCAGCAGTTCCGATTGGTGCTGCACTCGAACCAGGCGCGCGGCAAATGGGGCGAGGAAACGCTGCGGCGCGTGGTCGAGGCGGCGGGCATGAGCGCGCATTGCGATTTCACGGAGCAGACGACTTCGGGCGAAAATCGCCCCGACCTCGTCGTGAAGCTGCCGGGCGACCGATTCATCATCGTGGACGCGAAGGTGCCAGATTTTGATTTTCTTAACGCGCTGGAATCCGCCGAGCCGGTAAAGCGCGCCGAGGCGCTGGCGGCGCACGCGGCGAAATTGAAAGGCACCATCAAAGCGCTGGCCGACCGCGATTATCCGCGCCAGTTTCCGAACGCGCTGGATTATGTCGTGCTGTTCGTGCCGGCGGAATCGCTGTTCAGCGCGGCGCTGGAAGGCGACCACGATTTGATCGTGTGGGCGGCGGAGAAAAGAATTTTGCTCGCCACGCCCGCTTCGCTCATCGCGCTGTTGCGTTCGGTGAGCGTGAGCTGGCAGCAGCACGCGCAGACGGAGAATGCGCAGAAAATTGCCGAAGCGGCGTCGGAACTGTTTGTGCGCGTCGTGACATTCACGGAGCATCTGGAAAAAATCCGGGGCGGACTGGACACGGCGAACCGGGCGTTCAACCAGGCTGTGGGCAGCTACGAATCGCGCATCAAGCCGTCCGGGGAAAAATTGCAAAAGCTCGGCGGCGGCACGGGCGGAAAAGATTTGGCCGAATTGCCGCCACTCAATGCCACGCTGCGGTTGCCGCCGGGCATTTAAGAATTTCTCTGGACAAACTTTCGGCATGGAAATACTAGTCGGGAGATTAATCCATAAAAGGAGTTGGAAATTATGACATCAAAAAATTTTAACTGGAAGCGACTGGTTCTATTGGCCTGCCTGCTCGCGCAGGTGGCGGGCGCGGCGACGGGAGTCAATGTGCTGACGTATCACAACGACAACGCGCGCACCGGCCAGAACCTCAAGGAAACGATTTTGACGCCAACGAATGTGAGTTCGGCGAGCTTCGGCAAGTTGTTCACCTATGCGGTGGACGGCTATGTTTATGCCCAGCCGCTGGTGATGACGCGCGTCAGCATTCCCGGCAAGGGCGTGCATGACGTGGTGTTTGTGGCCACGGAACACGACAGCGTTTATGCGTTCGATGCGAACAGCAACACGGCTCCGTTATGGCAGGTGAGTTTTATCAACCCGGCGGCGGGCATTACGACGGTGAGCAGCGCTGATGTGGACTGCGATGACCTCGTGCCGGAAGTTGGCATCACCAGCACGCCGGTGATTGACCCGAGCAGCCACACGATTTATGTGTCGGCCAAGACCAAGGAAGTCACCACTAACGGCACGGCGTATTATCATCGGCTGCACGCGCTGGACTTGGCGACAGGCGCGGAGAAATTCGGCGGCCCGACGACCATCCAGGCGACTGTGACCGGCACCGGCGATGGCAATGACGGCGCCGGCCAGGTGCCGTTTGATCCGCTGACGCAGTTCAATCGCGCCGCGCTGTTGTTGAACAAAGGCGTGGTCTATGTGGGTTCCGCCGCGCATTGCGACAACGGCCCATATCACGGCTGGCTGATCGGCTGCTCGGCGAAGACGATGAAAATCGGCGCTTTTTTTAACACGACACCCAACGGCGGTCTGGGCGGCATCTGGCAGGCGGGCGGCGGCCCGGCCACCGATTCCAGCGGAAATATTTTTGTGGTAACGGGCAACGGGACGTTTGATCCGGCGGCGAATGATTACGGCGACAGTTTTATAAAACTGTCCACGAGAAAGGGTCTTGAGGTGGCCGATTATTTCACGCCTTACAACCAGCAGGTTTTGAGCGACGAAGATCTTGACCTCGGCTCGGGCGGGACGCTGTTGCTGCCGAATGAAGCGGGCGGCCGCAAATCAAACCAGCACCTGCTGGTCGGTGCCGGCAAGGAGGGAACCATCTATCTGGTCAACCGCGACAACTTCGGACACTACAATCCGACGAACAACAATGAGATTGTGCAATCGCTCACGAGCATCATCGGTGGCGGCTTCGACACACCGGCATACTTCAACAGGCAAATCTACTACCTCGGTGCCGACGATGTCTTGAAAGCCTTTTCCATCAGCAACGCTTTCATCAACCCGACACCGGTGTCACAGAGCGATACTTACTTCGGATTTCCGGGCGCGACGCCGAGCATCTCGGCCAACGGAACGAAAAACGCCATCGTGTGGGCGTTGCAAACCGATGCCTATGACAGCAGCGGCCCGGCGGTGCTGCACGCCTACAACGCCACCAATGTCGCGCAGGAACTTTACAGCAGCGCGAACATTGCCGACCGCGATTATGCCGGCGGCGCGGTGAAATTTTCCGTGCCAACGATCGCCAATGGCAAAGTCTATGTCGGAGCGGAATACGCCGTGTCGGTCTATGGCCTCGGCACATTTCTTCCGTCGCCGAACATTTCGCCCGTGAGCCAGACATTCACCAATTCAATTTTTGTGACCATCACGGACGCGGTTCCGGATGCAAAAATCTTCTACACGCTGGACGGCAGCACGCCGACCACGAATTCAATTTTCTACACCGGCACTTTTCCGCTCACAAATTCCGCTGGCGTGCAGGCGAAGGCGTTCAAGCCGGGCGCGTTTGCCAGCGCCAGCGTAGCCGCCACGGTTTTGAGCAGCGCGGACATCGGCAGCGGAACCGGCTTGGACGGCGCGTATTATTCCAACCAATTCCAGACCTTCACCAATCCGCCAACGCTCGAACGCACCGACGCCACGGTAAATTTCGACTGGGGCAGCGGTTCGCCCGATCCGAGCATCAGCGTGGACGATTTCACCGTCAGGTGGACGGGCGCGGTGCAGCCACAGTTCAGCCAGACCTACACCTTTTACACGAAGACCGACGACGGCGTGCGGCTCTGGGTCAACGGCCAGTTGCTCATCGACGAATGGGTGGATCAGTTCGCGACCGAATGGAGCGGAACCATCTCGCTCAATGCCGGTCAAAAATATTCCGTCACGATGGAGTATTACGAGGACAGCGGTGCGGCTTCCGCGCAACTGGCGTGGAGCAGCCCGTCACTCACGAAATCTGTCATTCCGCAAAGCCAGCTTTATTCCAGCTTCACGCCCAATCTTCGGATCAACCCAAACGCTTCCGCCCCGAACATCACTAAATTAAAACCAACTGGCGAAAATGGTTTCCAGATGCAGGTCACGGGGCTGATTGGGATAACTTACATTCTACAGGCAAGCACCAATATGATTGACTGGGTTTCACTGGAGACCAATTCAGCCGCCACCAGTGAATTCAATTTCACCGACCCGGCCACCGCCAATTTTCCGAGCCGGTTTTACCGCGTCATTCAGCGCTGATTTTCAGGCGGCGATTTTTAGGTGCGTGAGGCGGAAGATTGCGCCGCGCGGCTCGTTCGGCAGACAAACAATTTCCCAGCCGTGCGCCAAAACGATTTGCGAGACGACGGCGAGGCCGAGGCCAGTTCCCTTTTGATGCGTGGTGAAATACGGCTTGAAAATTTCCTGACGGTTTTCAGACGCGACGCCGTGGCCGTCATCGCGGACCTCCAAAATCGCCTCGGTGGCGCTGGCGCGGCGCACTTCGATTTTAATCTGCCCGCCGTCATCCACGGCCTGCGTGGCGTTGATGAGCAGGTTGAACAAAACTTGTCGCAGTAATTGTTCATCCGCCTCGACCGCCAGCGGGTCGCCGCCGACTTCCACGCGCAGTTTCTTTTCCCCGATGTCATAGCCGAGCGTGCGGACGATTTCCGAACACGCGGCGGTGAGCGCGATTTTCGTGCGGCGCACCTCGCGCGGGCGCGAGTAGTTGATGAACTCGGTCAGTTGCGCCGTCACTTTGTCAGTCTCATCCACGATGATCTTGGATTTGTCGCGCACGTCTGGCGAGGCGTCGGGCAGGCGCGCAATCATCTGCGCCTGGCCGCGGATGAGGTTGAGCGGGTTGCGCGTCTCGTGCGCGAGGCCGGCGGCGGCGAGGTTCATTTCTTTGAGATGCGAATTCAGTTCGCTCGCGCGCACGAGGCGGATCTGCAAATCCGAGGTGCGGCGCAAATTGCGCCACGCCAGGCCGGCGCCGAGCGCGGAGATGCCGGCGAAAAACACGATGACGCCGCGCAGCCAGAGGTCGCGGATGCACAGCGCTCGGTAATTGTCGGTGGACATGGCGAGGACGAGGCCGTGCAACTCGCGCTTGGCGGCGAGCGCCTTGAACTCGGCGTCGGACATCCCGCGCATCCATGGCGGACGGCGGTTGCCGCCGCGCGGACGGTCGCCGCCATCGGGCGGATGCCGGCCGTCGTTCGGCGGCGGCTCAACCTGGCCGGCGGCATTCGTGGGCGGCGGCGGGAAATCCGTGGACGGATTTTCAAGGGCGTTGGTGCCGTCAGCGCGATGTTCGCGCCGGGGAAAATCGCGGTTGCGCGCCGCGCCGTTGGTCAGGTCGCGAAAGGCCGGCAGCACGACGGTGGGATTGTTGGTCACGCCTTCGGGGCTGACGCTCGCGCCTTCGACGGGCAGGATGAAGGTGACGTAACTGTCCGACCAAAGTTCGCCGCTGGCGGAAATCTCGCGGGAAAACAGATTGGTGTCGCCGGCGGCCACGACCGGTTCACCGTCGGTGTTCAGCAGGCCGACGTAAATCAATTTGACGAGCGCGTTGGCGCGGTGGTTGACGAGTTCCTTGAGAACCGGATCAAGGCGTTCCTGAAAAACCGCGCCGCGAAAACTCAGCGCGCGCGTGACGGCGCTCAGTGTGCCGGCAATCTCGTGCGAGCGGCTGCGGAGGTCGGACTGCGCGGCCGCGACGACGCTCAAATGTTCCTGCACCTGCCAGCTGACGACCAGCAGCCACGCGCCGGCGAGCAAGCCGGCGGCGAGTTTCTGGCGGCGTTTCAGTTCCATTGGCGGCATCAGTCTGGCGCGGCGGCGGCGAAAAATAAATTTCTATTTCTTCACCGGCAGCCGGTCGAGGTAGCGGTCCAGCTCCTGTTCGGAAACGGAATTGGTGATGAGCTGCGACTGTTTGGTTTCGTTGACGGCCATGGCGGGCAACTGGCCGGGCTCACGGACGATGTGCGGCGTCAGGAAAATCAGCAGCTCGCTCTTCGTGCTGGATTTGGCGCTGAAGCGGAACAATTGGCCGAGCAGCGGAATGTCGCCAAGCAGCGGAATTTTGCTGTCGTTGGAGGACTTGTCGCTGCCGATGAGGCCGCCGATGACGACCGGCTGGCCGTCGGGCGTCACGACCACGGTGTTGGCGGAACGCTTGTTGATGTTGGGCGCATACACGGCGGATGAAACTATGCTGCCGCCCTCGATGACCTGGCCGGGCGTCGAGTTGTCAATCGAAGTAATCTGCGGCTCCAAAATCATTTGCACGAGGCTGTTCGCGCCGATGAACGGCGTGACGTCGAGCTGGATGCCGACGTTCTGGTAGCTTCCGTTGATGGTCGGCACGGTGGAGGCGCTGCCGCCAACGGAGGTGTAGCTGACGCCGCTCGGCAGATAGATGCTCTGGCCGACGACAATTTCCGCCTGCTGCCCGTCGCGCGCCAGAATGGACGGGCGCGACAGCACCTGCGCCTTGCCGGCGGTGGCGAGCGCCTGGATGGTCGCCGTGAAATCGTTGCCCATGAGCTGATACATCCCGCCGTTCCCGGTCGCGCCCGACAACGTCTGCGGCAGGCCAAAATTATTACCCGCATTCACGCTCGAATAGACCGGCTGGATACTGGTGGGGACGATGGTATTGGCCGCATTGTTTCCGCCGGGAACCACCGCGTAATTGGTCACATAACCGGTAAGCTGCGAAAAGTTGTGA
>Ga0302269_1000589_pt1 | contig 21087 bp, 21 predicted proteins | sample III_Bog_E2_2_FD_194560 | JGI IMG/M metagenome (GOLD analysis project Ga0302269, IMG submission 194560) | Peat permafrost microbial communities from Stordalen Mire near Abisko, Sweden - III_Bog_E2_2 | ecosystem: Environmental > Terrestrial > Soil > Wetlands > Peat | place: Sweden: Abisko...
GATAAATTGTGCAGTCTCGCCTAAACTGTTCAGGGTTTGGGCGGCAGGTATGAGGGTGATTGCAATTAAAGCACGCTGGGTCAAAACTCCCGTGGTCACCGTAAGCGTCGCAGTCCCAGTCACTACAGACCAGTGTCTTTGACGCCGTCGTCGATAACTGCCCGGCTCCTCACAATTAGGCACGAGCAATATGAGCATTCGTTTCATACATCGTGGTGCAAGTGGGAGGGCGCTGTTTTGAGCTAACATGATTCGGTAATTGGCCTTTGGTGCTACGACTGACGCGGTGTGTAGGTATCTAATCGCTGATATTCGTGAGGGTCGTGCCGAGGTTGATTTGCATTCGCTGAGAGCGGGTTCCTGCATTGCACAGGCTATAAAGGCTAGGAGTTGTAGGTCCTTCCTCTACCCGCTCTCAGAGAACGAAAGCCCAAGATCCCGCTCGCTCCCCTGGGCTTCATCAGCACAGGAGGCGAGCAGAAGCAGTGGGCGTCCCGCATTTTCATGCGATTCTCTTAAGTATGAAAGATTTCTCCCAAATGTCGAGGCAGTGTCGGGCCATCCCTACTCTTACTTTTGGACTAGAGGATCAATCTTCGCCAAGGCCTGATCAATATCGTTACGACCCCTATCTCCATAGAAATCCCATTTGCCTTGTGTCTTGCTGACGAGGTGCAGCCCGCCCATACGTTTCTTGGCCTCCGTCAAAGAGCCGGGAGCAAACGACACATGATCGCAGCGACCCTTCGGGTCGGCTTGAGTGCAATCGTAGGCAACCGTGCCATCGGGCGAAATGGATAAATTCCCGGAGCAGTTGGCCCCGAAGTGGAGATGGTGGACAAAAAAGCTCACCTGTCCCGGCACGGCAGGAGGTGAGGTCGGCTGAGCCGACTGGGTGTCGGATGCTGGAGCGGTACCCTGATCGTTGGCCGGAGCATTGGCAGCCGCGTGAGCATCGAGCATCGCTTGGATGACCGCGTCGCTTACCCCTGAATGCTTCAGCTGCCTCATTCCGTCAATGCTCATATCGAAGTTGGAGTCTGAGCTCTTGATTTTGGTGATAATGATCCCGTCTCCGAACTTATCCTTCGTCACCATGTCCATAACATCCTGGTTCTTAAGTACTTCGCCCGACGCTGCGGCCGGTTGGTCGGCCGGCGGGCTGTCGTCGATGGTTAGTACCTTGCCAATCTCGTCTTCAATGCCAGCCATATTGCCATGTTCCAAGAGACGAGCGTTGCCAAACTGGAATTCAACCTGGGCCTTATAAGACGACGAAGCGATGCCTACGTTGCACGAGTCGCATTCCACAATCCAGACCCAAACCTTTTCCTGGGATACATCGAAGCGGAGCTCCGAAGCGTGGACCCTCTCCCCCACAGTGAGCGCACGGGCACCGCCATTTGCAGCCGCACAGGACGGGTCGGATATTCTAGAGACGCCATGCTTAAATGTGGAAACACATAGCTTGTTGCTGCTGGGCGCAACCGCTAAGATGCCTTCTTTCTGGACCACGAGCACTGCCGCCGGTGGATATTGCGCCTCCAGTTGCTCCTTCAGTGAGGGGGCTTGCGCGAACGACAGCAGTGGCAATACACAAAGGACCAATGGTGCGAAAATTCGAGCGGAAACTTTGACTCGGTGTCCCATAACGCTCCTCCTGAGATTTGCTTTTTTGTTGAGAACAGTAGTTGGTATCCAACTGTCGTTTGAAAAGCATGCCCATGCTATCAACTAATCTCGGCTTTAGTCCAGCAATGAATAGGTAACACTTTTGAAGTCACGCGGCGTTGCGAAGGACTTTGTCTCTAACTTTTGCACAAGCTCATCCGTTGTAAACCAGAAATTGCTCCGTTTGATGGGCGTCGGATTCACGATCGTGCTCCCCTTCCCGCCGCGATATTCAGTGACCGGCTCTCCTGCCAAGAATCTCAAAATATTCTGCCGCGCTTCCTCCGTCCTGATCTGCGTGACGACGGTGAACGTCTTGAAGTCCTTCCACTCGTCTCTGCATTTCTGCGTGCCGAAGTAATCCTCGTAGCGCTTGTACTTGTCGAGCATTTCCTTGAACGATTCTCGTTTGTTCTCCAGCTCGAAAAAGTAGTAGGTGATCTTCCCTTCCCGCTTGATCGCGAAAACGTCATCCGGTTTGACGGTGTGGTTGAGATCGGTTTTCTTCCAGAACAGTTCCATGTCGTGCTTGTCGCACATCTCGACGACCTTCATATGGACTGGAATTTCCTTTTTGCCCCACAAGAAGTCGCAACAAGTAAATGTGAATCCACGTCTGCTCATCAATCGCGCTGACGACTTCCTGAACGCATTTTTGCACGAGCTTACCGAATTCTTGTGTAGCACAGCCGTTATTTATAGCGAGAGCCAACGAAACGACTTTCCTATCGCGTCGGAACGAGAGGGCACTTCAATGACCGCGCAGAAGTCCCCGCGACCAATCCGTTGGAGAGTCGCACACGAGGAATAGTAGCGGACTTCAAATTTTCTTTGTGTTGCTTTCCAACATCCGAAATGAAAATACGCAAAAGGCGGAGCAGAATAGTTTCACTCCGCCTTATTTGACTTAACGACTGTGACCTTCACTGTCCTGCTGGCAGAACCCGCACTTCCTCCGGACTCGGACACGTAGAGGCCGATTTCTATCATATGCATTCCGCTAGACAACAAGCCGCTGTGCCAAAACCCGTAACGCGAATTTGATGCGCCACCAGTGCTGGTCGAATCCAAGCCGGCAGGGTTAGCCGGAAGAACGTTAGATGTCGATCCGTCGATGTAAACCGCCCCGGCGATCACGTTACTAGAGTCCGCAGGAAAGAGTCCGTCGAACTGCGAGCGCAAATCGATCTCAAGATAGCATCCTTTTTTCGCCGAAGAGGGACACGACACTTGGATTGGCTCGGTGGTTGCCCATGTCAGCGTACTGCTGTTGAGCGACAGTCCTGGACCGTCTGTCAGAGATTCCGTGAGATAAGTTCCGGTCAGGGATGGTGATGAGGTCGCCGCTGGTACATTATGCTTCTCGCCGGAAGACTTGCCATCATAAACATAATCGGGAGGTAGTGGATGCTGCTGGATCTGGGCCGAAGCTACGGCCATCGTCATAAACATCATGGATACTACAGCGACCAACGTGCAAACTCGGGTGCAGCAAATCATAGGGCATCATCCCCCATTGTGAAATTGCAGGGCTATCTCTATCTTATCTGGAATTTCCTTTTTGCCCCACAAGAAGTCGGGTAGTGGGTCAGTTTGAATTTACACAGTCTCGCTTTAGCATCGCTGCCTGTGGCATGATGGTTTCGTGACCATCGGAAAAGGCAAACGTCCGCGTGATCCAAACCAGCTTGCGAAGTGGATTGTAGACCAGTCTACTAGTGAGACGCCAGAGCCCGTAGCAGTGACGCCAATTCCGCCTACCGATCTATCCGCATACATGGCTGCAATAGGGCGCAAAGGCGGTCAGATCGGCGGGAAGCGCCGTCTTAAACCCGCTTGCACGATGTGGTCGCACTTCGTGCAGCTCAACTTGGGCCGCACATGGCGAACATTCCGCTGAAGCGGATGTAGAGGCCACCGTCGAGGTCTTAAAGGCACAGGTTCGGCGTTTCATGGCTCTGAATTCGGGGCTGTCCTGCCTTAGCCCAACTGGTAACACTCTAAGCTCTAGCCAGCCTTCTTTGCCGCTCTAATTTTCGCCCACCTCGCCCTTTGTGCCGCCGCGATTCTCTTTCTACCTGCTGCTGAAATTGCGCGCTTGGGTTTCGGTGCTTGACCTTTCGTCTTTGCCCAACGCTTTTTCTGCGCCAGGCTGATTTTCCGACGACCCGCTGCCGACATGGTGTGCTTCGTTGCCTTCGTCTTCGTTTGTCTTACTCCTGTGCCTTCGAGCAATCGCAGAACCTGATTCAGCTTTGCGACCTCTTCCCTGATTTGTTTTGTGATGGACTCCAAACTCATGCTTATCCCCATTCGCTAGGTGCGAACAGAAAGCATAGCACGCGTGGTGGGCTGGTGAAGCCCACGCACGGACAAGCTCATTGACGCTTCGATTCAGTGGGCCGAGCGGATCATGCGAAGGATTGACGTTAGGTGCGGAACGCCGGACTGACTAGCGGTACAATAGATGCCTTATCAATGCCGCGTCTAAAGTTCTCTAGTGCCTCGGGTCCTCGATGATCCGCGCAGCTTATGGAGTTCAGTTTGTTCCCAGCAAGAGGCTAGTGCCATGCCAAATGAGAGTGACAGCAACGACGCAGCTGATGATGCCAAGCAGAGCAAAACTGGAAGCAATGCCGACAAGAGTTCCAAAGAACAACCGACAATCGCGCAAGAAATGCGGCGAGACTTCCGGTGGTTCGAGTTTGGCAGCCTTATTATCAATGCCGTTCTTGTCGTGGTTGGAATGTACGCCCTGCACATCTACAGCGGTCAACTCGATCAAATGAAATCCTCTGTCAATCAGACCGAACGAGCTGTAATCCTCAACATGGGCCAATTGGCGATTGCCAATAGAAATGCCAAAGTCTCTGAAGATACCTTGGCAGAAATGAAAAAGGGCGGAACTGACACTCACAACTTGGCAGTAGCCGCTGATACCGCTAATCAGCAATCGAAAGCTGCCGCCAGACCGTGGATTGGGCCGGTTGGTGGAGGCCCGCATTCTGATATTAGATTTGAGCCACAAAAGAATGGGGAAATTGAAGCTACTTATATATGGAGACTCAACAACTCTGGGAAGAGACCGCGAAGTCTATGTCCCGGAATTTAACGACTTTGAGGGATGCACTATTCCCTATGCCAATGCCGACTAACTTTTCCATGTTAGGGTTTGTCGTAACCTCACATTTGGATCGCCATATGAGACGGTTTATCGTCGCTGTTATCTCGGCGGAGATGTTCTTGAGTGCAATCGCTCGACCGCAAACCGACGGCAGCATTGCCTTCGTTGTCTGGACGCAAGACGAGATCGCTGTTGCCGCCGACAGCCGACAGAACCACGGTACTTCCTATTCGGATACTGGCTGTAAGATTGCTACATTTGGCAACAAGTTGATGTTCGTTGCGACCGGGAGAAGCAGTGCCGCTCTTGATCCTTCTTGGGACGCTTATGCAGTTGCCCCGAAGGAATACAGAAGGATCACCGGCAAAGGTGCAACCAATCGTCTTGCTTCGAGGGTTGCGGATGCTTGGGGGGAAAGAGTACAAATAGAATTTCAGCGACTCGGCAGTAGGGCACTCGGAGGACTTGATGATAACTTCATCATTACTGGACTGTTCAGTGATTTTGAAAAGGATGGGAGTCTGTTGATCGCTGTATCGGAGGTCACGTATGAACTCCTTCCATCCAAGCGAGTTAAGGTTAGCAGTCACACTAAACTCATTCCCACTTCGTCCCCCGAAGCAAACGCATTTCACCTTGGACATTCTGAAATAATCGATGCGATTAATAATCCACGGACGCCACAAGAAGCGGAGTGGCAAAGGCAATATAGAGCCGTCGCTATTGAATGGAGTGACAAACTGGGCCGAGACGATGCCGTGGGAGAAGTTATAGGATATGTGGACGCTACAATCCAACATCTTCCAAAGAACAGGCGAAACTCCGAAGGAGTGCCATTTTCTGTTGTCGGTTACCCTGTGGCCAGCATTAGAATGAAACGAGGAAAAGGAGTTGAATGGATAGCAAGAGGAAAATGTTCCTCTCAGCAGTAGCCCTTATCACGGCAGTCGCCCTTAGTTGACCTAAAAGGATCGGCGGGTGTTCGGGGACAATTAGTTTCTGATTTTTCTACATCTGCATTCGGAAAGCAACGATTCGTGCGGCGGGGTATTCGTCCGTGCTTGCGTACGTCCAAGTTGGATTGAGGGCCAACCCATTTGGCGCAACAAGGAATGCTCCAATCGGATACGTCAGCGTGGCACCAAGCGGCGTTACGCCTTCGGTGACCACGGGGTAAACCCGCTGTCAACGTACGAATCGACGCCGCTGGCGTCACGGCTGATTGTGTACGGGAAGTCTTAATAAATCGGCCCTGAACCTCGCATTTCCCAAGCCTCCTAGACTTTCGCAGTAGGTCATTGACCGCCAGCCTGCATCGAGCGGATAATTCTCTGTTCTCGACTACCGCGCTTTTCCTTCCCCCTACACCGGCAGCCGAGCCAAGGCGTTCTCTGCACGCTACCCCGGTTCTACGGGAGGATTCATGACTCGTACCTGCTTCGTCTGCTTGTTTTTGTGTTTAGCCACGACATTCCTGCTGTCCCAGTCGAATCCTGTTCCTCCGGGCAGCACTGCAAAGGCCGACCCAAAAACTCAAGTCCGCATTCTCGATCAGTGCGGCAAGTTGCCCCTCGGCTTCGAGGCCAATCACGGGCAGACCGATGCCCAAGTGAAGTTTTTGTCACGTACGAGCGAATATACCCTCTTCCTCACCGGGAATGAAGCAGTGCTCACCTTGAGCGGGCACAAGGCGGAAACTAAGGCGGCCCACGCTCAGAAGCATCAGAAGCCAATGCCTGCGCCCAAAGCCGGTGGTGTCCTGCGGATGAAGCTCCGCAATGCCAATCCCGCCACCAGAGTAACAGGCGTCGATGAACTGGCGGGCACGAGCAACTACTTCATCGGCAACGACCCGGCAAAGTGGCGCACGAATGTTCCGACCTACGCGAAGGTGAAGTACGAGGGAATTTATTCGGGCATTGATCTAGTTTACTATGGCAACCAGCGGCAACTTGAGTATGACTTTATCGTGGCTCCGGGTGCGAACCCAAATCGCATCGCGTTCGACGTTCGGGGGGCGAAGCGGATTCGTCGAACTGAGCACGGAGAGCTAGTGTTCAAAGTTGGCGAGGATGAAATTCGCTGGCACAAGCCGGTGGTGTATCAGGAGAAAGATGGAACGCGGCGGGAGATTGCGGCACATTATGCCATCACGGATACGAACAGTATTGCGTTCGAGGTGGCGAAGTATGACGCCAGCAGGCCGCTGTACATTGATCCGCTGATTTACTCAACTTATCTTGGTGGCAGCGGGCAGGACGCTGGGTACGGCATTGCCGTGGACAACTTGGGCAACGCTTATGTCACGGGATATACCTCTTCGAGCAACTTTCCCGTTACGTCGGGTGCGTTCCAGACGACCTGCTGTGGAGCCTTCGTGACCAAGCTCAACCCCACGGGAACGGCCTTGGTTTACTCCACCTATCTGGACAATGGCTGGGGCCGAGGCATCGCCGTGGACGCCACAGGTAACGCCTACGTCACCGGCAATGCTGGTGGTGGCTTTCCCGTCACTCCCGGTGCCTTCCAGACAGTATGTGGAGGTACCTGTGAATACGGTAACGCCTTCGTGACCAAGCTAAACCCCACGGGCTCTGTTCTGGTCTACTCTACCTACCTAGGTGGCAGCGGAGTATACGGCGACCTTGGCACCGGCATAGCTGTGGACAACTCGGGCAACGCTTATGTCACGGGTCAAACGAGTTCGACCAATTTTCCAGTTACTCCCGATGCCTTCCAGACGACCTTCGGCGACGGGAGCACTGACGCTTTTGTGACGAAGTTCAACCCACAGGGCTCGGCGTTGGTCTACTCCACCTATCTGGGCGGCAGCGGCTATGACCTAGGCAACGGCATTGCCGTGGACAGCTTGGGCAGCGCTTATGTCAGCGGCAGCACCGAATCAACCGACTATCCCGTCACGCCCGGTGCCTTCCAGACAGCCTGCGGTGGCGGCACCACCGGCGGCTGCTACGACGCTTTTGTAACGAAGTTCAACCCACAGGGCTCGGCGTTGGTCTACTCCACTTATCTGGGCGGCAGCGGGAATGACTACAACCCAAATATAGCCGTGGACAGTTCAGGCAACGCCTACGTCACCGGAACCACCCAATCAACTGACTTTCCCGTCACGCCCGGTGCCTTCCAGACAACCTGCGGCAGCGCCCGCCACTGTGAGAATGCCTTCGTGACGAAGCTTAACCCCACAGGCTCGGCGCTGGTTTACTCCACATATCTAGGTGGAAGCGGCGACACTGGCAACGGCATCGCCGTGGACAGTTCCGGCAACGCCTATGTGACCGGACAAACCGGAAGACGCTTTCCGGTCACTCGCGGTGCCATCCAAAAGATCGGCAACTTGGCTGCCTTCGTGACCAAGCTCAACCCCACGGGAATGGCCTTGGTTTACTCCACCTTATTGGGTGGTAGCGATAGCGATTCTTGTTGGCAAACTTGGGGCCAAAGCATCGCGGTGGACAGCTTCGACAATGCTTACGTCACAGGTGCAACGTGCTCAAACGACTTTCAAACCACGCCCGGTGCCTTCCAGACGACCTGCGGCGGCGACAGTTGTGCCGACCCCAATGGGGACGCCTTCGTGGCCCAACTTGACATGATTCAAATGCTGGCAACGACCACAACTTCGCTCAAGTCTTCTCCGAACCCGTCCACCTATGGACAAAAGGTGACCTTTACGGCGATGGTCACTTCCAGCGGTGGCACGCCGCCGGATGGAGAAACCGTCTCGTTCATTAAGGGCACGACCGTGCTTGGAACAGGGGCGCTGAGCGGTGGCTCGGCAACTTTCAATACCTCGACGCTGCCGGTTGGCAAAACGTCGGTCACAGCAGTGTACGGCGGCGACTCAGACTTCAAGAGCAGCAAGTCGAAACCAGTGAAGCAAGTAGTGGAGAAAGCAGATTACGGTGACCTGTGAAAAATGCAACTCAACATCGGAGTCGGATCCTTCAAATCAAGAGGCTTGGCTTTCTAACTCTGGCTGTGCTTTCCGCGCTGCTGATGGTCGCTCGCCCAGCGCAGGCCCAAACTGAGGCTGTGCTCTACAACTTCACTGGCACTAGTTCGCAGTCCGGCCTAACCTTTGACAGTTTCGGTAACCTTTATGGGACGACCCAAGACGTTGGAGCTTCTGGGGCGGGAACCGTATTAGAGCTTTCGCCGAACGGCAGCGGTGGCTGGAACGAGACAACGCTGCACACCTTCACTGGAGGGGTGGACGGGGCGTATCCCAATGGTTCTTTGATATTTGACAGCGTCGGCAACATCTACGGTACAGCGGCGGGAGGCGGTGCGAACGGGGGCGGTGTCGTGTTCAAACTTAGTCCGGCGGGAGGCGGCTGGACGGAAACAATCCTGTACAACTTTTGCTCCCAAAGCGGCTGTACGGATGGTTTCAATCCACGGAGCGGTCTGATCTTTGACTCAGCAGGAAATCTTTACGGCACAACCTACTCCCGCCTGTTCGAACTTAGTCTTACTGGGGGCGGCTGGACGGAACAGGTGATCTACACGAACGCTGACGATTTAATCGGCAGCATGAGCATAGATGCCGGAAATATCTTTGTCGTCGTAAGCGCAGGAAGGTCGAAGGGGTACATAGTCGAGTTTTCGCCAAGCGGTGATGGTTGGAATGCGACGGTGATCCAAGAGTTTCCCAAGGATTTTCCCGGCCACGGTCCAAGTGGTCCACTCGTGTTCGACAAGGCCGGAAACCTTTATGGCATCACTGCCGCAGGTTATCCGAGGCCGGAAAACACAAGCTATGCAACGGTCTACAAGCTAAGTCCGACGAAGAAAGGAAAATGGTTAAAGAAAACCCTCTACATCGGAGATGGAGCGGTCGGCGATCCTTTTGCGGGACTTGCGATTGATAGTTCTGGGAACGTTTACGTAGTTGAAACTGGCAGTGACTTCTCGGGAAGCATCTTCGAACTAAAGGTCCCTAATTATGCAGAGCGTACTCTCTGGAATTTCAACGGCACGGACGGGGAGAATCCGCTTGGGAGCCTGATTCTGGACAACACAGGCAATCTCTATGGAACAACCACCGACGGCGGATCGAACGGAGATGGTGTTGTGTTCGAAGTGACTCCGTCGGCTACAGCGACCACGACTGCGCTCACGTCTGTGCCGAATCCGTCCACTTATGGGCAAGCGGTGACCTTTACTGCGATAGTCACTCCTGCGCCGCCGAATGGAGAAGCCGTTTCGTTTATGGAAGGCACAATGGTGCTGGGAACGGGATCGTTAACTAGCGGTTCAGCCAGCTTCACGACCTCTGCGCTGCCCATAGGCACAACGACGGTCACGGCGTTATACGGTGGCGACTCGCACTTCTCTGGCAGCCCGTCGAACACGGTGGCGCAGGTGGTGGCACAAGCCCCGTATGGCGTGGTGTCCCCGATGACGTTGAATTTCGACCAAATCGTGGTCGGTCAAACAAGTCCAGCGAAACTGGTAAGCCTCAAGAACACTGGGAATTCACTACTAACCATATCCAGCATTTCAATCAGCGAGGATTTCGCCATCACCATAAATCACTGTGCAAACGGCGTGCAGCCCGCAACACACTGCAACGTCTCTGTAACGTTCACCCCTCAAGGTTCTGGGACGGAAACTGGAAGTTTGACCTTCACGGATAACGCGTCGAACAGCCCGCAGACTGTCTCGCTCACGGGCACGGGGACAAACTAAACGCGGGAACGTGACATCACGGCGGTGACGCGAATTTCTCCGGAGCACGCTCCCAGCTTACGGGCGAACAACTTTGTCCGTTGGGCTAGCCACCTTGCAATCGCTAAGAGTTGGCATACTTGGATTACCGGCGAGGCTAAGAATGCCCATGTACGAGCCAGACACCTGCACAATTTCTCCCTGATGATAGAGAGAAACAACTTGCGCCCCCTCATCCGCCATCATTGCGCAGAGCAGCGTCTTGCCGGGTTGTTGCTCATCTTGGATAACAGCGAACGGCCTAGAGCGCATTCCCGCATAACCAAAGCTAGCCACTCTCCCTTGCGCAAACAATTGTGTCTCTAGGGGAATGTCAGATGCCGCCACTATCAAGGCGACGCTGTAAGTGCGCCCATCGCTGGCCGGGTTTCCACCCGCATAATTGGGAGGCGTTTGAAGCTCGCGGTTATCTGATGGGCCACTGCTGTTTGTTGCAACGGAAGGCAACGACGAACTGACTTGAGAACAGTCTGTAATCACTGGTGGGGTTGACCACGATTTTTCTGCGTAGCAATCTACTTCCTGATATTTAGCGCCATTCCAGCGATAAACCGTGTAATCATATTCGCCACTGCCCATATGCCATGCCGTCGCCAAGTCACGAAATCCATGGCTGAACGAGTCCCGCATAATGAGAGCCACGCCGCCTGTTTCAAGTGCAAGCTGCACCCGATCGCCGCGACGAACAAAAATCCACATCGGGGAGTTAGCACTCATACCGCTGAGTTCCACCAAAATCTGTTGACTACCGTCTTTGGCAAGCCCGATGGAGCCTACGCGAGCACTCAGCAAGGTTTCTTGCTGCTCTCTTTGATGGTCTTCGGCAAAGGAACGGTCGTCAATCACCTTGTAGATCTGCGCTCGCTCGCCGTTCGAAAGGGGCGCGTCCGCAAGCGAATGCGGGAGATGGGTCAGATCAAAATCGGAGTGTGCCTCCAGCTTTTTCCAGTCATCGCGCAAGCCGACACCCTGCACGACTTTGTCCGCTGAAGAATCTCCTTGTTGAGATTTACCTTGTCGCACAGTAGATTGTTCTGCTGGCCCGTCATGCGAATAAATCCACAATGCGAACACCAACAGGAAGACTAAAACCAAAACAATGGAAATGATTGAACTACGGCTAATTGGCTGAGGTTCCGTGCGAACCAAGGCTGATTCGTCTTGGGTTGGATTTGTCGGTATTCCGACGATGCTGTATGTCGGCTCCCCCGACGGCACCTGAGGGTCCAAACTACGCCGTTGCTCCAATCCGCAGGCTGGGCACAGCGCGGCCCGATCTGCCAAAGCAGCCCCACAACGGCAGCAAAATACGACACCGGCGTATCGAGGCTCGCTCAGCGGATTCAAGGAACTGACATTCCGCTCCGGCGTACACCCGGCTGGTCCCGGCAACCCCGTAGGTTCCCTTTCAATCGCCACTGTCTCTAGGAGGCGTGAATAGCACAGAAAGGCGGCCAGCGCGAGCGTCACAGCGAGAAGGTACAGGCCGATACCAGGTTTAACTTGGAAAGCGTTGGCAACTATTCCGGCAAGATTGGCGAAAGCGTTGCCGCGTAATTCAGCGGAGGATGCCATCGACTCCTTAAACCACGCGTGCAGGTCGGAGTTCATGACGGTTAAATGGAGAATAGCGGCTAACGCGGATAAGCTTCCGACGGCGCACGCAACCTTCACATGCACACGCCGAAACTTCCCAGGGCAGCCAGGGAGGGCGATAAGTGCGCATACAAAGGCCAGGGAAACCTCAAGTGGAATTAGGGCGATGCACTGAAATGAAATCGGCAACGATGGCTCGTTGCCCGGTGATCGCAATGCTTCGGGTTCTGGTTCGCCGGAACTCTTTGGTACAGACTGCATTTTGTCGTGAAACACTCCCATTTTCGAGAAGATGTCGTAGCCACTCACATCTTGGCTTCCAAGAACCGGGATTTGGAACGTGATCAGCGGGAAGAAGAACGTCAGCAAGGCGAAGATCAGCAGAAGACCGACAACGGCTTTCTCAAGAGACTGCGAGCGGTCCATAGCTCATCCTCCGCGCAGTCCGAAATTGTTCCACCAGAGTAGCTGGACTGCAAGCCGCGACAAGAGGTTTGTGAAACAACTATCAGATTCCAATTGCCCTCTGTGGCACATCCACGTCCAAGAGTGTAGCATCTTCGCCTTGTATTCGCCTATGATTTGTGACATCTTTACGAGGTCGGCACCTGTGGAAATCAAAGCAGTTTGGGCGCTGGGAATAACTGCTATCATCCGTGCTATCAAAGTTTCCCAGCGGGAAGGTTCCTAATGAGCAGCAGCGACATGCTGGTACGAAATGTGCCGCAGGAAGTCCGGCACTGGATTGATCGCGAACGTCGGCAACACAAGATGTCGCAACAAGAATTCGTTGCCTCTGTGTTGCATCGAGCCAGTGTAGCAGAGCAAAGTCCGCTCCTGCCCTTCGATGCACCTGTCCGCGAGATTCCCGTCGCTGATTCTCTTCCATTCACGTTCATCGATCTGTTCGCGGGCATCGGCGGATTCCGTATTGCGTTGAACCAGCTTGGCGGGCGCTGCCTCTTCTCGTCGGAGTGGGACAGGTATTCTCAGAAAACCTACAAGGCATGGTTCGGTGAGACGCCCCACGGCGACATTCGCCAGATCAAGCCAAAAGACATTCCCGATCATGATGTGCTGGCGGCGGGGTTCCCATGCCAACCGTTCTCAATCGCCGGAGTGTCGAAGAAGAAGAGTCTCGGGCACGCGCACGGTTTCAAATGCGCCACGCAGGGAACGCTCTTCTTCAATATCGTCTCCATCGCCGAGGTCAAACGCCCTCCCGTCCTCCTGCTTGAGAACGTCAAAAATCTCCAATCGCATGACGCGGGTCGCACTTGGAAAACAATCTTGGCGTCCCTGAAGGAACTCGATTACGTCGTGCGCCCGAAGGTCATCGATGCAGCGGGTTGGGTTCCTCAGCATCGCGAGAGAATTTACATCGTTTGCTTCGACCGGAAGGTCTTCGGGGACAACCCACTGTTTGACTTCCCGCACCCTCCATCCAAACAGTCGCCGAAGTTCCGCGATATTCTCGAACCAGCGCCGGACAGCAAGTACACTTTGACCGAGCATCTGTGGAACTACTTGCAGGAATATGCAAAGCGCCATCGTGAGAAGGGCAACGGATTCGGGTTCGGTATCGCTGATCCCGAGGGAGTGAGCCGGACCCTAAGCGCACGATATTACAAAGACGGTTCGGAGATTCTGATCCAGCAGCGCAACAAGAGTCCCCGGCGTTTGACGCCCCGCGAGTGTGCTCGATTGATGGGATTCCCGGATGACAACAAGATTGTCGTGTCAGACACGCAGGCGTATCGCCAGTTCGGGAATGCGGTCGTTCCGAAGGTTGCTAAGGCGGTTGGAGAGCAGATCATTGCCACTCTGCGCTGGCAGTTGACACAGTCAGCAAACGGTTGCCTGTTGAAGAGCAACTCAAACGGTCACTCCGCATCGATAGCAAGCTGATGCCAAGTCTGAACTGCGAACGTGCGATCTTCGACGCCACGCGAGTGGGCAGCGCGATCCTGAAGTTCATATCACCCAATGATGTTGGCACAACTGGCGGACACCAGTGTGGCTACTACCTGCCGAAATCCGCGTGGAAGATGTTCACCCTGCACGCTCCACGAAAGGGCGAGAACCGAGAGACGGAAGTTGAGGTCAGTTGGCAGAATGACAACGTCACCAAGTCTCGCGTCAAGTGGTACGGAAAGGGAACACGTAGCGAGTACCGATTGACTCGCTTCGGGAAAGACTTTCCGTTTCTCACTGCTGACTGCGTCGGCGATCTGCTCGTGCTCATTCCTGAGAGTCCCACGAAATTCCTCGCCTATGTTCTCGACACTGATGCGGATGTTGAGGAGTTGGAAGCCGCACTCGGCGTGCAGATCACGGAGACATGGGCTGCGTATCGCGGGGATGAGAAGCCAATCGAGACGGAAGACGATTGTGTTGACCGTCGATTCCGCAAGTTCGCAGAGAAAATCGAAGAGTTTCCAACTGGCGCTACGTTCTCGGTGGAAGCCAGAGACGCATTGAGTGCCTGTGTCAAAGGCTTCACCGCGTTAACGCCCGACGATCTTCTCATGCGCTGCATGGACACAGAGTACGCGTTGTTCAAACTCGTCGAGCGCCAGCTTTGCCAAGGTCAGATTTACGGAAGTCCCTTCAAGGATGTCGATGCCTTCCTGAGAGTGGCATCCAGCATAATGAATCGCAGGAAGGCTAGGGCTGGTCGTTCACTTGAAAACCATGTCAGCTACGTCCTGAAGGAATCCCGGATTCCCCATGCGATACGACCCAAGAGTTTGGAAGGGGAACCGGACATCATCATTCCGAGTGCTGAAGCCTACCTCGATCCAAAGTATCCGGTCGAAAAACTCATCTTCGTGGGCATCAAGACGACATGCAAGGACCGCTGGAGACAGGTGTTGAATGAGGCGGGGAGGATTCCCGAGAAGCACATCCTTACGATTCAGCAAGGTATCTCCGCAAAACAGTTAACCCAGATGCACTCTTCGCATGTCACGTTGATCGTTCCGAAGAAACTGCACCGCCAGTACCCAAAGGGCACGCCGATCACGCTCTTGGATGTCGAGTCCTTTGTGGAAGGCGTGAAAGCAAGGCTGTCGTAATGGCTGACGTACATACTCCGGCACAGCGCAGCTTCAACATGTCCCGGATCAGGGACAGGAACACCAGTCCCGAGATGAGAGTCCGAAGTCTCCTACACTCACTGGGCTACAGGTTTCGTTTGCACGTCCGCAGTCTCCCCGGTTCTCCTGACATCGTCCTACCGAAGCATCGGACGGTCATCTTTGTTCACGGCTGCTTCTGGCACATGCACGCATGTCGGTTCGGCAAAGTCACTCCCAAGACCAACGCGGATTTCTGGCGGAAAAAACGGACTGGCAATGTCGAGCGAGATAAGAAACAGCGCCGGATTCTTCGGAAGGACTGGTCAGTTCTGACGCTTTGGGAATGTCAGACGCGGGATGTTCGTCAGTTGGCTCTGAGGTTGACTCGATTCCTCAGACCCCAAATGTAAGACGCTTCGTTTGTGCCGATCTCAGCGAGGTGAAGGAAATTCGGTGACACCGCCCGCCTCAGTTTTCCGTTGTCGTCCGTTGCACAGATTCTGCTTTCAATGTTTGATGCCGTGGAGTATTCAGCGTACATCCGATCTGTGGCCGCTCGTGCGGCAGCAATCACTCCGTCTTCGGTGCCGTCGTGCGGTTCAATTACCCTTCCGAGTTTGTAGCCATCGCGGTCGCGCACATCCCGGACCACGACATTCTTGACGTTCGTCAACTCGTCAACTCAAGATTGAACACTGGAGACTCCCTTTAAGCGCACCCTTCGAAATTGTCTGGAGGGTCATTGTTTAGCAAACTCTGTCGGTTTCTTATGCTCCCGAATCTGGGAGTAGCTCACTGCCAGTTCCGATCCGAGTTCAATCTTGCCGTCGTAATCATTCACAGGCTCGTTGTCCAGCGTTCCGAACACCAACTGTTTGTCGTCATCCCGGTGATGGACGCGAACCCACAGCCACTCACCGGGCATCCCAGCTTCGCCCGGAAATTCAACCTTGATGTAATCGCCGCGTTCGTACGCCATCGCCGCTCCTAGCTCACTGTGGCAAGTCGGTTCTTCGCAAAGGTCTCTGCGCTCTGCCAGTCTGGTGAAACATAAACGCTTTCGGAGATGCTTCCGTTTTGCTCGTTCACCACGAAGAAAGACAGGAGGTTCCCATCCTCACGAGCCGCATCCAGAAGTTCATCCCACAGGAAATCCTCGCTAGCCGGATCGTCGCTTGACGGAACGTCAGCGGCGTCATGATTTTCGTTGATGCCAAGTGAACCCCACAAAAACTTCCGTGCAGACTCGTCCATGTTGCTGAACGCCTCACGCGCATAGCTCCGGTCGTAAACCTTGAGAACCTCGATACGCCTGTCACCTGTCTTCTGCTCGTAGAGCATTTCCTGTTTGGGCATTCAGTCACCCTCCGTTTGAACTTTTATGTAACTTCTCAGAGAGGTTGGCACACACCACGATGTCCACGCGGTAGCCAACAATCTTTGGTCTGGCGACAATCTTGTTTCAGGGACTTGTTCTGCTCTTTCCACCAATACCGATTCGCCTTCGTCGCGGCGTCATCAGCTTTAACACCCGCGTCGTACTCGCTTCGGAAGTCGAACGACCAAACGGGCTGCCAGTCGTCCATCTGCATGTTGATGGAGCGCAGCGCGTCCCGCACTTGATCCAGCCAGAGTTGGTATGTGTCAGCCATTCTCACCATTGTAAAGCCAGTGCTCCGCGATCCGGTTTCAGCCCCGCTCTACTGCTTTTGCCCAAAGAGTCGAAGCTTATCCAGAAGCTTGACCATCGCCAGCGTATCCTGCCCGCAGTATTCCAACAGCGCCCTCTTGATGCTGTCCCGCTCAGTCTGATCCAATCCGCCCCGTATGAGCAATTCCCAAGCCAGCCCGGCGTCCGTGCCATCCGCAACCTCCATGCCCTTGTAGGTCATCGTTGGCACAAGTGCAGGAAGCACTTTCTTGATTGAGAATGACCCCGCAAACTTAGGATGGTACACATGGTTTCTGACCACAGGGAGCAAGTCCCACAGACGGCACTGGATTTTCTCGATGCGCCCAGCAAATTCCGGCAGCCACGCCGCAAGCTCAGAGAGTCGCTGCGACTCAAAGGCGCTATACACCACAATGTTCCCTTTCTCGCCCAATGCTGCGCACAACGAGGTGATGAACTCGCGCCGAGGATCGTTCGTATCCATGGCTAGGAACTCGAAGTGTTCAAGCTCCGCACCAGGTTTACACAGCACATGCACCGACCACTGAAAGGGGAGCTGGTCGTAAGGTCGCATCCCAGAGAACCGCGGGATGGCAGGATACACAGTTTCAAAATCCATAAAATAAAGCGGATATTTCAGGCTTCCTTGTTCCTTGCCCAGTTCTTCACTGAACCACGGCTTTCCCTTCTGGACGCAGGTAGCTGCAAGCCGCAAACGCTCGTTCAACGGGAAGTCATTGGGGATTTCGTGTATGGACTCAATACCCATCCCCAGCAGTTCATCAATTTTCTTTGGTTGAATTCTCGGCAGGTACCGAATGTGGTCATCCGGAAGCGGAGGATTGCATCGGTCATAGAACTCACATGTGACGGGATCGGTACAGTGTTTTCCCGCTGCAATCTCTGGTGCCTTTGGCATTGCCAGGATGCGAAATTCCGACCGCAACTGGGAAGTGAGTTGGGGCTGCAACCGTTTGACCTGTCCGGTCACGTTCCTGATGCGGAAGAACTGGCGGGGGTCAACGGTCTCTCCGGTAAGGACGTATTTGCGGTTGATATGAGCCAACCAGACCGATGCCAAGTCCAGCCCTGACCGGGAAACGATGCGGCTTTGGATTCCGATATCGGGAAGGTAGTGGTCTTTCAGGTCGGTACTGGACTTGACCTCGATCAGACGCCAGCGTTTGTCTCGTTGATGTTTGAGAATGTCAACGCGCACCAGCACATCATCGGCCGAGAAAGTGCCTTCGAAGATAGCGGGAACCTCAGAATTTTCGACTAGATCCTTTGTGATGCTGATTGCGTCACTCAGCCCGCCGGAACCGTCAACCTTCACACCGCCGGGAAAAAGCTGGTGCGCAAGCCGCCCCACCTCCTGTCCTTGATCCATAATCGCCTGGCCTGATGCGCCCGGCCCTAACGCCAGGTCCGGCTTGTGAACCTGCCAATAAAGCCGTTTCAGGCACTGGACGCCAGCGACAAATTTGGATTTGGATATTCTCATCTGCCTTTAGGGGAATCTTTGTGCCTGTCTGTCGTGAGCTAATTCTTCAGAACTTTCCGAAGGACTTCGGACGCTTCCACAACTCGTCGGTCGATTACCTGCTTCAAATCAGTCGATGTGACGTTGAACTCTTTCAAACTGTCCAATGCCACATCGATGGCGGCTGATGCCCTCTTCCGCGCGTTTTCCACCCGATCTCGCAATCCGGTATTGGCGATCTGCTCGGGCGTCATCGTGTAGGCGACCGCCAGCGTATCCAGAGCAGACGCGTCGATAGGCAGCGACGGCGGCTGAGAGAATACTCCGCCTACAGCGATGTCGGGGTGAGATATCTTGCTTCGACCCACTCTGGCGCATTTATCGTCCAACGAAATCGTGATTTGGCGCTCGTGATATGTCCGCGCCATATCCACAATCTTGACGAACAACTTCAGCGGAAGGCGGGCTGCGCCGGGTTGTTTGGCAATGACGATTACACAAGTTTCTGTGCCCACCGCCCTTATCTCTAAACCAGATGGCGAGACGACAAGGTCAGCAATATCGGTTTCGTTGAACTCGCCCCGATTCACCTCAAGCTGGCGTGCTGCACGCTTCAAATCTTCCGTACTCGCTGTAAATTCAACCGGCATGTTAGGTCCTCCATCAAGAAATTGGCCAGCAACATATTACGGCCTGCGCGTCAATCAAGTTCTACGCTGCAAGCAGGCAGAGCACCGGTAGCAGCTGTCGGCGTCCGTTTTTGTGTTCTTCGGCAATTTCAGTTCCGACATAATTCTGCTGGCTATGCTCTTGTTTCGAAGAATACAGAGGTCAGCGAGGACTGTGAATCGCTGAGACCTCGTGTCGAACATCACCCGGCCGCGTGGGGGCTGGTCGTACTTCATGTCTGCGGGAACGGATCCAGCCCGCTGATACTGTTGCCACACTTCGCTGTGACTCCGAGGATGGGTCAGCTGACCACCGTATGGCTCTGCGGCACTGATCGGAGCGCTTTCCATTATCAGTTTGCCGCCAACCAGCCAGAAGATTCCGAGTCGTGGCTCTGGCACCTGCCTGGGGTTCTCGCGCTTGCTGCCTTGAATAGATTTCTTCATTCTCATCTGCAACGCAACAGTCAACTCCTCCCTGATTCGTTGGACATCGGCACCATGGGGGTCTGGGGAGCTTGAGCCGGATTCGGCTTGCTTAAACGATACGGTGGGACGAAGCCAGTTTCCCGTACGTACTGGAGATATTTCTTGGCGACATACTCTCCCATAGTCCCCGGCTCGCCGTCTATCCACTCTTGCATCTGGTCGCGGTCGTTCAGCGTATCCATGAACGCCGCCGCATTCCACTGGTCAGGGGTGAGGGCTTCGGAGACGGATTCCCCAGGACCCATTCTCTGGGCGATAGCCTTTGCCTCCGAAAAATTGTTTTCAATGGCGATGGTCTCGGCGCTTTTGGTCTGATCGCTGGACAGGTTCTTTCCGGAAAACACACTGCCTCCGGTAAGACCCCGGTGGGCGCAGGCGTCGTCATAAGAGAACGGTCGTGACAGACCGCCATCGGGGTACCGCACATAGAATTTCTCCTGTGTGTCGTCATCGGGGCTGTTTTTCTTCCCCCACACCCAGACCACAAGCAGCGGAGAAAATATCACGAACGGTGCAGTGAAAAACCACAGCGCCCAGCCCCAGCGGTTTACCCCATCAGGAGCGCCGACCAGCCACCGCACGGTGAAACAGAAAAGCAATTCTGCGGCGAGTGTCCCAAAGAACCCGAGCAACATCCAGCCAGTTGCCGCCAAAGTGCCTTCCAGGCTGCACTGGTAGGGCGAACCATCGGCGGTCATTCGCCGGTGCCTTCGAAACATCAAGACCATCATGGTCCAGAAGCCGGAGACGAACGGCCCCGTCACCATCATTCCGACTGCGAGCATGTCAACGATGTCGCTATTGGGAGACAGCACGACGAAAATAAAAGGGATCAGATAGATCAGTGGGGCGACGAGCAAAAACCCCAGCGCCAATATCTGCCGGATAATAATCTGCACGAGTTGATTCAGTATTTTCATTTTTAGTTGAGCTGCGCCGAACTCGTGGTTTGTAGCCACTGCGAGGCGCCATTGATGACGCCTGCTTGCTCCAGCACCGTTACCAAGTCCCTGGGCGTGACCCGCACCCAACCTTGGTCGGTACTGGCCTGGCGCTCCGCATTGAGTTGCTCCCATTCCGTTTCATTGCGGTACTCAAGGACGTGTTGCGGGAAGGTGATATCCCACAGGTTCATTTCGTTGTCGATGACGAACCGACCCCTGCCGTCAATCCACACCGCGATTTGCCATCTTCCCGTGAGCTTTCCCTGTACTCTCTCGCGGTTAACGAAGACCATCGGAGCAATGGTCCCGTTCAAGCGGAAGCTGACTTCTGGTGGCATGCGGGTCTCCTTGAAGGGCAAAACTAATCACACGCTTGGGCTAGCTCTCTGCCGTTGAGTGGTTGTTGGGGCGGAAGTTTGTGCGCGACGGCGTTATCGCAGAGAGACTCCAGGCGAACTCTGTATTTGCTGACCAAACCCGCCGCCGAACCAATCGCCTTTGCGGCTTTCTTCAAATCACTCTCAATTCGGTCGATGTCACCGAATGTGCGTCGGACTTCATCGGCAAGAGCCCCATTTTTATCCAGGAAATCGGAGCCCTGCGTCC
>Ga0302269_1000591_pt1 | contig 21061 bp, 14 predicted proteins | sample III_Bog_E2_2_FD_194560 | JGI IMG/M metagenome (GOLD analysis project Ga0302269, IMG submission 194560) | Peat permafrost microbial communities from Stordalen Mire near Abisko, Sweden - III_Bog_E2_2 | ecosystem: Environmental > Terrestrial > Soil > Wetlands > Peat | place: Sweden: Abisko...
AGGACTCTCCGCGCAGTTATTTCACATTCGCCGGGAGTAAGGCCTCCGGCTCTGTCAGGGGATATTACTCGAAGCTATCTTTGATGCACTCGACGTGAAGCCCATGGCTACGCAGATAGCCGCGACATCGCCAATGGTTTCCCCTAGCGCGGCAGGGACGATCTGGCAGATCTTCGCGGAGGCCGGTAGCGCTTCACGCTCCATGGCACGACGTGCGGGTTCAAGCAGGCTCTGCCCCAGCCTCATGGCTAGCCCTCCGATGACGATGCGTTCTGGGTTGAAGAGGTCAACGAGGATCGCCAATGCTTCTCCGAGACGACTTCCGGTGTTGCCGATGATGCGTTCCGCCAAGGGGTCTCCAAGCACGAGCGCATCAGCAACGTCTTTTGCGGTCAAGACGCCATTACTCCTAAATTGTGAGGCGAGGAGTGTCGACTCACCGCGCTCGATTGCTGCCGCGACGTCTTGCGCCGCCACCTGCGCCACTCCGGCCCCGCTGGCCCAACCCTCGACCGAGCCCGCCTTGTTGTATCCTACGGGTCCAGAGGGCGTGAGCCGCACATGACCGATCTCACCGGCCTGGCCTGACGCTCCCCTCAGCAGAACCCCATCTGCGATCACACCGGCGCCCAGGCCCGTTCCCATCGTGAGGAACACCATGTGGCGCGTGCCCTGTCCGGCGCCGAATCGATGTTCTGCCACTGCACCTGCGTTCGCATCGTTTTCAATTCGACATTCAATGGCGAATTCTTGTTGGAGTATAGACGTGATGGGCACATCGACCCAGGTCGAAAGGTTCGGCGGTGCCTGAATGATGCCGGCGGCCTGGTTCAGTGGGCCGCCGCAACTGACGCCGATCCGCCCTAATCTTGAGTTATCTATGTTCAAGTTATCAACGAGCTGATGAATGGAACGTTTGATCAACTCGATCGCGCGTTCAGGGCCATTGCCCGGCAAGGTGGGAAACTCAATGCGCGCGAGCATCACCGGCGGCTGAGATGAAAGAACGACAGCGGTCTTGGTGCCACCGATATCGACGCCGATCCAGATTTTGTTCTCCGGCTCTCGGCCAGTTGACTGCTCACTCATATTTGGCCCTCCCGAACACCGAAACTGCCAGCACGTAAAGAAAGCAGAGCAGCGGCACCATCATTGCGATTCGAATGCCAAGGTGATCTGCGGTCAGGCCTACCAGAGGCGGAATTACGGCACCACCTATCGATGCGGTCACGAGCAATCCTGAAAGAGTACCCCGGAACTCGGCGAAGGTATTGACGGCTCCGCTAAATAGAAGGGTAAAGAGGACCGAAGTAAAGAAACCGCAGGCGGCGAATCCAATAGCAGTTAAGGAAGTTTGACCGAAGATAGCGAGGAGAAGGCAACATGTTGATCCCAGCGCATACAATCGCAGCATGGAACGCGCTCCAAGTTTACGAATTCCCGGTGCGCTCGTAAGTCGACCTAACCCTTGTAACCCCCAGAATAGCGAGACGGTGAGAACCGGCAGTCCGGGCAGGCTGTGCATGGGGAGACCCTCGCCCACGCTGGCCAGCCTGGTTACGCCGAGGCCATGAACCTGCTGAAAGAACTTTACAATCCAGGATGCGGTGCCAACTTCCGCACCAACGTAGAAGAAGATTGCAAGACAATATGTGATGGCTACCGGGTGTTTCAGCAGCTTCGCGATATCGGCGAAGCGAACTTCTCCGGCTTTCGTAACTACCCTCGCTGGAAAGTGTGCAGAAACCAGTAACGCCGCGAGGATGGCGCAGAGCAGCGCAAACCACCCGTAAATGTGTTGCCAGGGCTGTCCATTCGCCTGAATCGCAGATAGAAAGAAAGGACCCGAGAAAGCACCAATGCCACAAAAGCCAATTGTCAACGTCAGGTTCCGGTGATAGTGCTCCGGGCGATCGAGAAGCCCAATCAGCGGATTGCCGGCCGTCTGTAACTGGGCAACTCCTGCTCCGACTATGAATGCGAAGATCGTGATAGCTTTGAAGCCCGTGGCAAATGGAATCGCACCGCAACCGATGCCCATAAATAACATTCCCGACACTACGACCGGCTTTGCTCCCAAACGATCCGCGGCCATGCCCGCCGGGACAGAAAATACCCCAAAGGATATGTAGAAGGCGAATGCGAGCAGGCCACCAGCGAAAAGGCTGAGATGGTACTGGTTGATTACGATGGGTATCACGACACCCACTACATTGAGAATGCACCCGAACGCAAAATACGATGCGCACAAAATCCAAAGCAACTTGTCGGGCCTCTGATGATCGTTCGTATTCATTACAGGTCCCTCCTCACCGGCGTCGTCATTGGCACAACCTCACACGGCGGCATTCGCGCTTCCGCAGTTACCTGAGAGCAATTGCAACTCAACCATCTCGCAAATCGTGTGCAAGACAAATTTATGGCCTTCCTGAATGCGGGCGGTAGTGCGATTGGCAACGAGTAGCGTAACGTCCGCAAGCCCGGCACACCGCCCTCCATCCTGACCAAGAAATGCGATGCTCTTCAGGCCACGCTCTTTTGCCGCAATAAGTGCTCTGCGCACATTTTCACTCTTGCCGCTAGTCGTGAACGCGGCAAGCACGTCCCCGGGCTTTCCGAAAGCGCAAACTTGCCGACTAAATACATCGTCAAAGGAGTAGTCGTTGCCAATCGCAGTAAGGTCGCCGCCATGCGCAGTAAGTGAAATGGCGGGATAGGGACGCCGATCACGCATGAACCTGCACACAAACTCTGTGGTCAGGTGAGAGGCGTCTGCAGCGCTCCCGCCGTTTCCGCAGGCCAGAAGCTTGTTCCCGGCCAGAAGCGCCGTCGCGATGAGTGAAGATGCGGCGACTATCTGGTTCTCTAGTCCCGCGATCTCGCTTAGCACGGACGCTGCGCCGTCCAGATTCTCTTTCAGCATGTCATTCATTTGCTTACTCACCCGATGATCCCATGTTCGTTGTTATGAGGCCGCGTTCGACCGGCGCAATTGCGACACATAATCACTGACTCCAGCTTCGAGAGAAGTGAACAGGGCCGTATATCCGGCGTGGCGTAGCTTTGATGTATCTGCCTGGGTAAAGTATTGATAGTTTCCCCGGATCGCTTCCGGCATGTCGACGAACTCGATATGTGATTCAATGCCTATCGCTTCGAAGACGGCTTTCATGAGATCTTTCCAGCTCCGCGCCTTGCCTGTTCCGCAGTTGAATAAGCCTCCGACGCTGCGATGCTCAAGAAAGTGAAGAGTCACATCAATGGCATCCTTTATATAGATGAAGTCACGCATCTGTTCGCCATCGGCATAGTCCGGCCGGTACGACTTGAACAGTTGCACCTTACCCGTGTTCCTGATTTGGGCGTAGGCCTTATTGACCATCGATCGCATGTCGCCCTTATGATCTTCACAAGGGCCAAAGACGTTGAAGTACTTCAGCCCGACTATGTTGCAGAAGTGTCCGTTGGCTTCGGCCCATAGGTCTACGAGATGCTTGGAGTATCCGTACATATTGAGCGGCTTTAACGTCCACAGGGGCGCAGCATCGGAGTATCCATTGCTGCCGTCACCATAAGTCGCGGCGCTGGAGGCATAGACGAAGCGAGCATTATTGCGAAGGGACCACTCACATACTGACCGAGTGTAATGATAATTGTTTCGCAAAAGGTAATCGGCGTCGCGTTCGGTGGTTGAACTGCACGCTCCGAGATGGAGTATGGCATCGATGTCGTGCAATTTATCCGATTGCAAGTAGTTCAGAAAACTATCGGGGTCGATAATATCTTCAAATCTTAGCCCAACAAGATTGCGCCACTTTCCATCAGTGCCGAGGTTATCTACCAGAAGCAGGTGATCATAACCGCGGCGATTCAGCTCAGCCACGAGATTGCTTCCGATGAAACCAGCCGCGCCGGTTACCACGAGTCGGTCAGCCATTGACGTTCTCTACTTTCCGTATACCTTGAGGATCTTCTCAATTGTATTTGTCGTGGAGCGTCCTGCAACCATATCGGCCAGAACGACCACGCCGCCATTTGCTTCCACAACTTCCCGCCCGCTCACATAGTGTGCCCAGTCTTTTCCTTTGACGAGGATCTGAGGCAAGATCTGCGCGATAATGTCTTTTGGCTCCTGGTCGTCGAAAAGGACCACGTAATCCACCGCTCTGAGGGAGGCAATCACGTATGCACGGTCCTCCTCGGAATTGATGGGGCGATCTTCGCCTTTGTTTAACCTGACAGAGGCGTCGGTGTTCACGGCAACAAGCAAGGCGTCTCCCTGATTGCGCGCAAAGGTTAGATAGGCGACGTGGCCACTATGAAGGATGTCGAAACAGCCGTTGGTAAATGCAAGCTTCTTTCCTTCCGCAACCAGTTGGTCACGAGCGGCGCGGGCCTCTTGAATCGTTAGAATCTTTGGATTGGGAACTTGCATAGCACTCCGATCAATCTCCCGAATTACGTTTCTCGATGCCAGTGTCAAAGGTTCATCACTTTGAGAAGCGTTTTAGACTGGCAGAAATCTGGAACAACAAGCATCGCACCAGCGCGGATGAGTCGCGAGCGTTTGGATAAATTCCATCCGAATCTGCGCAGTTCGTCGCTTGCCACACCAATGCACAGGCCTCCGCGTTTGCGTGTCTCCCTGATCTCTACCGGGCCGTCTCCAAAGGTCGCGAATTGATGGCCCGCTAGATGGAAATCGCGAATGATGCGCTCGAGAACTACTTTCTTTGCTTCCACGTTTATGTCGCCGACGGCACCAAATATTCTTCCCTCAAACAGGTCGGCGTATCCAAGGGTCTTTGCTTCTGCAATCACATCTAGTTCGTCTGTCCCGCTTGCCAAATAGAGCTTAATTCCGCGCTTATACAACTCATGCAGTAGAAGCGACGCATTTTTGATCTGGAAGTCAGTTGGGCTGAGCTCGCCGGAGACCACCCTATTGATGCGCGCCTGGACAAATGTCATTAAGTCCCGATTGAAAATGTTCTTATAGGCATGCTCATCGAGGATCTCGCTTTCCGCGACGAAGCCGGCCCGGCGCACAAGCTCCGCGAGTCCCTTCATTTGAACGAGGGTCTGGACGCCGGTCGTGCTGTCGATGAAGCGACGGACCCTTTGCGTGGTTTCAGCGAACAGTGCTGCGGGCGCACGGTCATATTCCGCTCCCAGGATGGCGCGAACCATCATGGGTTCCATGATCTTCTCCCAACCCTCGCGCAGGGTGGATAAGGTGCCGTCATGATCGAAGATGCAGTGCTCGATCTTCAGGTTGTCGGCGATGTCGGCAATCTGCTCGATCTCGGTTCCGGGAAGATATCGAGCACGGTGCGGTGATTCTGCTAGTTCAGGCTCAAAGATATAGTCGGGGTCCGGCCCAATTGCGAGGATTTCCGAAGGCGTTGCAGTTCCAGTGGTTCTCAGTTTCAGGACCGTGATAGTCGCGGCGATGTTTGCCAACTGCGCTGCAACTTGCGGAGGGTGGCCGCTGCCAAGCGCCGCCGCGATCGCTGCGACCACCGTATCGCCCGCGCCTACCGGGTCAGTATCACCGAGTACCTGGATACCTGGTACCGCGTGCACCGATTCTTTTTCGGCGACTATGAGGCCGTCTTCGCCCCTTGTTACGAACACGGGCTTCCCTGTGATATGAGTAATTCTTCGGGCGAGATCGTGAATCTCAGTTGCTGTATAAGTTACTTCGGACGGGTTGCCAAGATATAGGGCTGCCTCGCGCACATTTAGCTTCAGCACCGCACCAAGGTAGGATCCCGGCCGGTGGCGTGCATCGACGACAAAGTGGGTGTTGGGAAACCTCGCAATCGTGGCGTTGATTCGCTCAATCAGCTCAGAACTGCTCACGCCAGATGCAATTTGTTGATTCAGGATGACAGCTTCGCAAACGGATGCGGCTTGCTCGAGCGCCACTATCAGGGCGTTGGCTGTATTGCCTGCAAGCGAATTGAATGCCCCAAAATCGATGCGACTGTCTTCTTTAACCCCTGCGTAAGGCTTTGCGTAGACCATGGTCTGCCATGCTGGATCGACTACCATGCCATCCTGGGTATCGACGCCTCGCGCTTGCAAGAGCCGTAACAGTTCACCCCCGAACAGATCTGTACCAACCACGCCAATTGTGCGAACACTCTTGACGCCGAGATCGACCAGGTTAGCGGCCACGTTCCCTGCGCCTCCGAGGCTATAGCGCTGAGTTCGCACGCGCCGGACCTGCAGGCCGGTCTCAACCGAGAACTCGGACGCCTCAGTATCGAGATCCCAGTAGGCATCCAGACAAAAGTCACCGAATACCGCAACCCGCGCCTGCGCGAGCGAAGCAAGGGCATCTTCCAGCCACGAAGAGCCTGTTAACTCAGTTGGCATTGGAACCCTTTCGTCAAGAAGCACCTCCGTATCAGTTTCTGGGTCGTCACAGCAAAGCGCGCTGCCGGCCGGGGTTGCCGTGTTTCAACCGAGGCCTGAAAGCAGGTGTAAGGCGCAGCAATAAGTCGACCATTGTGAAAAGCCATAGTTTCATTGACCGTGAATTCGACGGTGTTAGGGAGCGCGGGAGACTTCAATGGATCACGCGCCTGAATAGTAACGGATATCGTCTTTTCAAAAGGTTACTTAGCGATAGTACGCGTTAGTTGAACGTCATCCTCCCAATGACTTGATCGATAACGTCATCTTGCTTATCCCGGTATAGCTCACATCGAGAAACTGGTTGTGTTGCTCTGCCTTGAAAGTCTTGTAGTCGGAGTCGACATGAATGGCAAGACCGGGAAGGTTCCATTCATTGAACTTGATCATGGCGGTGGCTGCTCCCGGCACGCTGATACGAAAACTTAAATCACCTTGTGCCGAGATGACAATGCCCTGCTTGTCTGCAGAGGCGTCGATCAACGGACATCGGGTGAGTCGTATCCATCCGATGGCGCCCGTGGGCGTTTGCCACTGCACTGTAACTGGGTGAAATTGTTCCTCACTGTCGACGAGTTCTGTGTGGTTCGTGATTTCTCCACCATAGATCAGGTTCTTTCCGATCCATGCAGTGGCGATTCGCCGATCGGTAATTTGCCGGCGCACTTGATGGTCACCTGGAAACGCGCGAAAGCATTTCATCGCATCATCGGGAATGCGGGCGTCGAGGACGACAAGAGCAGGAACAAACCACATATCGGCGACATGGTCTACTGGAGGATTAAATCTCGGCAAAGGAGCCTGGCCCGCGTCAAGAACGGTCCTCAGCCAGAGGCCGACCACGCTGACGTAACTTTGCATGTCCATCCCATAGGCGCGATCGAATGGTCCCGATAGGTTGCGAAGATTTGCGTTGTAGAAATCGGCTGTTGTACGCCACAGGGATGCCTCCATCTCGCTACCAATGGTGCGCGTTCGCGCGGTAAATCCATAATCGCGCCAAAGCGCAAGGCCGAATATGTCGGCGCCGGTATAGGTCGGCGAGTTATACTCTGCAAACGCATCGTGTTGTTTGAAGAGCTTATAGATGTCCTCTTGCCACTGAACCGACGGTGAGGTCCAATCCGGCCGATCACCTTTCACTGCCGCAAAGTTCCATAGGAATCCGTACATCAGGGCAATGTTCGTGTAAGAGGGAACGAGACGCTTTTGCTCTATTTCGCCGGCAACCGCATGATCGATGGCCTCAATCATACGCGGCGAAAGATCCGGGGGAATTCGATCAGCATACTCGCTAAGGATGATGGCGAACGTTGTGCCGATGAATTCACGCCAGTTAGGGTCATAGTCGCGCCACATGACGGCATTCGCACCTGGCTCAGGCTCTGAAAGTGTGCGACGGAATGTGCCGTCCCAGGGCTTGCCTGGTTCTCGATACTGTTCATTGAGCGCGACATTTAAAATCCGCGCTGCCCGCGCGCGATCGCCAGGCTGATCCCGCAGCAGAAGACCGAGGGCATACCAGGTGGACTCTCTCACAAGGAACCCATTGCCCGCGTGCGTGTCAACAGATCCGAGGACAGGTGCGCTGCACAGTCCCGCTTCTTCGTGCCAGGAGAGATCGCCCCATTGCATGGAAGTAAGAAACAGCTCGCGACTATTGTTGCTCAGTGAGTCCAAGTTAGGGTGACGCGGCCCGGCGTTTGCCGGGGCTGCGGTCAAGACACAAGAGAGAAGAAGAAGTATGCTTATCCGATATGAAGTTCCGCTCATGTGTTTCCTCGGTTACTAATTGTTCATGTGGCCGGCAGCGCTTGCTTTGTTGGGCCGGCCCGGGCGTGGCTCACGATGAGTATCACTGCGAAGGTCCACACCCAGAAAGAAAGCTCTCAGCGCCTCGAGCCTGGATCGAGAAGTCGAACTGAGAATCCTGCCCGCGGAACTCAATTGAATCTCCCTTTACTTCCACATTCTCCAGAGCATTCACACCATCAGGTAATTTGAAAAGAAACATCAGGTACCGAGCCGTCCTGGATCCATTCCCTGGGATAACGCACCAACTCGGAGCATCGAATAGACGTCTCCGGCAGAGTGTATCTTCACGTCCTGCGGGAAAGGGTGTGCTGCCGAACTCCATTCCGCGTGCTTGAGTTGTGCCGCTCCAGGGAGAGTTTGACCGGACGCAATTCTCCTCCCAGACCATCATCCACGGAAAGTCTTCGCGCCGAAAGCAGTAGCCTGCGCCGATGCCCAAGCGCCAGTTTACGGCAAGTATGTGTTCCACCGCACGGTCTGGATCGAGGAGCGCAGCGGCAGTAATGCCTTTGCCTTTCGTAGTGAAGGGCTGCCGCAGATCTGTAGTCCCTTGCATTGGAGGTTGAAGAGGCGCATAAGGCCATGAGAATTCGGCGCCGTTGAGAACCAAGGAATCGGGCCCGTATCCTGTGCGTGAAGTTACGCCGCGAGCCGCTGAGGCAATGAAGGTTGCGTCCTGTTCGTTCACAAAAGGCGGCCCAAAGGTTGCATGTTGCACCCAGTCGCACGCATGGTCGACAGCTCGTTTATTCGTCACTGTCTCCTCGATGTATACGACGCTCTCGCCGTCACCTAGCCGAATCTTTCTCTCGAAGTCAAGATGAGAGAGGGGAAGTTCCGCGTTCCACTGCCAATCAAGTTGCGAGGGGTCAGCAGGTGGTGCCATCTTCCATTCCCTGGTCGCAGCTTCTCCGTGCAAGGTGAGGCCGGTTGCGGCTTCTGCGTCCGAAGGTTCTCCAAAGCGGTCGAGGCACAGGGCGTGCCCCGTGAATCCCGCGGTCTCTGCTAAATGCTGAGGCGATCTCTCGGTCGGCGCTTCGATAACCCACGGCGCGGTCCATAACGCATTTGGCATAGGAAGGGAGTCCGGACCCGTGAACCTGAAGTCGGCTAAATGCCCGCCACTAGTGAGAACAATAAGTTCGATGACACCATTGGTGAGCCTCGCACCATCATGCGCCAACCATGGTGAACGATCCAAGGCACGGATCTCAATCGTCTTCGCGGTATCGCACATCACGAGGCCCCCCTTTCCCAATGCATGCGGAATGGCTCGTAACAGATGCCACGTCCATTGAAGCGATAGCCGTCAAGCGGCTCTGCGGACTGACCAACATTGATGCCGGCTCATGTCCTCTGGTTTGGCATAGGCCCGGTTCCGCCAATGCCGCGGGAATTAACAATGGTAGGTGAGAGCTACTGTTGCTTTGCATTCATACGCTCCATAAAACAGTTGAGCATCTGAAGAACACTGGGCGATTGAAGTCGTAACAATCTCTGCTCCCTTCGTTACTTCAGCGCTCTACTGGGCCCGGGAAGCTTTCGACGCGTCGACAGTGTCCAGTGGTGAAGTCCGGCAAGGCGAGGCCTTCGAATCATGATGGTCTGAGCTAACTTCAGGGTGTTCGTGCCGGATTAATTTCGCACAAAGCGAGCTGACGACCCACCGCTGCCACTCTCGCCGGCGCCTTGTGGGATGTGCAATCGGATTGAACCATCGGGGCCCGTTTAAGGATTGCGATATCGCAAGCTGAAGATCGCTTTCATATTCCCCCGTCACGGATATAAGAGTTTGTCCTGCGCCTGAATCGCACGCAGTAAATGCCGAAAATCGCTGACACATCAAATCCACACTCCTGAGTTGTGGTATCGATGCCACAATATGGGGGATAGTACACGACGACCGGCAGGGTGGCAAGTCGCAAGTTTTGTCTCTGGATTGGCATTTGAGTCGGAAAAGACGCCAAATCGGAGGAAGCAGCGCTTCTTTGGCAACCTCCTCTCATAAATTCCCTAAAAAACTATTGACAACCTAATTTCGATAATGATAATCGTCACTGCGGTGATGGTAACGATGCCACGCAATGGATGAGCGCAGTTCCGAGGCTTCCCAAGGAGGAAACGATGCAGTTTCCTCGTTTAGGAGAAGGCTGGGTTGCTCTCCTGGAGCCGTGGTTTTCGGTGCTTGGGTAAAATGAGCAGTTTCCCGGATATTTGCTCCAGCACACGGTTGATCTCCCCTTGGTACTTGAGAAGGCGAAACTCAGATTCAAGGCGCGTTTAATCATTGTCTGCCACAGTGGCTCCGAGAACCGAGTCGCCGAGGTGGCCTGAATAGGAAAGTAAGCTAACCGCAATTCTGATCGGAGGCATTACAAATGCAGAATCTATGTTCGAATGCAGACCCAAGGCCGGTCCGTATCACGCCGCTGCTTACGGCAAGAATGCAGGCGGCACTGAGCGTGGCCATGATTTTGATTGCTCTCCTCTTTATGGCGCCCCGGCTGCACGCGCAGACTGTATCGGGAACGCTGACGGGTACTATCACCGATCCCAGCGGAGCTAGTGTTCCCGATGTTGCAGTCAAGGTTAAGAACGCGGATACGGGGCTGACACGAGAGGGGATTACTAACTCCACCGGGTTCTTCTCGATTCCTGCCTTGCCGCCCGGTCCCTACACGGTAGAAACGACAGTCAAGGGTTTTGAAGATGCGACTTCAACAGTAACGCTGTCGGTGGGCCAGACTCTGAATGTCGACTTTCAACTGAAGGTTGGATCGACCAACGAGAAAATTGAAGTTGTTGCAACCGAATCGACTGGCCTGGAAACTTCCTCCCATGAATTGAATACGGTGATGTCAGCCCGGTCGATGGAAGAACTTCCGCAGTATTCCGGAAGCCGCGGCGAAACGTTTGCCTCACAAACCTTGATGGTCGGCGTCCAACTACTTGAACCGCCGGGCGAGCAGATTAGCGGCAGCAACGTAACGAAGTACAACACCTGGAGCAACGCACTGTTGATCGGCGGACAGGGCTCTTATGTGACCACCTACTTGCAGGACGGCGTGGTCGATATGAACTACTACAACCAGACAGCTACTTTGCAACCCCCAATTGAAGCGACCCAGGAAGTCGAGGTAATCCGTAACAGCCCTAACGCCCGTTACGACGGTGTCAACGTGGTGAACGTCATATCCAAGAGTGGATCGGAAAAGTTCCATGGGCGCGCATACGAATACGTGCAGAACGAGGATCTGAACGCCACAACCTATCAGAATGGCCCTAATTCCGAAGACCGTTACAACACGTTCGGCGCCAACGGGGGCTGGACTGTTCCGTACACGCACAAGAAGGTATTCTTCTTTGCCGATTACCAGGGATATCGATTCATTATTTATAAATTCCTAAAACAGCTTTTGCCGACGCAGGCAGAACGCGGGGGAGACTTTAGCGCGGATTTGGCTGCCAACGGCTCTTGGAAAGGCGAGGCAGCGACGACTATTTACGATCCGCTCACTTACGCTTCGAATGGCTATAACGGAACAGGGCAACATGGATATGGAGCAACTGCGGTTCTGACGCCATTCACGGGTAACGTGATTCCAGCAGGCCGGATCAGTTCCTTTGCCACCAAGTACCTGGCGCTGGCCTATCCGCAATTACCTAACAGCTACAGCGCAAGCGGGAAGAACTACGGATCTACGCATAGCCGCACAAAGTTTACGCACGACGACTATTTGTTCCGGGGCGACTACAACATCAGCGAGAAGGATCATCTCTATGGCGCCTATAACACGGGAAATCCTGAGATCACAAGACCTGAATTTGTAGACGATTGTCTGTGCGCCGAGCCCAATCGCCTTTGGGGAACCGATATCTACGTGGAAGAAAGCCACGTAATTAGTGCTGCCATGGTCAACACTGCGCGCCTTGGCTACAGCCGCGCGAATACCGGTCAATCGTTCGGCAACGTAGGCAACGGGACAAACTATTTCTCCCAGTTGGGATTGACCGGCCTCAGTCCGGCCGCGGACGCCTGGTCCTGGCCCACAGCGAACCCGGGCGGCTTCGGCGGATCCAGCGGCAACCCCATCGATGCAATTGAGAATTCCTACCAGGTGAACGATGAGGTCAACTGGATCAAGGGAAGACACTCTCTCTTCATCGGCATGGAACTCGACAAGCGCTACTACAAAGGCCGCTGGGTCACCGGCAATCCCAATGGCTCTTTAGCAACTAACGGTGAATATACTTATGACAGCGGATCGAATGCTGCGTGGAATCAAAGCACCGGGCTTCTGTCGAGCTCATTGGGTACCGCCAACGCAGCCAACGAATTTGCTGACTTCTTGTTGGGATACTACGCTTCGACCAATGCCAGTGCTGGGACCCAGATTGGCTGGTTTAGTCAGTACAACGTTATGCCTTACGTTCAGGACGATTGGCGCCTGGGCAAGAAGCTGACAGTTAATCTTGGGCTGCGCTACGACAACTACACGACGCCCAAGGAAAAAAACAACCACGCCGGCACCTTCGACATCGTCAACAACTCGTACAAGCTCGGCCTGTATCCGGCGAACAAGTACAATTTCAGTCCGCGCATCGGTTTGGCCTATGCGCTGAACGACAGGACGTCTATCCACGCCGGCTTCGGTACCTACTTCTATCAGTTCGGCTACGTCGATTTGAACTACGTCATGAACGATCCAAGCTACATTACTCAGTTGAACAGCACACAAACCCAGGCGCAGCCAGTGATCTGGCCGAGCACCGCAAGCACGAACAGCAATCCGGATATTACCTCGGCGGCGACGCAGCGGGGATATGCGGAGCAATTCAAACTGAGCGACGCCGAGGCGATATGGGCGAACATGCCCGCACCGTCCGGGACCTTCCCAACGGGCGGGACGACTTTCGCACCGAAGATGCCGACTTCCTACGCCGAGCAGTGGAACCTGGCCATCCAGCGGGTCTTCGGCAAGGATTGGCTGCTGACGTTGGATTACTCGGGCAGTGAAAACCATCACGGCATTTTCATCAGCAATCCCAACCTGGCCTCGCTGCCCAGCGCAGCGGAGATTTCCAGCGGCATCTATACGACCACGGCGGATATCAACAGCCGCCGTCCGTACACGTCTTACGCCGGCGATCTCTCCCAGTTCAGTAAGTGGAACAGCGCGAACTACCACGGGTTGGAGGCGCAACTTCGCAAGAGCTTCAGCAGTGGCTTCGAGTTCACGACCAGCTTCACGTGGCAGAAGGGAATGGACTACCAATCTTCCGACAATAACCCTGGACAGGCAGGACGCCGTCCCCAGGACGATTACGGCCCGTCGGATTTCATCCAGAAGATTCTCTACAAGGCCAACGGCATTTACGAGTTGCCCTTCGGACAAGGAAAGACCTTTCTGAACGGCGGCAAGTGGTGGGAGAATCAAATCGGTGGATGGAGATTGAGCGGCGATGTCTATACCGAAACCGGCTTCCCGTTCTCCGTGGTTGCTTCGAGCAATGCGGCTATAGGCGGCGGTATCAATGAGCGCGCCAACTGGCTCTGCAACGGCAATAAGTCCTCCCACGGCAGTACATACAGTCAATACCTTCAGTACATCAATACGTCCTGCTACTCCCAGCCTGCGGGTGGAGCATTGGGCAACGAGCGGCGCAACGACCTGTTGGGTCCGCGCAATACGAATATAGACCTTTCGGCCTTTAAGGAATTCATCATCCACGACGAACTAAAGTTCCAGTTGCGCGGTGATGCATTCAATGCCCTCAATCACGTAAATCTGGGAGAACCGACCAAGGAAATAACTGCTTCAGATTTCGGCGCGGCAGATGCCAACGACGGTAATACCGCTCCTGGACGCGTAATCCAGATCAGCGCCAAGATCCTGTGGTAAGCCGCACCTAAGTTGTAATCATCGGGCCGGCCGCCGACGTAAGTCAGGCGGCCGGTGTTTGTTCACAATCTGAGCTGCATAACTCGGAGTTATTCCGGATAGTAACGTGTGATGTCGCAGTTGCGGCCTGCTATAGTATTGGCATTCGGTTAGGTGTCAGTTAAAAAGCGATAAAATGCGAATACGTGGCCAGCCTTGTCGAAGCTCGGTTAGGAAATGGCCAGTAGATAGAGCGATCGGAGAGACCTCTGGTGCGCTGCATCGAGTTCGCCGGTGCGCTCGAGGAGAACTCTGGCGTCTATGATTTCGGCCGCACTCAGTTGGGGAACGGCGCAGCGCAGAACTGTGGTCCTCACGCATAGAACCGGCGTCGCTTTCGGGATAGGGCTGTTGCTGGCCACATCGCAACTGGCCGCGCAATCCCGGTACGATTTCCCCATCACCGTGAGCCACGTGGTTTACCACGACGTCAAGGTCGATGCGCAGGGCGGCATCGTTCCGTGGTACGACCCATCGCCTGCGGTCGCCTACGACCATGATTTGCGCCTGCTGTGGAATTTCTGGAGGCAGATGCGCAGCGGTCCCGAAGGCGTTCCCTATTACTTGCTGCATCAGGTTTGGAAGGAAAACGAAGATGACCAGCGGGGTCTGGGCGGTGATCAGATCAGCATGGCACTGGACTCGTGGAACTTACTCTACGGCTATCTGGGCGACGAGGAGTTGCACCGGAATATGCGGGCGATGGCCGACTTCTGGCTGGCTCACGGCTTGGCCGACGAAAGGTCGCTCTACCGGGGGCTGCCCTATCCTTACAATACCAACACCCAATCAGGCGTCTACGACGGCGACATGCGCGCAGGAAAGGGATACCTGCAGCCGGACAAAGCGGGCAGCTTCGGCGCGCAACTGGTCACACTCTTTCAGGTCACTGGGGACAAGCGTTATCTTCAGGCGGCGGTTGGTATAGCCGACACTTTGGCGCGCACGGCAGCCGCCGGCGACTCCGATCACTCGCCATGGCCGTTTCGCGTCGATGTGGCCAGCGGAAAGGCGGCCGAGGATCCGCGCGGGAGCACGATGTTTACGGCGTCGTATACGACGAACTGGACGCCGACTCTGCGTCTGTTTGAGAAGCTTGCGGAACTCCGTGCCGGAGATGGGAAAGCCTATATGCGCACCCATGCGCTGGTAAAGGCCTGGTTGTTGCACTATCCGTTGAAGACGAACCGATGGGGGCCATTTTTCGAGGATGTCGCCACCGCGCATCAGACCGATACGGAGATCAACGCGGATACGATGGCCGCCTACCTGCTCGATCACCCAAGCTTCGCCGCGAATTCGGCGGATCTGGCGCGAGGAATCCTGCAATGGAGCGAGACCGTGCTGGGGAACCATCAATTCGAATCCCTGCACGTGGTTCCCATCAACGAACAAACCGCCTATCTGTTTCCCGGCAACAGCCACACCGCGCGTCATGCCTCGGTCGAGTTGCTCTATTGCGAACGAACCCATCAGTGTGCGGACAAACAGGCGGCCATTCGGCGATTGAATTGGGCGACCTACTCGGTCAACGAGGAAGGGAAGAATCGCTATCCTCACGACGATATCTGGCTGACCGATGGATACGGAGACTACGTGCGGCACTATTTGCGCGCGATGGCGTCCTTGCCCGAGCTTGCGCCCGAGGATCAGAATCACCTGCTGCGCAGCAGTTCGGTGATCCAGAAGATTCAATATACCGCCGGCACGATCACTTATCGTAAATTCGATGCCCGCTCAACTGAGACCTTCAAATTAGGCGCCGGGACGCCAGTGCGTGTCTCCGGTGGCAGTTATCGCTGGGATGCCAAGACAAAGGTGTTGAGTGTGCAAGCTCGCACCCATGACGTAGAGATAGTTTTGCACTAGAGCGTGTTTCATAAATAGGTTCGGCCTCAGATCAAGTACTTACGTGTGAGGCGGGTTAGCTGATGAGCTTCTGTCATGAAGAAGCGTCGGAAGCTGTTGACCGATGAACAGTGGCAGTTTATAGAGCCCCTGTTGCCCCCGCCGATCCGTCGCCGGGACAATCGAGGCAGACCGTGGGCGTCGAACCGAGCGTGCTTCGAGGGCATCCTCTGGATTTTGCAAACCGGAGCCGCGTGGCGTTTTCTGCCTGACGAGTTTCCCTCGCCATCGACCTGTTGGCGGCGGCTGAGGCAGTGGGAAGAGGAAGGCGTCTGGCTGGATGCTTGGCGCACCCTGCTCGGCGCATTGGATGGAGAAGGTTTACTCCAGTGGGACGAGACCTTCCTGGATGGCAGCTTCGCTGCTGCGAAAAAAGGGGCTCCGCAGTCGGTAAAACCAAGCGTGGCAAGGGCACGAAGTGGATGGTACTGGTCGACGGTCAAGGTCTTCCGCTGGGAGTTCGGCTCGAAAGTGCCTCTCCGGGAGAAGCTACGCTTGCGGAAGCCACGCTCGCCGAAGTCCGTGTGCCGCGACCAAAAGGCCGGCCGCGGCAGAAGCCGAAACGGGTAATCGCCGACCGCGGTTACGATTCTGATCCGCTGCGGGAGCGGTTCAAAAAGCGCGGCATCGATCTCATCGTGCCCTATCGGAAGAACAACAAAGCACGGCGTTACGAAGATGGAAGGAAACTCCGACGATATAAACGACGTTGGATCGTAGAGCGAACCAACGCATGGCTTGGTCAATTCCGCCGATTGCTGGTTCGCCATGAGCATCTGCTCTCCACCTACCAAGCCTTCTTCTACATCGCTTGCTTCTGGATCACGCTGAGGCACTGTTTATGAAACACGCTCTAAGAAACGAGGAGCTCAAAGGACTGGACAATGATCCGGTTATCAATTCGGTCGGGTGACTGAAATCAGGAAAAACAAGGATCCTGGCCATCACTCCTACGAATGTGAACAACTACTGGATAGTAACAGGCGGCTATTTTCTGGCTGTGCCAGCATAACTCCCCTGATTGCAGCCGCACGAACCGCGGACGATCAACTCTGCGTCTAACCATCGGATACCGGCGCTATCTCCAGCGCTAGTCAGCTTGGTTGAGCCCTGGCGTTTGAGTGAAAGCCTTTCGAAGAGCAACTCCGCGGCCATCTTTCCCATTAACTCCATTTCCTGGCGCACAACAGTGATACCAGGTTCAAGCGTAGACGCCAATGGAAAGTCATCAAAGCCCACAAGAGCGACCTTCTTGGGAACTCTCACGCGCAGGCCGTGCAACGCTTCAAAAGCGTAAATAGTTACGAGATTTCGAAGCGCAAAGATCGCATCAGGCGGATTCGTCCCGTACAGATATGCTTTCAGGGCAAGAACGACGGACTCATAGCTGGTGATGGAAACATCGATTTTCGGCGTGAGATCTGCCTCTTGCATGGCAACTCGAAAGCCGCGAATTCGTTCCTTATTGGTATAGAGAGAATCTTCACCTTTCATTCCCATACAAACAATTCGCTTGTAGCCATGAGAAATAAGATGCCGCGTGGCTTCTTTAGCTCCCTTATAGTTACTGCTGATGACACTTGGAATAGAAGAGTCGAATATCGGTCGGTCAAACGTGACGACAGGTATTGACGTTCGGTTGAGAGTTTGAACCAGCTCGTCGTTGCGCGAAGCCGCAGGAGCCAGCAAGAGGCCGTCCACTCTGTGTTGCACGAGGGTGTTGAGATTCTCCAATTCGACGCGAGGATCGTTGTTCGAGCAAGTCACGATCAGCAGGAATCCGTGTGCCCGTGCAATATCCTGAGCCGCCTCCGCACAGGCAGCAAAAAACGAATCTGCGACACTGGGAATAATCAGGCCGATGGTTCTTGTTCGCTCACCTTTGAGGATTCGAGCAGCCAGGTTTGGCTGATAATCAAACTTTCGAATCACCGCGCGTACGCGCTCCAATGTCTCAGGGCTGACGCGTGCGCCCCCATTGATAACACGCGAAACAGTACTTGTTCCCACGCGAGCTTCACGTGCAACATCGGACAATGTAGCATGTGGTGGTTTTATTCTCATGCAGGTCTATCCGTGAATCTATACTCGCCTCCACAACACTTTCTGTCAAGCGCGCGGATTGTGCACTTTTCGCCTCTAGACTTTTCAGATTGGTTTGGCGATCATGGTGGTTTTGGAAAGCTCCAAAAGCGAGGGAACCGAGGGACGAGAACGAAGTTCGCCGGGCAATGCCAGATTGACAAGGTCAGGCCGGGACCGAAAGACCCAGCGACGCCATCCACTCCTTGTATTGAGCCAGGCTGATGGGGCCGGATGCGGCCAGATAATGGCTTGCATATGGATTCTGCTCCTCGACAGACCAAGCCATTTGCCACATCTCAATCTGCGTGGGATGAGGCAGGGAGCCCACATGAATCAGCGCATTCGGCTTTGCCGCGAAAGGTGTTTCAAGTAACTTGACCGAGCTGCCAATCTTGCGTATCTCGAGGTGTCCACGAACAGTTCTTAGAGTGTCATTGACGATGACAATCGCGTGCTGTCCCTCGACGGGTTCGCAGCAGATTGCCTGGACATTACGTTGTGCGCGCTGAATGAAATGAAACGCAAGCTTCCTGGTGTTGTAATAATCCACGATTGAGTCCGACACGATGGGCCAGCCATCGCGCAGATTCCACCATATTATGCCTCGTTTGGGTCCCTTCTGCTGGCGCCAAAGCTCGACGAAGAACTTGAGTGCTTCGGCCTGACAAATCTGCGATGCGAGAATAAACTCGTCGAGACTGTCGGGGACCGAGCCGAAGAATGCGCTGATCTGCTTTATCATCAGATCGTTTCTTCCCTCGGTGGCAGTCGAATCCGGACGAAAGCGAACCGATTTCGTGAGCCATTGGTCGTTCCAACGATGGCCGCTGGTCCATGGATACACAAACTCCGGATCGAACATTTTCTCGAGCGATGATCGAGCGGGGCAACCGTGATATCCGATCTCGCTTACGAAGTGCGCCGGCGTGTCCGTATAAAAAGGAGCCTTGAAGTACCCTCGCGGCCCCCATAAGTGGACTTCAGGCATCAGATCGGACTTATTGCCCGCCGCAAAGACTGCGGGGCTGTGATAAGGCGAGCTAGGTAAGTAAGGCCGAAAAGGATCCAGCCGTTCCAGCACCGCAGGAAAAGCCTTTCTGGTAATAAGGTCACGGCTTGGATCAAGCGAGATCCCTCCTGCGTAGCTGCGCGAGACCCATGCATCGTCTCCCTCATTGTTCCCTGACCAGAGAGCAAGGCTCGGATGATTGCGCAATCGCCTCACAAGAGATTCTGCTTCTACAGTGATCGTGTTGAGAAAGTCCTCGTCTTGCGGATATACAGCGCACGCCATGGCAAAGTCCTGCCAAACCAGAATTCCTGCTTGATCGCATAAGTCAAAAAAACGATCCGCTTCGTAGACATTTCCACCCCAGCAGCGAACCATATTGCAATTCAGCTCTACGAGCATTGGAAAAACCTCTTCGAGGCGCTTCGCATCACGGCTATGCAGGCCGTCGAGAGGGCTCCAATTGGCGCCTCTGACAAAGATAGGCACCCCGTTGACCGTAAAACCGAATTGGCCAGGTATCTGCGGAGTAACAACATCGCTGCGTTCCAGCGAGATAGTGCGGATGCCGATGATTGTATGGTGTCGTGCAAGCGGTTCACCGCCGGGAGATATTAGTGTTACTGATGCCTGATAGAGCACCGCCTTACCATATCCGCGCGGCCACCACAGTTCAACATTGTCGAGGGATAACTCGAGCTGTCCCTTAAGTGATGTCGCCTCTGCCTCCGAACGAAAGACTGTACGACCTTCGTGGCTTAGTGCGAATTCGAGCTTATAACCACCATCCTCGGTCAACGCACCATCGACTTCCCAGGTGACTGAAACAACAGCCTGCGAGTGTTCAACGTCCACGGTCCTGGTGAACCAGTATACGGAGGAGAATCGAATGTAAGGAGAGAACTCCAGACGGACATCGCGCCATAGGCCTGCACTGATGATGCGGGGCATAATGTCCCACCCATACATATGAGGGGCCTTGCGAATGCGCAGAGACTCCCAGTGACCAGCCGTGGAACGCTCCAAGGGCGAGCGTGGCGCAGCCAGTCCAGCAGGCACTGCGGGATCAATGCGCACTACAAGTTCATTGGTCTGATGGTGCAGTAAATGTGAAGTTACATCGAAGCGGTGTGCAACGAGCATATTCGCTGTTTGTCCCACGAGGACGCCATTTATCCAAACGGTGCCGAGGCAGTCCAGGCCGTCGAAAATAAGTTCCACTCGCCCGACTGGTACTCTCTGCTTTACGTCAAATGCGCGACGATACCACCATTGATATGACTCCAAACCCAGAGCTTGATAAACGTGCTCTCCCTTTTCCAGTGAGTCTAGATGGCCGGCGGCGATCATGTCCAACTCGACATTACCCGGTACCGTTGCTGGAATAGTGGGCCAGTTAGCTGGAGGTTTGCTGACCAGTGAATCGCGTGGGGCCTCAGGATCTGGGCCATAGGTGAGGCGCCAAATGCCGTTAAGACTGATGGTTTCACCAAATCCATTGGATCCTGAGTCACTCGTGCCGATGGGTCCTGCTGGAAGAATAACTTCCGCGAGAGAGTGTCTCAGGAAAAAGGATGTTAGCCAGCAGAACCATGGGAGCTTAAGAAGGCGGCGACGGGTGAATGAGTCAGGCGAGTCTTCACGCCGAGAAACCATGAGTATCCCTTATTGAATCCGGTGGTGCGTGAGTTGGGGGCAAAGTTCGTAACTGAACAATTGGCCCGTGTATGCTATCACGCGCCCGATCGCTGTTTCGCGGCTGTTGCGGTATCTGATCCAGCCAAGCTTGGGCAGGAAGATGCGGCTGTTCGGTTGATCGAGTTTGAACTGCTTTGGATCCGGGTAGCGAAAACGATCGTGCAGGCCTTTCTTCCGGAAC
>Ga0302269_1000619_pt1 | contig 20609 bp, 27 predicted proteins | sample III_Bog_E2_2_FD_194560 | JGI IMG/M metagenome (GOLD analysis project Ga0302269, IMG submission 194560) | Peat permafrost microbial communities from Stordalen Mire near Abisko, Sweden - III_Bog_E2_2 | ecosystem: Environmental > Terrestrial > Soil > Wetlands > Peat | place: Sweden: Abisko...
TTCGATGTCGTGCTCTGCAATGTTGAGGATCTGAAAGCTCTTGCCGCTTCCCGTCATGCCGGAGATGACCATGTGCCGGGTCCGCACCAGCGTCGGCACGAAGTACGACCTGTTGGTGACTTCTTCCTCCAGCACGATCTGCCCGAGCGGCAGCCCGCCTTGAAGTTTGGGCTTGCGCGACTGCGAAAGCCGGTTCCAACCGTTCACGAAGATGTATTCAACGATGTTTGGCATAAGGGGCTATCAACCTCAGGCGATTTGAGTAAGAATCACCTGAGCTCCACAACACCTATGCTGAAGAAAGAAAGGAAAGACAACGAGGGGGAGCTACCCGCTAATCTGCAACACCATAACTATTCGTCGCGGAAGACGTTGGCATACATGAGATACCGCAGCCATTTCGCGAGCACTACGCCCGAGAGCCTTAGGCGCGGCGTCACCTCCAGCAGATGCCGAATCGTGGCCTGATGACCAAAGTAGACAGAGGGTGGAGGCCCAAAGAGACCGAAGGCAGTATCCACTTTCACTTCATCTTCCGTGGCAAGAGCGGTCATGACCGCCCAATGCACGCTCATCTGGTAGAGAAGATCGTCTTCCTCTAGCCCTTCGGTAGTAGCCGCAAATACCTCTTCGGCCAGCGCCCAGTCAGGGCGGTTCAAAACGCTCGATTGCCGGCTGCCCCAGAAGTGTACCGTTTGTTCCGATGCTCCGGTCTGGCGCATGGCGAGAGCTGAGTTACGGAAGGACTGTTCCACCGCCTTGTCGTCACCAAGCAGCATCTGCGCCGTGCCCATCTGCCGGTAGTACTCCGGCCCGGTCTCCCAGCCGAACTCCTGCTTGATTGCCAGCACCATCTTCAGGACATCAAGAGCATGTTCGGGGTGCTGGCGCAGCAGGTAGGAGTTAGAAAGAAGCAGACCCGTCTCAGCCATCCGCATACAGTCGATCTCTGCATCGGACTCGTGGTACGCAACCGAGGAGAGGACCATCGACCGCCGCGCCTGATCGATGGCAGAGCGCGTGCGGCCCATGTGCGTCAGAAACCACGCCGAGTGATGCCGAAGCCGGGCCAGAGTGCGGATCAGCAACGCACTGTGCGGCCAACCAAGATCACGGATGTGCTGCCGCATCTTCAGCAGCCCATCCTCGAATCTGCCATCGGCAGCGTATCGCGTCTGATCCAGTTCGATCTGCTCGGCAAAGGCCGCGATCTCTTCTTCCCTACGGCGGCTCATGACGACGTAGTCCGGATCCGGTGCAATCCCAAGCTCCTCGCGCAGTTCCCAGGAAGGGATCTCAATGAGCGGCGTATGCAGAAGAAAGCTTTCTTCCCAGCTCAATGCTCCCGGCAGCGGCGAGGATTCTGGCAGGTCGCTTCTCCGGGAGCGGATGCTGCGTACCCGCTCCGGCTTGATATAGAACGCTCCGGCGATTGCCTCATTGGTAAGATGGGCCTCCCTGTGCAGCCAGTGAAAGACGGAAGCGAACTCCGGCACAGCAAGCCTGTAGTCTTTCAGGCGGACGGCAATCTCGGGCTGTGCGGATCGCGGCATAATCAGGATGCAGGGAATCTTTCTAGAGATAGTAATTCGTTGCTTCCAGAATCCTTCGCAGTTTTGCCTCAACATCCACCACTCAACGCAAATAGATGATAACAAGTGGCTTATATTGACAACGGATGGGTTATGCGGTAATCTGCAACCGTGAACTAATTAATCAGTACCTGAGGAGGAAGACAATGAAAACACAACGGAAAGCTGCTTCCACCATAGTCTCCGCCCTCACGGCGCGGACTCAGTTGGGACAGATCCTAAAACGGGTCGAGTCCAAGAATGAACGGTTCATCATCAGGCGCCGCGGTGAGCCCCAAGCCATCGTCATGAGTATCAGAGATTACGTTGACATCGTGGCTCCGGCTCCGGACTGGCTCAAAGAGATGTGGGCAATCTCCAAGAAGAACGGCACCGACAAGATAACCATGAAGGAGATTGATGCAGAGATCGCTGAGGTGCGCAAGGAAGCCGCAAGTAGAAAGAGCAAGAAGGCTTCCTAATGAAACGAATCGTTCTGGATACGAATGTTATCGTTTCTGCCATGCTCTCCCCAAATGGCAATGAAGGTCTGGTTCTTCGACTTGCACTCGCTGGCGAATTCGAACTTTGCATCTCGCCTGTAGTGCTTGTTGAATACCGGAAAGTGTTGGAGAGGCCAAAGCTCAGAGTTCCTGCATGGAAGATTGAGGACTTGTTCTCCAAGTTGGATTCACGGGCAAAACTTGTGCATCCTTCGCATACAGTGGGAGCGTCACCTGATGAATCAGACAATCGCTTCTTGGAATGTGCCGAAGTAGCCGATGCGGAATACCTGATTACAGGCAACAAGCGGCACTTTCCTAAAGTCTGGGAAGGTACGAAAATCGTCAATGCCCGCGAGTTCCTTGAACAAGTCGTCCCACTATAGTCTGTTGCGTTTTTGCGCCAGCCGGATCGATTCGATTCGGCTTTTCTTTTTGCGCATCCGTCTGGCTGTAGTTGCTAATCAGCAACTCCTCGATCTGCTTCCTCTTTCCGCCATGGATGGAATATGTAATCGGTACTTTCTTGATCTCGAAATCCGCAAAAATCTGCCTGACCTCGGAATGGTCATTGATTGATAGCAGGAACTTTCCTTTGAGTGCTTTCAGTCTTGCAGCCATCTTCTCGAAGTCCTCGTGCTCCAGATTATGCCTATAAAGCCGGATGTTGTAGTACGGCGGGTCGAGATAGAAGAACGTCTCGGGACGGTCATAGAGCTTCAATATTTGTTCATACGGCAAGTGCTCGACCTGCACCCGCGCTAGCCTCTCATGCGTTTCTTTGAGAATCTCCTCCAGCCGCTCCGGATTGAAGTTGGGATTGCCGATGACATGGATGGCATAGGCCTTTCTTGTAACTCGGCCACCATAGGCATTCTTTTGCAGGTACAGATAACGCGCTGCGCGCTGGATATCCGTTAGCGTCTCTGGCGAAGTGTTCTCCAACAGTTCAAACCACTCCCGACTGACGATCATGCACCGCAGATATCGGACGAGTTCCCCGTTATGCGACTGGCAAACCCGGTAGAAGTTCACCAGTTCGCCATCGAGATCATTCAGCACTTCGATCTTCGAACGCGGCTTGTGAAAGAAGACCTTGGCTCCTCCAGCAAACGGCTCTACATAGGTCATGTGCGGCGGCAGGCGGGCGACAATTGTTTTTGCCAGCAGGCTCTTGCCGCCGATGTAATTGATTGGGCCTTTCATGGTTGTTGAGAATGAATGGCAATAAGTCGCTCTACTTGTACGTGGAGGCCAAGCAATGCCGCATTGATCGAGGGTGGGGTGGAGTTGAGCATGGGCCAGATGTCTTTGCCCACCCTGCGAAGTTGCGTCCAGCCGGTGAGTGGCGGGTGGCCATAGGACGCGAAGAGTTCTTCCGCGCTGACCTCCAATAGTGGTGTCCCGGCATCGCGCACTGCCTGGACAGCGGATTGATGGAAGCTGCGAATCCGTTCCGATGCCGTTTCTGTGGGTTTAAGGAATGCGACGAACTCAATCCGCTGCTGTGCCATGATGCGGCTGAGGAATTCAGTTGTGCTCTTCTGAGCGGTCTCGAGATCATGGGAGAGTTGCCTGAGGACAATCTCCTCAATTCGGGTCTTCCGCAGAATGGCCACGCCTACCGTACGCCGCTGAAGACTGATGGCGGCAAGAGTAATGTCGGACATGAATACTTGAGTCTTAATGTTGAAACCGGGAACGGAAGGCGGAGGTTTGTTCCACGGGGCTAACTCTCTGGACTGCCTGCAACGCCGAGAATAAGCGATCCTGACCGAAATGCTCGATAGAGCGCACGTACCACCGGATATCGCTCGTATCCTTCAGGTACCGGGCAATCTGCAGGGCAACATACTCCTGAGTTGTTGTGGGCCTAAAATCCTGTGATTTAGCCAGCTTTTCGAGAATATTCATGGCGTAAAAATAGGAAGTACGCCCTGCTGGCCGACAGGAATTCGCTCCTCTCGCTTACGGATATCCTCACGCAGACTGGCATAGAGATCGTGGTACAGAAACTCTACCGGTGCTCGCAGGATGGCAGACAATTTGAGCACCGTCAGGAGCGTGGGCAGCGATTCTCCCGCTTCCAGCTTCCAGAGCTTCGTCCGGTCCGCACGTCCCATGAGATGGAGTACATGCGTCTGGGTGAACCGCATTCGTCTGCGATAGTGCGACAGATGATTGAGATATTGATTTTTGTTTTGGGACAATGTGTTGTCCTCCTTTCGAATTGCATTGTGGCAAGGAATTGCAACATGCGAAAGAAGGGAAAAATCTACCTCCACGGCAACATAGAAGTATCTTTCTGTGTATAAGCAGAGGATGAACGCAAAAAAGGTGCCAGAGAATTTCTCTGGCACCTTTTCTTGTGATTCGTATAACGTTACTTTGCCTTAGCAGCTCTCGCGCTCTTAGCTACAGGCTTTGCAGTCTTAGCAGCGTTCACCTTCGCCCAACGCGCCTTTTGTGCAGCTGCAATCCTCGCCTTACCTGCCGCGCTCATCTTGCGTTTCTTCTTCGCCGGCTTGGCGACGGCGACAGTAGCAATGGCAGATGGTCTGCCGGGGCCACGCTTAGTGGGTGCTATCACGCCTCCGGTCAAAAGTTGCTTGGCCTGTGTCAGACGGGAAATTTCAGCATCGATCTCTGCAATAAGCTTTTCAAAACTCATTTATATGTCCCTCGAATAGATGTCGTAGTTATACACAACTGCTCAATTATTGTAGCTCTGTAGGTCAATTTTTCCCTACTACCAACCTATTCATTTGTTGGATAAAGTACCACTGTTATGACTCCAACAAAAATAGATGAAGAAGTTCTCATCGAGAAAGAGATCGCAATCCTTGCAACTCTGCACCCAAGCTATACCAAGGAGCAATTGCGAGAGTGCCGGGACAACTTCGTCCATTACATCGATTTTGTCTGGAAGATTTACTTGAAAATGCGTGCAGATGGCCGGGCAAAAGAGATATTTGACAGAGATTCTCTTTAATCATACGGTTAACCCGCAAAAGGCCGACAGCCGCTAACTTCCCAACAAAACCAACCTTGAAACGATACTTTGCCTACATCCGTGTCTCTACGACACGACAGGGAGAAGGCGTCTCCCTGCAACAGCAAACAGATGCCATCAAGCAGTTTGCTGCGCGATCCAACCTCGAGATTGTTGAGTGGCTGGAAGAGCAAGAGACGGCTGCTAAAGCAGGCCGTCCAGTCTTCAATAGCATGATCAAGCGACTTCGTAAGGGTTTGACTTCCGGCGTGATCATGCACAAAATCGACCGAAGCGCCCGGAACCTCAAGGACTGGGCCGAACTCGGCCAACTCATCGATCAGGGAATCGAAGTGCATTTCGCTAATGAATCTCTGGATCTCAACTCGCGGGGAGGTCGACTCTCTGCGGACATCCAAGCCGTGGTCGCTGCCGATTACATACGTAACCTTCGTGAAGAGACCAAGAAAGGCTTCTATGGCCGTCTGAAGCAGGGCTACTTCCCCATGCCTGCACCGATTGGATATGAGGATCAAGGTGGCGGAAAGGCTAAGGCTATTCATCCGGTATACGGACCGCTGGTCCACACCGCCTTCGATCTATATGCCACTGGACGGTATAGCTTGAACAGTCTAACTGCTGAGCTGGCCAAGATGGGGCTCCGATCACGAAGCGGTAATCGCGTCTCGCGGAATGGTGTCCATCGGATGCTTCGCAATCCTTTTTATATTGGTCTCATCCGCGTCCATAAGATCAATGAAGTCTTCACCGGCCTGCACCCGAGGCTGATACCCAAGGTGGTCTTTGACCGAGTGCAAGATATCCTGGCCGGAAAGCGCGTCCGGGGAACCGGGACACATCGGTTTCAATACAGCAGGCTTATACAGTGTAAGACCTGTGGCCACTCCTTGATTGCCGATATCAAAAGACGCCACACCTACTATCGCTGCCACAGCCCGACCTGCCCAACCACCATTATCCGCGAAGAAACAATAGAGAAAGAACTCCTATCTGTCATTCAGTCGCTCACCCTCACTTCGCAGGAACTCGCCACGCTCGACCTGGAAGTGGAGCACAAAAGAGCCGGCATACAGGATGGACTATCTGCGGAGCGCGAGGTGCTCAACCTCCACCTGAAGGTGGTCACGGATCGACAGAACAGGCTCACCGACGCTTACGTGGATGGTGCGCTCAACCGGGAGGACTTTGAACAACGAAAAACAGCCCTCCAGATGGAGCGCTTTGATATTGAAGAGCGGATCAGAACGGTCGAGTCCGGCGAATCGCTGGTCATGGCTGACATCGACCATTGGGTCCGGCTGATAAAAGAAGCATCTCTATTTACGCAGACCTTGCGCTTAGATGAACTTCGAGATTGGCTCGAAGAGGCAATGTCCCACAGGGAGGCATCACGAAAAGATGTTGTGTTTACGCTACGAAAGCCACTTGCGGAGGTCTCTTTGCGAGCAACTGGTCCGAATGGTAGGCCGAGTGAGACCACTTGTCCCTCGTTCTGGCGTCAGTGGCTAGAGAGGCACAGGAAGGCAGACAGAGATGGAGTAAGGGCAGGACGATAACAGTCGCCCTACCCTCTTGGATCAATTCTTAGCCGCCAGTGCTGTTGTAAGGTCTGCCTGGACCTTCGCCGCGTATGCGGCAGAGGCTTTATCATCGACCTTTGCATCTCCCCATGGTTCGGTCTGCAAGCCCTTGTATCGCTTCTGCACACTGATAGCAACGCGGACGCTTGTCTTCTCAGCAGAGTCTTTCACTATGCTGATGATCGTCCGCTTGCCGGTCTGTTTCCAGCCTCCCGCCACTTCCATTGCCGTGGCGATCTGCCCCGCATCTCGACTGACGGAATCCAGTGTCAGGCCGCTGCGCTTGAGATTGTTCACGACGGCATCAAAGACGGCATCGTAGGAGGCCACAACCTCGAACGTCGTCCCGCCGCTCACTGACTGAACCTGACTGGATTCAGCCACCTTTTGGGCATCTCTCTCATGCCGCTGTCCTTGAGCCATAACTGCAAATAGTCCCACTAATGCCATTGCTGCTAGCCTTTTCTTCATCGCTTGCTCCTCTTTCCTCGTTATTTTGGCGCAGAGATCACCCCGCCGGATAAGAAATCCGCTAGACACGCTATTTTGCTCGTGGTGTTTCTGCACGTGTGACCATACAAGGTCAGATGTGGACAGTCAAGCGAAATACGAGGAATTGTTTCGAGCTTTGGGCCAACGCCTGAAAGCCATGCGCCGAAAGGCCGGCTACAGCCAGGAAGATATGCTGTCTTTCGGTTTCTCAACCCGCCATTGGCAGCAGGTCGAAGCAGGCAGGCCGGTGACGCTCACGACTGTCTTGCGGGCGTGCGATGTGTTTAGAGTCACACCAGAGGCTCTGCTTAAGGGGCTGTATAAACCCTCATTGGATGACGATCACGGTGAAGGATGACATTGGGTGCATTGGGAAGTCGTTATCAGCAATCAGGCCATACAGTTCAATACCGAAAACAGCAACACCTCCCTGGAGGGAGGTGTTCGTCAGAAAATCCATCCATAGAACCCAATTCAAATGCGGGAGAAGGATTCTCGGCGGTTCACGAAGTCCATAAGTAGCATTTTGGAAGAGCGGGGAAGGCATGTGAAAGCCAGATTCCACACGGTCGTTCTGCTTTTCACTCAATAACTTACAGCCAGTCGTAAAATTAATGACATTCTATAATCCTAAGAGATCGCTGTGTTACATATCATATATGAGACCCTTCTTGAAGGCATCTTTGAGCTAGATTTAGAGTGTATATTTTATCAATTATTGGCAACGCAATCATGAAAGCTCCATAATAGAAGGGCTTAACATGTCCGCCTGCCTGATTGGAGTAAAGACTCTGACTAGGATCGTCAAAATTCTAGTATCAACTCTGCTTTCCCGTTCTCATGGGAAGAGCACTGTAGTCTGCGAAATCGAAACGCTCTCCCTATTTCAGCGTTCCACACATTTAACTAATGAGGCATCTTCAAAGGCTAGCCACGCTAATGTCATCCTATCCGCTGAAAGCACTCTTTCGTCTGAAATCACTCAGAAACTATTGCGAGCTAAAAAGGCAAATCTGCTGCAGGTCGCAGAAATTAATCTAGGGACGCAAAAGCGGCTCCTCGGAATTGCTAATACTGCTTTAACCATAATCGTTACAAATAGTCTTCTTCTTCCAATTGTCACGGGTGTCATTGCAAATGTCATCACATCGCGCCGTAAGACTTCTATAAATCTACCGGATAATACAATCACAATCGAGGTGAAAAGCGGCAACCGCTTCTTCAAGATAGTTGCAGATGGATCTCCTGCCTCAATAAAGAAATTAAATAAAATAGCACGCAGTCGGGATATTTCTAAGTGGTTAGACTAAAGGATAAATCGAGCAAACTCGTCATCTTCCTCATATGGGGATTTTATCTAGGGATTCTTAGCCTTGCGATTTATTCAACCGTTTTATCGCTCCACATAGCGCAACATTATCACTGGCATTTCAGAGGAGCGCCAGGACTTGCTAAATTTGTTATTTTAAGTTTGCTAGTGGCGCTTAGTGCCATAGTTTCACTTTTGCTTATCTTCAAGGTGCTTATTGTTTTTCTAGGGCGATTTATTTTCCCTTTTGTTGGTATTCCCCTTAGCACTGTTTGTAACGTTCACAGGTTGGTTAACTCTCTTTTCCCTCTTGAACTCACAGATAGTGAATCTATTCCTGACCTCGAAGAATATGTGGAGCACATAAGGCTGCTCTCCGCACTAGGGCGCTATCAAAAAGCATACACATTGGGCACAACAGCCCTATCAATGCTTTGCACCATCAGCGTTGCCTCTCTAACGGGTCGGCGTGCCATATTGATACGCACGCTAAAAGACTTTCTGCAGTCGGAGAGCCAAGATAACAATTGTGATGACAATCAATACATGAATACTGATTCTGAAATTGTCAGATTAGTATTGGAATTGGATAGAGATAAATTACTTACCGAAATATTTTGCGGGTCTTATTTTACAGATCGTTCTACTCTTTCTATATTTTTACTCAGTATTGGAAACTTACAGTTCCGCCGGGGCCGCATAGATGGTGCTTTAGTGTCTACCATATTAGCCGAAGTAAGCTGTCAGCCTCATTCAATAGTATGGTGTCAAGCCCGATGCCTTCGATGCCGCATTCTACATAGAAGCGGGAAAGTCCATGAAGCGTCTAGTCTATTAATAAAGACCTCTCCTGACATATTACCGCTACCCGGCAACACAGTTTTTAAATTAGAGCGTGCTTTATTGTTTCTTGGGGTAGGTGATCTGAATGCTTCCGCAAACGAAGTAGCATTTCTTCCTGATACAAACACTGATGACACAACACTCGTCGACCAATATCGCGTATTGGCTTATATACACATTTGCAGGGGGGAATCATCTAAAGCCATAGATAATCTTTCGAAGGCACTTAAGTTCTCGATAGTTGGAAGTGAAGAATTTTGCTCGCTCACTGAAGAAATTGGCGTGGAATACATCAAGAGCGCCTTTGCCATGCAAAAGATGCAAACCATTACAAACCCTCTCCAACGAACATCGAAGCGATTTGACTATTATTCGCAATACGAAAAGGAATCAACCCTAAATCCATCTTTACGCACAATCCCTCATGACATGCGGAGTGCAATTTCCAGTCGAGTTTATGAGGGCTTTATTAATAAAACTTACAGTAATTTAGATGTTTCAGCGTGGAGGATATTTAATCGCTACATAATTGGTTACTTGAAAATATTTCAAGCCTCCCAGATTAGGAAGCTTTTAGAGAGCGATGTAAAGCATTTTTGGTCTTTATTGGACGTTGCAGAGTCAGTAATCGGTCATGTTAAATCAGATCTAATCTGTTCTCTCGCTACCGTCTCAATGGAATATAGACCTCCATGGGTTAGTGCAATTCATGAATCTCGTATATACAAGAGTATAGGTAAATACGATAGGGCTGCTATTTGCGCTTGTAGGGGACTAAGTATTCTCGAATATTATGCGATCTCATTAGCGAAGTATTTGGATACTGCAAACATAGGCATCTCCATATACGACCTAAGTCGTGAAGCAATTCATTCTTTTATGCTATCGGGGACTCAGGATGACATTGCTAAGGCACTAGATATTTACGAAAGGGCACTCAACTGGAACTTTCAGATAGAGGAGCAAGCACCTTCTTCGGCTAACACCTTGCAGAAATCAGTTGACTGCAAATTATATGTCAGATGTGTTCTTTGTGATTTGTGCTCGTTCTTGTTTTTAACAAACGCGGAGGGTCACAGTATAAAACAACTGCCCGATCGACAAACCATAAACACACTAGCTTCGCGGTTATTATCGATCATTACTTTGGATACCAGTACGGAGCAGGAAGTAGCGGACGAATGCCGACTGTTTGGCCACCTTATATTTGAAAACTGTGACGCTGACTTAATCAATAAAGAATTGGTATTTATTGCTGATCCAGATCTCGCGAGCATTCCATGGAGTGCACTTAGATTTGATAGTAGTGATGAACCTATTATTTTCAGGTCTTCGATAGCAATTGTACCCTCTGTCCAATATATTCAAGTGAAAAGTATTACCTTTAAGACGGATTATGTTTACAGGATGACTATTTTTGCAGATCCAATATTGTCAAACGTAGGCATCCCAGATTTAACTTACGCTCTACGTGAGGCTAATGTAATTGATAAGGCGCTAAAGTCCACGGCCGTTTCGAGAAAACTAGGTGTTGCCGCGAACTGGAGAGCCTTGCAACAAGCAGCCATTGATTCTCAGATCATCCATTTTGCAACCCACAAGACCATAGATGGCTCAGGACTCTCTTGTATTCTTTTAGCTTCCGAAGAAGGCCAGCCATGGCATGCCGTAAGCTCGAATCAGATAAAATCGTTGAAATTTAGTGCTGAGTTAGTTGTGTTAAATTTATGCGAATCAGGTAATGGCAGTTATTTGGGTGGTGAAGGCATTGCAGATCTGCCGAGAGCATTTCTTACGGCAGGAGCAAAACGAGTAATTGCTACTAATTGGCCGGTTGAGGATTTACCTGCGATGAGATTGATGGAGACATTCTATACTGAGCTTTACGCAATGAGCGAGGCTGATCCAGTAAAGGCATTGCAGATAGCGCAAGTACGGATAGCGCAAGAGCCAGCATGGAGTTCCCCACGTTTTTGGGCGGCATATTATTTAATTGGTAAACCAGATGCTTTTCAATTATGCGGGCAGTAGCAGAAATAATGATACTGCTTAATCAGTTAGTCTGTACCGGCTTATTCAATATGACTATTTGTTGACTTTTCACTCACGACTGTACCAAATGATTGCGAATCGGTAGAGATTTCAATTTCCCTGTTTCCAACCTTAATCCACCTGTTACCACTATTAACTTCAATGCCCTGAATGGATAGAATCCCTTTATCTGCTGCGGTATGCGCGATTTTGCGCAAAAGATCATACTGCCCTTCTGATATTTCCAGTTCACCTATCGAGTGATTCAGTGCGCCCTCGCTTATCTCAGATATATGAACCCCTTGATATTCACCATCAACGTGAAGCTGTCTCATGTGTATAAGTATTAATTATGATATCAACCTTATCATAATAATAAGATATAGAGAAAGATGTCAAATTGCACAATTACTCATTTCTATTAGATTTCTGTCACAACATTGGCCTCACAAATTACACTAAACATGCAATACGACAAGATATCCGCAAGCCACAAATATTCTTAATCAAACTAATTAGATTTACAGTAGATGGAGTACGTTATTCCCTGCCAAGTGCACCACACATAGTTGCGTGATAGTAACCGCAATAGTGATGCTCTGGTTTGAGTCCGAAAAGCCACTATCTACTGCAGCGGTTGCCGCAACTGATGGGCCCCGGCATTCCTGAACCAGATGAAATGTTAGTCTGCGACTAAATCTGACCCGAGCAAGAGGAGGATTGGGATGCGGAAGAAACGGTTCAGCATGGAATAGATGATTGGGGAGTTGAAAGCAGGCTGAAGTGGAAGTTCCGGTGGCAGAGGTGATCCGGAGGGCTGGAACAGCGAACAGACATTCTACCGATGGCGGCAAAGTATGCAGGCCTGAAGGTAGATCAGGTCCGACAGATGGCACAGTTGCAGAAAGAAAACCTGCGGCTGAAGCAACTGATTGCGGATCTAACGCTGGATAGAGCGATGTTGCAGGATGTGCTCTCAAAATAATGGTGAAGCCTTCACGGCGTGGACCGAAGGTGGAGAGGTTGATGGAAAGCTAAGGAAAGAATGCATTCCGACAACCGAGTCCCCAGTGCAAGTACTACCTGCTATAGGGGCGGACGAAGTTTGTCGCCAAGGGTCAGATGCTCAATACCCTTCACCGTTCATCAAATTTCAACAAGGAGGACTGATTCTAAATTAGCTGTATGTATTTATATATCAGCAAGTTTGCAAAATACACTGGCCTGCTTTGTGACGCCATCACGGATCCATAGAATCGCATGGCGGTTGGGCACTTGATCAGCCGCATGCTAGATTTACTTGATTAGAGGTAGACTTGTGCAACGATAGATTTGTGTTCAGCTATTGCACAGGAGGATGTCCAGCCCTCAAGCTGGATTTAGCCCATGACATACGACACATCCCACCTAAGATATCCGGGCAATATTTGCATTTCTGGCCTAACGGCCGCCGGGAAAACCACCCACTCCCTTTTGCTCGCAGGCGAGTTTGGACTGACCTTCGTGTCGGGCTCACAGGTGCGTCTATTCCAAAGCGGAGTCTTTCCAATTCAACAAAAGGATTTCTGGGTCACCACAGAAGGCAAGAGCTTGTGGAGGGAAGAAGTCTTTGAAAAAGTTGAGGTGGAGTTGCTGCGACTCGAATCGTTGGCTACTGGCTATGTGTTTGACACTTTCACAATGCCCTGGCTACACAAAGCACCGGCGCTCTGTATTTGGTTGGAATCTGATATTGATTCTAGGGCAATCAAATCATTGATTTCACATAGAGGATTGACCAATGTGGACATCGATAGTTACGCGACAAAGATTCACGAGAAGGATGACACCACACTTGGCATTTATAAACGGCTCTATGGCATAGATATAGCAGCCGACCACACGTGTTTCAACTTAGTAATTGATATTAGTTCGTTTATTTCTGAGCCTTCACTAGACGCTTCTCTTCGAAGTATAGCAAGAGCGCACCGCTTGATCCGAGCAGCAACTGGGTACTACCTGACGAAGTCTAGCGCGTTTCAGGAGGAATTGCGGTCAGCAATTACAGGCAACGCACAATACATTATTTACAACTCTCTACTGTGACTGCCATACTTATGTTATGAGCCCATCAGGACTGCTTTATGTCGGTCTGAGTTTCGTGACGGCCACATCTGCATCCTATTTAGCCTTCGCGGCCCTTGTTCACTCAGCACGGCCGCGGGCGAGTGTCGTGCTGGTAGGCCCGACGAGTAGCAACCCTGGCGAAAGAGTAATGTATGTATTTGTCTTTAAGAACAGAGGCTATTGGTACGCAAAACCAATGATCGTCAACATGACGATCTATATCAATTTTGACAGCATGTTCGACCTGATGGAAATGCGCTCCGGATCGTTACAACAGAACATAAGTACCCACGTCAAGATTGGCAAAGGAAATATGAAATATTTCAAAAGCAAAGGAATGCACTTATCCTTTGCTGAAGATGCCGAGGAGATTCACGTAGTAGCTCAAACCCCAAAGGAGCCAGGAGTATATAGACTGAAGGTGAGCGCGTTTTCGGAAAATGGTGTGAGTTTATCAAAGGTGTTTTCGGTTCACGTTGTGCCCACACCAACCGATAGCGACCCGCAGTGAGCGGCCTGCCCGTATTGCCGAAGGTGTAACCATGCGAATACGAGTGCCAAATGCGATGGTTTTGATCGGCTCTACCGGATCAGGCACCACATTCTTGTCTAACTATGTTGCTGGACAATTCAATGGCTTTACAATCTGCAAAAGTGTAACTACAAGGAATAGACGGACGGCCGAAGCAGCAGAGGCAGCGTACAATTTTGTTAATGAAATGACATTTACAGATTTATTGACTAGTGGGCGACTGGCGTATGTAAAGTTTAGTGACTTTGATGATACGAAGTATGGAATCGAAGAAACGGAACTGGCGAGCATCGTGCAGCATGGAAGGAGTCCCATTCTTACTTGCCACAGCATAGAAGAAGCGCAAACACTAAAGCATTTCTTGCAGGCACGGAAGATGGCCTCGGTATGCATTTCTGTATACGCGTCCGAACAAGACAGGAAGCACGCGTTGGCCCGAAGCGGCGAGACCATGAAACATTTAGTCAGATATCATATGGACGTTGCATTTAAGATTCAGGCACATCAAAAGCAGTTTGCTGACTGCAATTATATTGTGGTCAATCGGTACGACTCCCAAGCGACGGAGCAAATGCGGGCAATCGTGAACGCTATCCAGAGCAATGATATAGCTGACGGATGTGATGTTGATGTAATCCGCGAGAGTATGGATGCGGATATTCAAGAGATACGGAGAGGGCTTAGTCTGACGGCGAGCGAACTCTGACAGCCTACGATGCATGTTCTGCCTTGGGAACAGGTGGTCTAGTTTGGCAGAGATCGCAGAAACGCCTAGATATCATGGAATTAACTAGGCCACCTGACATCTGTGCGTCGTCGGTGTAGAGGATTTTGTAGCGGTGTTTTCATCCACGCTGTAGATGTCAGATCTGCACTCTTCAACACCACATGTTTACCTATTTATGTCCCTGACGTTTCCTTATCTGGCACGAGCGTCACCCGCTTCACTCTTGCGATTGGCACCTCTGCCAAAACACTAGGAGCTAGAGTTCTTGCTTTCGGGATAAGCAATCTAAGAGCGGTGAGAACACGTTCATTAGGTGACCTTTTCGCGCTTTCGGTCTTCTCCCACTCACTCAGTAGGCGAGATATTTCAAGAGGTGCCATTGCAACTTCGGCCGATCCTCCGCCTTCAATGAATAGTAATGCGCGGACACAGCCAAAACTTGAAATATGTACTCGTTTATCTTTACGTTGCATATCGTTCCCTCTTTCTCATCCTAGATACCATCAATGTAGTTTAGGCCACGCATGAATCTTGACCAAGATACATTCTTTCTAAATGCATCCACTGGGTGGAGATATGGATCTTGTCCGGGGTACTTCGGTCGCTTATAGCCAACGCTTTCGCTTCTTAGTTCCAGCAACAACTTTCGTCCCATCATCGGTCTCTACTAAACGTACTCGATTCCGTTTTGCCAGACGCTCACACGCTGCTTGAACATCCCATGGATTTGCTTCGAGATGTTCTGCTAAATCATGGTATGCAGTGGGCTCACTATTGAGGATCCGTAGAATTCCTTTTGAAAGTATATTGAGCTTGGCTCGTAAACCCCTTTTACTTTCCCCTAAAGATTCAGAACGGGAACCGCACATCCATATGTAATTTCGCCATATTATGAAATGACTTTCACACCCACTGTCTCGCCATATTGAGGGATATAGGCTGAGATCTTGCTCATCTTCGTAAACGCGCCAAGCTTTACCCGATCTTGGATCTAGGTTAATTTTAAGAAGTTCACCACATCCATCAGGGCATCGCATAATCATCCATCTCGCCGTATCATCACGCACAATTAGAGAAAGATCTCCCGGCTTTACTAGAGCAGTTGTAGCTTCACTGATACTAGTCATGTTTGGAAATCTTATAATGTTCACGGCGTAGCATCCAATTGTGTATTTTCCAAACACGAAGAAAGTTTTTCGACAGCCACTAACCCATATGCTGCCTTTAGTAAATCTTTGTCATTATGGGTGCAAATGCGTAGCAAACAAAACGCAACTGCAATTGGGTAATCAAAAGCCGATATCTCAAGAGTTGGAGCTATAGACCGTAACTGCCTGACAACAGTCCACAAGTTCTCCAATGAGTGCCCGTGATCCTTTGGTTCTGGAGGATGCTGGAACGCCTGGCAACTATAGAGATCATCTACGAGGCGCTTCCAATCCTCGAATTCATATGCAGCGATTGGATATGCATCAAATACAATTGCGATCTCAAGCATTGCAAGGTCATACACTAAAGGTGCTATCTGAACCTTATAGAAGTCAATAAGTACTGGTTCCATACCGCGTATATGAATATTTCCAGGATGCAGATCTCCATGTATAGCGCCTACCCGATGGGGGCCTTTGGGTAATTCTCGCAGTCTATTCCAAATATCTAATGGTGACGTTACCAGACCATATTGCCTAGCTTGTGAAATGTATCTTGCAGGAATACTCGCAATTGGCTTTACACAACCTGCGTTTTCGAGCGAGCTGATTAACGAAATACTGCCTTCTATCCTAGAACCTAGTCGCCACGTTCTAAATGCGTGATCGAACAAACTATATATTGGGAAGCTTGCAGAGCCACGCTTTATTGCATTAATAATCGGTTCTGAATTTTCTACAAAGTTTCCTACTAATAGACCCTTTTTATAGCCTTGCCCTGGCTTTACACAGCGATTTCCTATCAAGTTGGGTCGCATAAAGAACGGTATGGCACCTTCTACACAATCTTCGTATTGCTTAATCTCTTGTTTTATTCGCTGCAATGAATCGATCTTTGCATACATAGGACGCGTACTAACGCCGTACGCTGCAGCATCAAATAAAAGATGAACCTTAAGCACGGTTGCGCCCGACTTCCCATCACTGAGCGTCTCGGTAGAAATAGATTTGCAATCATTAAACGCGCGCTGAAGCAGCACTGCATCCTCTTCGGTAAGAGAAAGTGTTTCCGGAGACTGTCCGACTCTAGGGGGCGGCACCACAAGACTGTTCTTAGCGGATGGACCTGAGTCCCAAAGTGCACAGTCCTTCGCAATTTCTGCAAAAACGATTGATCGAAAGAGAAACCGATACGCTATAAAATCGGCATACTCTCTCTTTCCATCAACTACTACTGCATAACGGTCTGACAGAATGTGTTCGTTCAGACGTTTCTGTACGTCAGGTTCACTGGCGCAAGGTATCAGCATGTTGCCATGCTGAGCAGCATTAACAGCGTATTCATCAAATAAGCGGATGACTTCTTCGTAGTTTTCCGAGTTCGCATAGAAAATTAGTGCTCGCGAGACATTTAGGAAAATCGACGAACTAGCGTCTGCTTCTTTCAGATCGAGATCGTATGTGCTAAACGCACCCAACTCCGCAGCGGATACGGTAGCACCGAAGAGATAGACAAGCGGTCGTTTAATGGGAGGACGCATCATGGTTATTTACGCGTAGGAAGATCCCATGTGTCGCCGCGTGCGTATGCTCCTTCAGGAGAGCAAGTTACACAACCAGGCCTGGGCATATGTTCTACGGATCGCAGCCGTCCAGATATTCCATCGTATAGCTGATAGCGGTAAGGAATTGGAAGTTCTGTGACAATTCCCAGAAACATGGTAATGGCTAGTGAACTTATAGTCCCATTGACGGAAATGACGGCGGGCTGTGGCAGGCCTTCCGCGCCCGTAAAGTACGGATCATCGGCTTTTTGGTTTTCGCTCATTAAGTCTCTACGAACTTCATCTGGGTTCAAAAACTCTCCACAAGTCAAACATCCAAGGCCAGGGCCGAGCAGTTGGACGCGACCATTGATGTGAGTTAGTAAGCCATCTTTTGCGGTAAGGCTGACTCCCATGTCAATTACTGGTATGAAGTATTGGTAGGAAAGTTGATTCAATACGGCCCGACTTCCATGGCTATCTGTACAACAAAATATAATTGAGCACTCTAATAATTCTTCAGCTGAAGCATCATCGATTACGTCTGCCTGAAAACACTCAACATTCGCCTCAGGCGAAACATTCTTGATCGTCCTCTTAGCCACATTGACTTTGGGCGTCCCAATATCATTAATTGACGCGCCAACAAGTCTATTCAAATTGGAGTATTCAATTATCTCTGGGTCAATTAAAATGAACGATGAAGCTCCAAGATAGATCAATTCTTGAGCAACAAAGGAGCCGGTGCCACCTAATCCAACAATCCCAATATTCAGTGAACCGATTCGTTCTTGCCCTTCTTTCCCTAGCGCAAGTATTTGGCGATTGTGAAGTTCCATGTTTGCTATTGAAGAAACGGCGTATCCATTCAGCGAACGACCTATACTTACGATTTCTACATCTTCATGAGATTCCATTATCCGAGCTCTAATTCCACCCGAAGAAACCACCACGCTGACAATTGGAAAATCTGGTAGAAATGTTGAGAAAAATTGCACGAGTGGCAACTCTCCCTGATCGTCAGTCTTTGAGAATATGGGTCGGGTATCTAATCCAGGATGACTATGTACAAATACCACAGTTGCTGTTTGCTTTCGGGCAGCGACAGCAGCCTTATGAACCAGTTCTGGACTCAATACAATGCGGTCAATAGAGCGTTGATCGTATTTTGCGGGATCTACGAATATTTCTTCAAAGACTAAGAAGCGTGTGTGGTCGGAGCGCTGTGCAGATCGTGCAAGAAAGATTGCGCACGTCTCAAGGCCTTCATCTGCCAGCAATCGAGCCAATAAATTATCTAGCAGTTGTTGAGGAAATACCAGCGTACTCTTCATTTCGCTTGGCTCAGGCGCGTCTTTATAGCTGCGAGGTATGTCAGGAGATCGTCTTTATTTGGAGACCACATGGAGATATGCCAAGAGAACCAACGAAGTTGTTCGGCACTACCGGGCGCTGGCTGGATTCGTGAAGCTTGGGGTTCAGAGCCACTGCTTAGCTTTAGAGATGCATCTGTCCAGAAGCAGTCCGGTTTTGCATTTGGGTATGCAGGTAGTAGATGAAAACGGACAGTTGTTGATATGTGTGACCAACCAGCAGGAAGGGAAATATTAGGTACAACTATCAAAGATGACCCATCTGATAGGTTTGAGTACGCCGCATCTGCATGAACAGACTTCAGCTTTTCGAATTGTTGCTGTGCGATGCTCATTTGCCGAAAGATGCGGGTGGAACAGTTATGAAATGAGGTTCACAGTCAAAAAGAGAAATCGCATCGGTATCCGTAAAAAGCTTATCGGGGTCTTTTCCGCCGCCCTCTAAGAAGAGGCTGTAACCTCGGTTAAAGTTCGGTATCTTTGCTTTAATTTCCGCACCCGTGATTGTGCCAGACTCGGTCGTATACTTCTCTCCATCAACAAAATAATGGAACTCTCGCCGATGTGGCTCGTGCTCAGCCTCCAATCGGCCCAACTCGCGCTCTTCCTTCTCTAAGAGGGCCTCTTCTTCGCGCAGCTTTCGTTTGGTTTCTTCGATTCTCTTTTGAACTTCTTCTATCGAATTGCGCTTATCGTTCTCTGCTGGATCTGACATTTAAATCACTCCTTCTATCGCAATCTCTACACTTTGATATTTTAGCCCCTGCGTCTATTCTGAGTGATGCTCGTGAACGCCTCGGCGTTGATCTCGGAGGCGCTGACAGCTACAAAATCGTCTACAGTGACGATTTTCGCTGTTTCTCAAACGGCTGTATATGCTTGATTTTAAATGGTCGGGGAGAGAGGATTCGAACCTCCGACCCCCTGCTCCCGAAGCAGGTGCTCTACCAGGCTGAGCCACTCCCCGAACATGTGTGCGGATTGCCGGATGGTAGTTCGGCCGCGCGCACGTCTTTTCCGCTTTGGAAATAGAGGCACACAGCCGCTCCAGCACGTTCAAGTCTACCAGAGTCGCGCCCGCCGCGCACCCCGCCCACAGGGCTGTATCGCAGAATGAATCGGGCCCCATCCTCCTCCAGGTATCCACATGCCGCGACGTGTAACAATAGGGTTGAAGCCATGCAAAGAGACACCCCTTCAGTGGCTACTAACACACCATCTCCTGCGGATATCACCCCCGCGCTTCTGGCGCAGCACGGCGTGACCGCAGAGGAGTACAGCCGCATTGTTTCCACGCTGGGGCGTACGCCTTCGCTCACGGAACTCGGCATTTATTCGGTGATGTGGAGCGAGCACTGCTCCTACAAATCTTCGCGCGTACACCTGAAGCGTCTCCCCACCAAATCTCCGCTCGTCGTCCAGGGGCCGGGTGAAAACGCCGGCATCATCGACGTGGGCAACGGCTGGGCCTGCGCCTTCAAGATCGAATCGCACAACCACCCCAGCTACATTGAACCCTTCCAGGGAGCGGCTACCGGGGTCGGCGGCATTTTGCGCGACATTTTTACGATGGGCGCGCGGCCGCTGGCGGTGATGGACTCGCTGCGCTTTGGGCCGATCACCGAAGAGCCCGGGCAAAGCGCGGAGGAGCGGCAACTTACAGTTAAGAATCACTCCATTGTCGAAGGTGTGGTGAGCGGGATTGCCGGTTACGGAAATTGCTTTGGCGTACCGAATCTGGGCGGCGAGACAAAGTTTGAGCCTTGCTACAGCGGAAATCCGCTGGTGAATGCGTTTGCGCTGGGGCTGGTTCGGATTGACGAGATTTTTTACGGCA
>Ga0302269_1000623_pt1 | contig 20505 bp, 19 predicted proteins | sample III_Bog_E2_2_FD_194560 | JGI IMG/M metagenome (GOLD analysis project Ga0302269, IMG submission 194560) | Peat permafrost microbial communities from Stordalen Mire near Abisko, Sweden - III_Bog_E2_2 | ecosystem: Environmental > Terrestrial > Soil > Wetlands > Peat | place: Sweden: Abisko...
TGAGCACCCGCCTCGCCTCTCCCAGGGCCATCGTCGCGGAGTTGCTCTTCGGCGCCGTCGCGATGTAGAGCGTCGCATGCGCGAGGGTGAGCTCTGCCTCGGGCAGGCCCACGAAGTCGACTGCATGGTGGGCGGCCACGGCGAGCGGGAGCGCATGCGGGTCCGCAAGGCCCACGTCCTCGCTTGCCAGGATCACCAGGCGCCTTGCCACAAACCGGGGGTCCTCGCCCCCGGCGAGCATCTTGGCCAGCCAGTACATCGCGGCGTCCGGGTCGGAACCGCGACAGCTCTTGATGAAGGCCGAGATGGTGTCGTAGTGCTCGTCCTCGTCCGCATCGTAGCGGATGCGGCGCTCCCGCGCGAACATCGCCAAATCATCGGCCGTGATTTCGGAGGGGCCGCCCTTGCCGATCGCTATGACCTCCAGGGCATTGAGCGCCCGCCTAAGGTCCCCGTCACAGAATACCGCAAGTTCGCTCAGGACATGGTGCGAAGCCGTGACACCCAGGGAACCGAGGCCTCTTTCCGAGTCCGCCAGGGCGAGCACGAGCACGCCCGCAACGGAGGCCGTGGAGAGGGGCTCGAGTCGGAAGAGGTGGCTGCGTGAAAGAAGCGGCGGATTCACGTAGAAACCCGGGTTGTGCGTCGTCGCACCTATCAGGCGGACGACCCCCTGCTCGACGTCGGGAAGCAACAGGTCCTGCTGGGTCTTATTGAAGCGGTGAAGCTCGTCGATAAAGAGGATCGTCCTGGCTCCGGGTATCCGCCTGGCCGCGCCGAGCACATCGCGGAGCTCGGCGGCATTGGACAGCACTGCGTTCACCCTCACGAAGCGGCTCCGGGTCTCGCGGGCGATAGCCTCGGCGATGCTCGTCTTTCCGGAACCGGGCGGGCCGTAGAAGAGGAGCGAACCAAACCGGTTCTGCGCCACCAGCCGAGCAAGGAGGCTGCCCGGGCCTAGGATATGCTCCTGCCCCACGACCTCCGAAAGCCTGCGCGGGCGCATCCTGACCGCCAGGGGCCGAGACGAGTCGTCGCCCGCGGCGCTTTCGGGCGCCGCCTTTTCCGGCTCGTTAAACAGCTCACTCTGGTCGTCTGTGCTCATGCTTCGGTCCGCGTCGCGCCGAATCTCCGCGCTTTCCCGTCCGATTAGAAGTCATTTGTTGCTATCCTTCTCACGGAGCGAGATTATGTCCCGCGAAATGAAAAGCGCCTACGAATTGGCCATGGAGCGCCTATCAAAGTCCGATCCGAGCTCGACGCGCCCGCTGACGGCTGAGCAGCGCGCCAAACTCGCCGAAGTGGACCGGGTCTACCAGGGCAAAGTGGCGGAGCGCGAGATCTTCCTGAAGCAGCGCCTGGAGCAGGCTCTCGCAGCGCAGAACGCAGAGGACGTGGAAAAGATCAGGAAGCAAATCTCGTCGGAAAAGGCGCGCCTCGAGGAGGAGAGGGAGTCCGACAAGGACCGGATCCGCTCCCTAAAGCCCTGACGCAGAGCGGAAGAGGCCTAGAATCCGAAATCGAAGTCCGCGTGGATGGGCAGGTGGTCCGACGCCAGCGAATACTCGACCGCGTGGCCCAGGCACCTCAGCCCGGAATTGTAGAAGATGTGGTCGAGGACGAAGGGGCGCCGGTGCCACGTGGGCACCTTATACTGCACGGTCGCGTACCCGAATTCCGCAAACTGCTCCACCAAAGAGGCGTGCTGGCTCACGTTGAAGTCGCCACCGAGGATCGTCGGCAGGTCAGACGAAGCGAGTCGATCGGCGACCAGGTCTCGCTGCCACGGGAACATCGTGCTGCTTGAACCGAGCATGAAGAAGGCGAGCAGGTGAACGTTGAAGAACTGCACCTGGCGGCCATTCACAACCGTCCTTGCGCCGATCATAAGCCGGTCGGTGGGCGTCGTCTTCTTGCCCCCGAACTCAAACTCAATCGCCGGCGAGGGGACGTCTATCCTGAAGGGGTCGATCAGGGGTGTCTTCGAGAAGATGGCCAGCCCAATGCCGAACGGCAGCTCACGGGGGTCGGCCTTCGGATAGGAAAAATAGCTATGAAAATCTGACAGGGCCTCCTTCAGGCGCGTGTAATTCGGCGGAGGCTCAATCTGCTCCCCTCCAGGCAGCGCGTGCTCGACCTCCTGGAGGAGCACGACGTCGGGGTTGTGCTTACGGATTTCGGCAACGGTGGCATCGATGTCGATCGGCACCGAATCCGGGTCGGAGGCGTTCCAGCCCATCCCGAACTGCATGTTGAACTGCAGGACTCTAAACATGGTCTTCTATGTTCCTTCAGCGAGGCTCCAGAGTGAGTGCGATAGGGTGCCCATTCTGGCAACACGACATTCGTGGCTTCGCCAATTGATTGCAGCAACTATATATTGTCCGTGCAATTTTTCTCAGGGGTCATTCCGGCTCGGCCGTGCCCTCGACGACCCATTCGCGGGCCTCGGGAACTTGAACGAAGAACTCCTGCAAGGCGGCACTGAGGTGCTCCGCATACCGGAAATGTGCGCCCATGCCCGTGCGCAGCTCGGCCTCGTAGATGAACTTATCCGCATGAGTTCCATGCTCGAACGGAGTCTGCGCGCCGAGAAGCAGGGAATATACGTAGGCGGGTGCACCGCGCCCCATCAGCTCGCGCGTGAGCTCTCTCTGGTCATGAAGAAGCTCGGCATGCGCCGCACGATCGATCTCCGGCGGCAGGTAGAATCCAACCTGAATCAGCGGCGTGTACCGGTTGCCGGTCCTGTGGCGGTTCAGGTCCCGAAGTTCGGCAAGTGCCATGTTATTCCATGCAAAGGTCACCCGCATCCGTCGCGTGGCCTGGCCCTGCTGTCCGTACCGGTTGCTGCGGTGTCGGAGGGCCTCCGGCACAGGCTGCCACTGCGGAAGCCATGGGGGGGCCGACCGGTCGACGTTCACCCAGACCTTGTCGGCTACGGCCTCGGAACCGAGGCCCTTGAGCCCCAGGTTGAGCGAAGCCCCAAGCTCCTGGCGGGCCTGCTCCTCGAACGAGTGCTCCGCCAGGCTGTGCCGCATCAGCCTCGGTGAAATCTTCAGCAGTTCGGTTCGGATGAGCGCCGCGGCCGCGCGCGCCTCGGGGTTCGGCAGGGAGTCGAGCTGCTTCACCGTGAGGGCCCACATCCGGGACGTCTGCACAAGGCCCACGTTCGTCTTGGTTGCCAGCGGGATGAAATACCTGGCCCGGTCCAGGGCGTAGTTCTTGCGGATGCGCGCCACGACGGCGGGCTTCGCCTCCTTGGGGAAGCGGATCCTATCGGGCTCTGCGATCGACAGGGCGTCCAGGCGGGCGTACTCCGCATTGTAGGCCGCGAACGCACGGGCCACGACGTCGCGCCAGCGCGGCGCCAGGTCGTCGGGAATCCCGAGGTCGCCGGGCGCAGGCAGGTTCGCGGGGTCCATCGTGATGTAGCGCGTGCTCGACTCCTGGCCGTCCGCCATCTGGGCGATTTCAAAGAGCTTGTAGGCAAGCCACATCGATACGCCGTCCAGCGCCACCGCCAGTCCGCCGGTCAAGCCTCCGATCGAGGCATGGCCGTAGTCCACAAACTTCAATATCCGGTCGATCGACGCATCGGGGTTGGCGACATCCACCTTGGCCAGGATCGACGATATCCCCTCGGTGCTGCGCGAGTATCGCGCCAATACCGATGCGAGCAGTTCGGGTGTAACCCTTGGAAGATCCGATGCGCTGGGGGGTGGGACTATGGCTAGCCCTGTGACCTTCATCATTGCCTCAAATCAGGCAGCAATTCTTTCGGGAAACAAACTGGAAACGGCGTCCGCCAACAGATTGTGGCGGGCCAAGGCCGGACGCCGAACGGAGCGCCTTGCAAGCGCCCGTAACCTTTTGCTAGAATGGGCGTCTAATTCTCTGCAAGAATTCATTATCTAAGTCTATGAAACTCACCCAAATCTCACTCTTGGCCCTCGCGTGCGCCGCCCTTCCGCTGGCAGCACGGGCGGGCGTCGACATCGGGATCAGCATTGGCGGTCCCGAGGTCATCGTGCGCAATCAACCGCCCCCAGAGAGGGCCGAGGCTGTGCCCATGATGCCCGGTCCGGGCTACATCTGGATCCGCGGGCACTGGACCTGGCGGCGCGACCGCTGGGAATGGCTCAACGGCCGCTGGGAGCGTGTATCAAGGCCCGGCTACGACTGGGTTCCCGGACAATGGATCGCCCGCGGCAACGGCTGGGTCTGGATCGAGGGGCATTACGCCGCAGAGGCGCTCCCTCCCCCTCCCCAGGGACAACCGCTCGAGGTGATTGCCCAGGAGGCACCACCGCCCGTTATCGTCGAGACCGTGCCGGCTGCGCCCGGGCCTGATTTCTTCTGGATTGGCGGCCACTGGCACTGGAGAGGCGGCTGGGTGTGGATGCGTGGCCACTATGACCGCCACCCGCATTTCCATCCCGGAGCGGGCTGGGAGGCCGGACGCTGGGACCGTCGCGGCAACTCATGGGTGTGGCACGAGGGCCACTGGCGCTAACGCGCAGCCCCAAACCTCATTTCTTCCCCAACGAGGCCAGGCCCAAAAAGCATGGCCTTTTTAGCGGGCGAGGAGGGCCCCGAGGGGGCCCTGGTAGAACCCCAGGATGATCGAGGCGGCCGCCAGCAAAGCCATCGTGACCCGAAGGGTCATGCCGCCGCCCGCCACGCGGGCCGCCGTCTCGGGCGAGATCTCAGCCTCGTCGTTGAAATAGGCCGCCCGTATCCATCCGAAGTAGTAGTAGATCGAGACCACGACGCCGCCGACGGCCACGGCCAGGAGCCCGTAATGACCCGCCTTGAAGGCCGCGGTGAAGACAAAGAGCTTGCCCATGAACCCCGCGAGCGGGGGTATCCCCGCCAGGGAGCCGAGGCCACACGCGAGCACGCCCGCAAGAAACGGGCTCTTCTTGGCAAGGCCGCAGTAGTCCGAGAGTTCCTGCTCCGTGTCATCCGGGCCGGCGAGCACGGTCATCACGCCAAACACGGCGAACGAGGCGATCAGGTAGACAATGAGGTAAAAATAGACCGCCCCCACGGCACTTGGCACGTAGGCCGCGGAGGCCACCGCCAGGAGGATGAAGCCCGCATGGGAGACGCCGGAGAGGCCGATCAAGCGCTTCACGTTGTTCTGCTTCAGGGCGGCCAAATTCCCGAAGATTATCGTGGCCGCAGCCATGAAGGTGAGCACGGGGCCGACCAGCCACTCGTACGGGGCAAACACCTGTGTGACGAGCACCAGCAGCACGATGAAGCCCGCCGCCTTGGAGGCCACGGCAAGAAACGCGGTCACAGGGGTCGGCGCCCCCTGGTAGACATCCGGCACCCAAATCTGGAACGGGAAGGCGCCGATCTTGAAGGCCACGCCGGAGAGTACCAGGACTATGCCCGCGGCAGCCATGAAGTTGTGCGGGTTCACGTCTAGGAACGCGGCGAGACCCACGTAGTACATGCCCTCGGAAGTCCGCCCCGCCAGGCCCGCGCTCCCGGCGACGCCGTACAGCAGCACGATCCCGAAGAGCAGGAGCGCCGAGCTGAGGGCTCCCATCACGAGGTACTTCAGCCCCGCCTCGAGCGTCTTAGGGTTCGAGCGGTAGTAGCTCACCAGAATGAAGAGACCCACAGTCACGGTCTCCAGAGCGACAAAAAGCATCACGAAATTGCGGCTCTGGACCAGGAGCATCATCGCCGCAGCGACGACGAGCACAATGTGATGAAACTCAATCCTCGGCACGCTGCGGCCGCGCAGGCTCGCCCTACCGAGAATCGAAACCAGGATCGAGCACACAAGGAAGAAGGCCCTCATCAGTTCGCCCATGGGCGACTGGAACAGCAGCCCATTGAACGTCTCGTGATAGGAGGTGTCAAAGTTGGCGAGGAGCGCGACCAAGAGTCCCAGCTGCGCCGCGATCGAGATTACGGGTATCCGCCCATGCGCCGATCTAGGGAGCAGGGTCTCCAGCACCAGGAGGAACAGCGCAAGGCAGCCAAGGCTGAGCTCGGGCCAGACGGCCCACCAGTTGTTCCCGGCGGCAAGTTCTCGTAGAACGGTAAAGTCCATTTGAAGGCGGTTCGGGTTCAGCTATCGGCTGGCCACCACGGCCGGGGGAGTTCGAGCCAGGGCATGGTCTATCCCAGTGGAGAAAGACTTGGGCCAGACGCCCACGAAGAGGAGCGCCGCGATAAGGATCAGGGCTGGGAGCCGCTCGCTCCAGGCAATGTCGTTGGTGGGCTTGGAGGCGGCAAACCGCGCAAAGGCCTCCGTCTGCGGCCCGAAGAAGACCCGTGCGGCCGCACGGAGGCCGTACACGGCAGAGATCACCGTGCCCGTCAGGGCGATGACCGTCAGGCAGTGCGAGAATCCCCAGAGCGCCACGAATATGGGCAGCTCGCCCCAGAAATTAGCGAATCCGGGCAGACCCACGCTGGCAAAGGTCGCCGTGATGAACAGAGCCGCGAGGACCGGCGCCTTCTGCGCAAGGCCCCCCATCTGGAACATGTCAAAGGTGTTGGTCCGCTGGTGGATGCTCGTGGAGAGCAGGAACAGGAGCGCAACGGAAAGCCCGTGCGCAACCATCAGCATCACCACGCCGCCCACGCCCAGGAGGGAGCCGACCGCGACGCCGAGAAACGCGTAGCCCATGTGCATCACCGAGCTGTAGCCGACCATCTGCTTCAGGTCCCGTTGGGCGATGGTGACAAGCCCGATGACCAGCACATTGCCTACGGCGGCAAGGGCCGCCAGCTTGTGGCTCCATTGGAAGGCCCCTAGCGGGAGGAGGGGAAGGGCTATCTGTACGAGGCCGTAGAGCCCGAACTTCTTCAGGACGCCCGCGTGGAGCATGGCTGCCGAGCTGGGTGCTGCGCCGTACCCCAGGGGCGCCCATGAGTGGAAGGGCCAGAGGGAAACGAGCACCCCGAATCCGAACAGAAGCAATCCGAAGATGTGCTTCTGGGTCACCTCGCCGATGGGATGGGAAGCCAGCGTATCGCGCAGGGCCAGGAGATCGAAGCTGCCGGCCCCGCTCTTCACGTAGATTGCGACCAGTCCCAGGAGCGAGAGCATGGCGCCTATCGTGAGGTAGATCGTCATCGTCATCGCCGCGTGGCTTCGGTCGCGCCCACCCCAGATCCCGACCATGATGAAGGTGGGGATCAGCGCGAGCTCATGGAAGAAATAGAAGAAGAAAATGTCGACGCTTGCGAAGGTCCCCATGAGCCCTGCCAGCATGACAAGCAGCAGCAGGAGGTAGGTCTTCATTCGCTCCGCCGTCGACTGGAGCGCATAAAGACCGGCCGCGAGGCCTACGACCCCGGCCAGCACGAAGAGAGGAAGGGAGATGCCGTTAAGGCCGAGCTTCAGGCTGATCCCGAACCCATCCAGCCCCGTTGAGTAGTCGGAAAGGAAGGCGTAGCCGTGGGCCTCCTTTGCAGCGGTCCCAAAGGCCCACCAGAGGTAGACGCCGACAAGCGCCGGCACGGCGAACCCTGCATAGGCAAGCTTGACCACGATGCGCTTGGGAACACCGACCGCGATCAGGGCCGCAACAGAGAGCGGAGCGCCCACCGACAGGAGAAGGGGATCTATGGGAAAAATGCTCATCACGGTATAATCAGAGGACGCCAGCGGCGAAGGCCCAGAGGATGACGACGCCCCCCAGGAACCAGTACACGTAGTGGTTGATACGCCCCGTGTGGAGGGCGCGCACGCCGAACCCGAACATCTCAACGGCGCCCGCAAGCCCCCGAACAATGACGCCCGAAAGGACCACCAGGTCGATGAAGTTGAGCGCCATGGCCAGCCGCTGCTGCACCTTTTCGACGTAGTAGTCGTAGGCCCCGTCGAAGGAAGCCTTGAGCGTGCAGAGAAACCCGAATACGGACGGGTGCCTGGACTCGAGCGCATCGTTTCCATCCGTCGAGTAGAACGCCAGCGAGGTGCCCGCGCCCACCCCCACCAGGCTCGTCAGCAACACGACCCAGTGGGTCGAGCCCTCGGCCTCAGGAATGTGCGAAAACACGGCGTCGAAGGCCCCGTGATAGATGACGGTGTATCCGCCCACTGCAGAGAGCACGGCCAGAAGGACGAGCGGAGCCGTGATGGAGATGCCGCTTTCGTGGGCATGCCCGGCGGAATCGCTGCGGGCCTTCCCTAGGAAGACGATCTTCCAGAGCCTGAGCATGTAGAACGCCGTCAGGATCGCCGTAAGCGCAAGCACGGCAAACACCGCCTTGTTGTTCCCGTACGCCAGGACGAGGATCGCATCCTTTGAGAAAAACCCGGCGAGGAAGGGCAGGCCCGAGATGGCGGCGACGGCCACGGTGAACGTCCAGAACGTCACGGGCATCCTGGACCGGAGGCCGCCCATCCTGAAGATGTCCTGTTCGTGGTGGCAGCCGATGATGACAGAGCCCGACCCGAGGAACAGGAGAGCCTTGAAGAAGGCGTGGGTCGTAAGGTGGAACATCGAGGCACCGACCGAGCCAAGCCCGAACGCGGCGACCATGTAGCCGAGCTGCGAGAGCGTGGAGTACGCGAGGACCTTCTTGATGTCGCGCTGCGTGACGGCGCAGAGCGCCGAATAAAACGCCGTCAGGGCGCCGACCCAGGCGATCACCATCGCGGCGGGGGGAACCATCAGGACCTCGATCCGGCAGAGCATGTAAATGCCTGCGGCGACCATGGTGGCTGCGTGGATCAGGGCCGAAACGGGAGTCGGGCCCTCCATGGCATCGGGAAGCCAAACCTGCAGGGGTAGCTGCGCCGACTTGCCGACGGCGCCGCAGAAGAGCAAGAGCGGGATGATCCGGGAATACACCAGGTCGTGACTGGCGCCGAGCTCGTTGAGGTTGACCGTTCCGTTTCTCCAGTAACAAAGGATGATACCCAGAACGAAGCCGACATCACCCACGCGGTTCACGATAAACGCCTTCTTGGATGCGTCCGCGGCAGACTGCTTGTGGTACCAGTGGTTGATCAGGAAATAGGAGCTGAAGCCTACGAGCTCCCAGAAGATGAACATCATGAATAGGTTGTCAGCCATCACGATGCCGATCATCGAGAACATGAAGATGGAGAGGCCCCCGAAGAAACGGGCCTTGGCCGTGTCGTCGTGCATGTAGCCGAGCGAGAAGACATGGACGCACAGTCCGACCACGCCGACGATCGAGAGCATGAGCGCCGCCAGGTCGTCAAATTTGATGCCCAGCTCGATAGAGAATGAGCCGATGCGGAACCACTCCAAGGAGGCGTTGAAGCGCGCGCCGCCGAATGCGAGCCAGAGGCCGCCGGCGGCGATCAAGGTCGCCGCGGCCACCGAGACAAACGAGGCAAGGGTCCCCTTTGTCCGGAGAAAGAGCGCGATCAGGACAGCCGAAGCCAGAGGCGCAAGGAGGACGGCAAGAGCGGTTTGCAGGGGCGTCATGTCCGTGGCCTAGTGCTTGAGGGAATCCAGCTGGTCCACCTGGACCGTCTGGCGCACCCGGAAGAGCGCGACGATAATGGCGAGGCCGACGGCAACTTCCGCGGCCGCGACAGTGAGGATAAAGAACACGAACACATCGCCGTCCTCCGTCCCGTTGAAGCGCGAGAACGCCACCAGGGCGAGCGTGGCCGCGACCAGCATGAGCTCCAGGCACATGTAAATTACCAGTGTGTTCTTGCGAACGAGCACCCCGAGGAACCCGATCACGAAGAGGGCGGCGCTCAACATCACGTAGGCTTCAAGACTCGGCGTCATTTGTCATCCTCCTTGGGAGTCACCCTCCGGCTGAGCACGATCACTCCGAGCATGGAGATCAGGAGCAGGAAACCCATCACCTGGACGGGAAGCAGATAGGTCGTGAACAGCTGGTAGGAATAGAGCTTGAGCGAGGAGCCGGCCGAGTGCCCCAGGGGCGGTCCCGCACCCAACCGACCACGGACGGCAAGCAGGTTTAGCCCCGTGACAAGCAGCACTGCGGCAATCATCCCGGCAACCGCGTTAAAACCCCTGAACTTCCAGGCACGGCCGCCCTGCATGTCGAGCAGCATGACGATAAAGAGAAAGAGGGCGACAACCGCCCCGGCGTAGACAAGCACGAGGACGAAAGCCAAGAGGTAGGCGTGAAGCTGGACGAAGAGGCCTGCGATACCCGCAAGGCAAAGCAGCAGGCACATCGCTCCGTTGATGGCATTCTTGCTCAGCACGACTCCGATGGCGCAGGCCAGGCTGAAGACCGAGAGGCAGGTGAAAGCGAAGTGTTCCATCGGTGGGGCCCTTTAGTGGTGGCCGCCGGCACCCTGCTCGGCGGCTTTCTTCTTGTCCCACTTGAAGTGCTTGTCGGGGAGCGTGCCGCCCAGCTCGTAGAGGCGATCCTTGTGGTTCACCATCTCCGAGCGGCTGTAGCCCGACATGGAGAACTGCTTCTGGAGAAAGATAGCCTCCTCGGGGCAGACTTCCTCGCACAGGCCGCAGTAGATGCACCTGAGCATGTCGATGTCGAAGGCCTTCGGGGCCTTTTCGACGTGGTCCACCCCGGTCCCCTCGGCGACAGAACCGGGGGTGATCCGGATCGCCTTCGGGGGGCACACGAACTCGCAAAGCTGGCAGGAGACGCACTTCTCGCGGCCGTGCGGATCCATGACGAGCGTCGGGACCCCTCTATAGCCCGGCGGGATGGCAGGCCGCTGCTCGGGGTATTGCAGGGTCTCTGCGGGCTTGAAGAAATACTTTATGGTCGTCAGGAGGCCGCCGACGATCTGGGGGATATAGGTGCGCTCCGCCAGGGAGAGGGGTTTTCGCTGTACGTGTATGACGGCCATGGCGAGGTGTTTTATCCCTGGAGAAAGTAAATTCCAACCGTGTACGCGACCAGGTTGGCAATGGAGAGAGGGAGGAGGAGCTTCCAGCCGATCCGCATGACCTGGTCGTAGCGGAAGCGCGGGACGGTCCAGCGCACCCACATGAAGAAGAAGATGGTGAGGAGCACCTTCCCTACGAAGATGCAGATTGAAAGCACCCCGGCGACAAGCGGGTGGATCCAGAGCGCCGAGCCGGTGAGATGGTGAAGGCCGCCGAGGAGCGCGGAGAGCGGCAGCCAGGGAAGGAGGTTCCAGCCGCCGAGGAAGAGGAGCGCAAAAACAGCGGATCCGACGATCATGTTGGCGTACTCGGCGACAAAGAATAGCGACCACTTAAACGCCCCGTACTCGGTGTGGAATCCCCCCACGAGGTCGGCCTCCGACTCCGGCATGTCGAAGGGCTGGCGGTTGGTCTCGGCAAAGAGCGCCACCATGAAGATAGCCGCGGAGAGCGGCATCGTGAAGAGGAACCAGGAGCCGCCCCAAAAGCCCGCGTGGCTCTGGAACTCGACCACCCTGGCCAGGCTCAGGGATCCGGAGCTTCCGGGCTCGTTGACCCACAGGAACACGGGCAGCACGGAGAGCGTCATCGACAGCTCGTAGGAGATCAGCTGCGCTGAGGCGCGGACGCCCCCAAGGAACGGGTATTTCGAGTTGGACGCCCAGCCCGCGAGGATCAGCGAATAGACGCCGAGCGAGGCCACCGCAAAGATCGCGAGGATGCCAATGTCGACGTTCGCCAGCATGATCGGGATCACCTTGCCCGCCGGGTCCAGGTACGCGCCGAACGGGACGACGGTCACCGTCGTGAAGGCCGGGATCATCGCAATGAACGGAGCCAGCACAAAATAGAACTTATGGACGTGGTTCGGAAGCGGCTCCTCCTTGAAGAAGAACTTGCCCCCGTCGGCGGCCAGCTGGAAGAGGCCAAGCCTTTGGAGGATGCCCATGCCGGGGACACCGACCAGCATCGGCGGGATCGTCCTGTTGGGGCCCGGGCGCCGTTGTATCCATGCCGAAACCTTCCGCTCGGCCATCGAGCAGGCGGCCGCGACCGGAAAAATGAAAAGGATCACCGCAAGGCCCTTTATGACCCCCTGGACTATGACCGGCAGGGCGAAGAAGAAATTAGCCACGGGAAGCCTCCTTGGCCGCGGGAGCGGCGGGCTTAAAGTGGAGCGAGGGTCCCTCCACAAATGCGAGGCCCTGCCAGGGAGTCGCGTCGAGAAGGAGGCCCGTGTCGGGAATGTTCCCGTAGCTCATCGTCGAGAGCGGCGCCACCTCGGCGGCAATTGAGGGCCAAAGGGAGCCCAGGTCGGCACCCAGCTTGGGTCCCCCTGCCGCGGAAACCAGCCGCGATAGGACGACAAGGTCGTCCGTCGCACCCGGGCCGCCAGGGACGGCCTTTGCGAACCTTTGTATCCTGAACTGCTGGTTCACGAAGGTCCCGTGCTTCTCGAAGACCATGAGGGTCGGTATAACGACCTTTGCCGCGGCGCTTGTCGCGTTTGAATGGGTCCCCAGATAGATGACCGATACCTTCGAAAGCTGCACGGCGCTGAGGCCCGCGGCGGTCAGGTCCTCCCCGACCGATACCACGCATGTCACTTCGCCGGCATCGATCTGGGCGCCGAGCGAGTCGAGCGAGCGAGACGGAAGGCCCGAGACCAGGCCCGTCACCAGGGCCCCGCGGACGTTGGGATTGCGGTCTGCGGAGACCAGGAGCGCGTCGCCCTCTCCCACCCTAGAGACCAACCAAGCCCGCGCCTTCACTGCTAAGGCGAGTTTGCGGGTGAGGAATTGCTCCTCGACCGTGCTTCGGCCCGAACCGACAACGGCGACCTTGCCGGCAGCCATGCGGTCGGCAGCCGCTTTCACGGCAGAATCTAAATCCGCAACGGCGCCGTCGACCCGGACCGACTCAAGCCTGCTGGCATCCCGTATCTGCTTGTAGAGAACCCGGCCGCTGTCGGCCATCCACGTGTCGTTCACGGCATCGTTCTGGCGCGGCGTGACCCGGTAGATGACGCCCTCGCGCGACCACACAACCGTGTTCGCACCGACGCTAGACTCGGTGTCGATGCTGTTGGTCTGCTTTAGGAACCAGACACGCATCTTGAACCTGAAATCCGTGCTCGTGAGCGCCCCTACCGGACAAATGTCTACCGTGTTCAGGGAATAATTATTCTCAAGCTTCCTTCCCGGGTAGCACGTGAGCGTGCTGTAGCTGCCGCGGTCAATAAAGCCCAGCACGTCGTCCTTGGCGACCTCCTTGGAAAACCGGATGCAGCGAGAGCACAGGATGCAACGCTCGTCGTCGAGTGTCACCCGCGGCCCGAGCGCGGTCCGCTTGGGCTTCACGTTTTTCTGCTCGATGAATCGGGAGTAGCCCCTGCCGTAGCCCGTTGACTGCTCCTGGAGCTTGCACTCGCCCGCCTGGTCGCAGATCGGGCAGTCCAGCGGATGGTTGATCAGCAGGAATTCCATCACGCCCTCGCGGCACTCCTTGACGATTGGCGTCGTCGTCCGGATGTGCAGGCCCGGGGATGCGTTCGTTGCGCATGCTATCGTCGGCCGCGGCATCCAGTTCACCCGTTGTTTTCCGGTGGCAGAATCCATGACCGGAGCCTTTGTGGCCGGATCCACGGCGGGCATTCCCATCTCTACCAGGCACATGCGGCAGTTGCCTACGACTGAAAGCTTGGAATGGTAGCAGTAATGCGGCACGTCCACGCCCACGCGCCGCGCGGCCTCGATCATGTTCGTGCCCTTCGGGACAGCGATCTCCTTGCCGTCAACGTTGACGGTGATCAGGTCGGGTGTGGCGGGCTGTATCATCGGCGTCTTTAAGGTGTGTTTCTCTTGGTGCCGCTCACACGAGCTCAGGCACTCCGTCTGCCCTGGGTGACTTCTTCGTCTCGGGGTACGCCTTGAATTCGTCGCCGAACTTGGCGATGAAGCTCTGGGTCGGCCATGCGCAGGCCTCGCCGAACGCGCATATGGTCCTGCCGGCAATCTGGTCGGCGACGCTCTTTAGGAGCGCCCCGTCTGCCGGGCGAGCCTCTCCGTGCACCATGCGCCCCGTGATCTTCTTCATCCAGAGCGAGCCCTCGCGGCAGGGCGTGCACTGGCCGCAGCTCTCGTGGGAGTAGAAGGCGTTGATGTTGGCGAGCGCCTCAACCATGCTGACCGAGTCGTCCATCACGATGACCCCGCCCGAACCGCCCATCGAGCCGATCATCGCTAGCGAGTCGAAGTCCATCGGGATGTCCTCCAGGCCCCAGTCGTACTCAACCATGTCGGCCCCAGCCTTGCGCTTGCCCTTGTAGCGCTCTCCGACCTTAAGGACCTTTGCCGAAGAGCCGCCTGGGATGACCGCCTTGAATGCGCGGCCCGGGAGCGGCCCGCCGCACACTTCGTTCAGGAGCTGGCCCATCGTGATCTTGCCCACCTCGAACTCGTAGTAGCCCGGCCGGCGCACATGGCCCGAAACGCACAGGATGCGCGTGCCCGTATTGTTTGGCGTGCCGATCTTAGAGTAGGCCTCACCGCCCCGGTCGGCGATGTGCTTCACGTGGCAGAGCGTCTCGACGTTGTTCACGATCGTCGGGCACTGGTAGAGCCCAAGGACCGCCGGAAAGTACGGAGGCTTGATCCTCGGGTAGGGCCGCTTGCCCTCGATCGACTCGATCAGGCCGGTCTCCTCGCCGCAGATGTAAGCTCCCGCCCCGCGGTGCACGTAGATCTCGCAGCCGTACCCGGTTCCCAGGATGTTCGGCCCGACGAAGTTGGCCGCCCGCGCCTCCGCGATCGCCTTCTCGAGGATCCTCGCGCCCTCGGGGAACTCCCCGCGAATGTAGATGTAGGCCCGCTCCACCTTGTTGGCAAAGCAGGTGATCATGATCCCCTCGAGCAACTGGTGGGGATCGTTGTGGATGATGTAGCGGTCCTTGAAGGTCCCGGGCTCGGATTCGTCGGCGTTGACGACCAGGTAGATCGGCTTGCCGCTCTTGCGGTCCAGCAGCGTCCACTTCACGCCGCACGGGAAACCCGCGCCGCCACGGCCGCGTAGGCCCGATTTCTTAACCTCGTCGACCAGCTCCTCGGGCTTCCTCAAGACGGACTTCCTGAGCACCTCGTAGCCACCGTTGCGCACGTAGCAGGCGAGGTCGTTGGTGTAGCCGGGCTCGTCGATGTGCTTGAAGACCATCCTGAATTGTTCGGGTGCGGGCATGGCGGTAGGGTCTTCAGCGTTTCCCGGCCGCAGCCTTCGCCGCGGCCTTGATCATCTCCGAAAGCTCCCTGGCCTTCGCAGCGTCCACCTTCTCATGCAGCTGGTCGTCAATCATGACGACCGGCGCGGTCCCGCAGCTGGCCAGGCATTCGACAAATTCGATCGTTACCTCGCCGTCGGGGGAAATCTCCCCCAGCCCGGTCTCAAACTGCTTCTGGAACTCCGAGCACGTGCGGTATCCCCCCATGATCGCACAGGAGAGCGTGCGGCAGACCTTGATGTGCCGGCGCCCGATGGGCTTCTGCCTGAACATCGGATAGAAGGTCACCAGCTCGTACACATTGATGGGCTGCACCTCGAGCTTGGCCGCAACCCACTCGATCGCCTCGTTCGAGATGAAGCCCTGGTCCTCCTGTATGAGATGCAGCAGCGGAAGCGCCGCGCTCCGCTTCACCGGATAATGCGGGATGACCTCGTCGATCTTCCTTAAGGTGTCGGATTGGAGGTTCATCATCGGTCGCATTCGCCCATCACAAAGTCCAGGGAGCCAAGGATGGAGACCACGTCGGAAACCATCGCGCCTACGCATACCTTGGGAAGGATCGACAGGTTGCAGAATGAGGGAGCCCGGATCTTCAGGCGCCACGGAACCCCGCCGCCCTTGGAAACCACGTAGAAGCCGAGAGCACCCTTAGGGTTCTCAGCCTCGAAATACACCTCGCCCGCCGGCATCTGTGGACCCTCGGTCACGAGCATGAAGTTCTGGATCAGCTCCTCCATCGAGGTCAGGATCTTGTCCTTCGGCGGTGCAAAGATGCGCTTGGCGTCCTCGGCATACCACTTGCCGCCGGGAAGCTTGGCGATCGCCTGCTTGATGATACGGACCGACTGGCGCATCTCCTCGCCGCGCACCAGGTAGCGGTCATACGCGTCTCCCTGTGTGCCGACGGCCACGTCGAAGTCGTACTGCTCGTAGCCGCTGTACGGCTTATCCTTGCGCAGATCCAACGCGACTCCGCTGGCCCTCAGGTTTGGCCCTGTAAGCCCATAGGAGATCGCGTCCTCCTTGGAAATCACGCCGATTCCGAAGGTTCTGTCGGTGAAAATCTTGTTCCGCGTGAGAAGGCTCAGGATCTCCTCGAGCATCGGCAGGAACTGGTCGCAGAAGGCGTCCACACGGTCCGTCCACCCCGCCGGGATATCGCGGGCTACACCTCCAATACGGGCATAGCTCGTCGTGAAGCGCGCGCCCGTCAATTCCTCGAAGAGCTTGTAGAGCTTCTCCCGCTCAGTGAATGAGTAGAGGAAAACGGTCCAGGCGCCGACATCGATGCCAAATGCGCCGAGTCCCATCAGGTGCGCGGAGATGCGGGCCATCTCCGCGGTGATCACGCGAATGGCCTGGCACCTGGGGGGCACCTCGAGCTTTGCGAGCTTCTCGACGGCGATCGAGTACGCCATGTTGTTCGCAAGCGGGGCCAGGTAATCCAGCCGGTCCGTGTACGGCACGAACTGGTTGTAGGTCATGTTCTCGGCGATCTTCTCGTCGCCGCGGTGCAGGTAGCCGACGACGGGGTCGGCCTTCGTCACGATCTCGCCGTCGAGCTCCATCTGGAGGCGAAGGACGCCGTGCGTCGAAGGATGGGATGGCCCCATCGATAGGGACATCTTCTCGGTTTCGAACTCGCCCTGGGTATCTCTCGAGGCCGAATCTGGGAAAATGTGTTCGACAGGCATGGTGGGCTTCGGGATCAGGCTCCAGGCTTGGGACGACGCTCGTTCCAGCTCTCATCCTTGGCGGTCGGCTCCGCATCGGTCAGGTTGATCTCACCCGGTGAGGCCACAAACGGGCCCCCCGCCATCGGCGCGGCAATCGCGTTTGTCTTGGTCTCGGCGACGACCTCCTTGTCAGGAAGGTCCGTGTCGACGCCCGAGAGCGGGAAGTCCTTGCGGAGCGGAAAGTGCGGGTATCCGTCCCACATCAGGATCCTGCGAAGGTCGGGATGGCCCGAGAAGCGGATGCCGAACATGTCAAAGGCCTCGCGCTCGTGCCAGTTAGCCCCGTGCCAAAGCGCTCGGAACCTCCGGAGCCGCATCGTCGGCGCAGTTCGTGGCGACCCGCACATATTCGTGGCTGGTTGTAGAGAGCAGGTGGTAGACCACCGTGAAGCGCGGGGTTGCGGCCAAGGACCAGTCCACGCCGGCTATGTCCACCAGCATGTCGAAGCCGTGCTCGTCGCGGAGATGCTTGAGCACCTCGACCAGATTGGACGCCGGCACATTGACCGCAGCCTCGTCCAGGCTGGCGCGATCGGTCACGCCGACCCATTTGCCCTTCAGCGCTGCGATGGCGTCTAATGCTTTGGGCATCAGGCGGTGTTCAGTTTGCTAAAGGAGCGCTCGCGCTTAACCTTTTCCTGTAGTTTGACTAACGCGTCCAGCAGCGCCTCCGGCCGCGGCGGACAACCACTGACGTAGACATCGACGGGGAGGATGCGGTCGACGCCCTGCAGGACGGCGTAGCTGCGGTACATGCCGCCCGTGCTGGCGCAGGCGCCCATGGCAATCACCCACTTGGGCTCAGCCATCTGGTCGTAGATGCGGCGCACCGCAGAGGACATCTTATAGGTGACGGTGCCGGAAACGATCATGCAGTCCGACTGCTTGGGCGAAAAGCGCATCACCTCGGCCCCGAAGCGGGCAATGTCAAACCGGCTTGCGGCCACGGCCATCAACTCGATCGCGCAGCAGGCCAGACCCATCGGCATCGGCCACATGGAATTGCTGCGTATCCAGTTGATGACCGCATCAGCGCGGGTGACGATAACGTCCCCCTCGATCTTGCTGTCGTAGGTCAGTTCGGAGTTGGCAGACACCATGTTGGAATTTGGGCAAAAACCACCCAACCGTACCGGGGCCCCAACACCGCGCAAGAAGGTTTTAAGCAAGGCGGCGCTTTAGCGCGCCTTAAGCGTCCAGATGCAAGAATCCGTCATCTCGGATGCGCCAAAATGCGCCTTGGCGAGGACCCGGTTATCGCCGGGTGAGAGCGCCACTCCCGGCCACCGGAAAATGTGCTGCCCGGAGGGGTCCCCCATCACCCCAAGGGGCTTGCCATTCACCTCAAGGGTCACCTCCGCTGCGTTGCTGTAAACCTTGACCTCGGTCACCGGCTCGGTGCGCTCCAAAAACCTGCTGCTGGTCAGGCGGAGCACCGGTTCGGTGCTCCAGTTCGCCTTGTAGAAATAGAACGCGTCCTTCTTCACCTTGCGGTCATAGGTCACCAAGCCCTTGTCGTTGCGGCCTGGCTGGTCTCCCTCGTTGCGCCCGTCCGACGCAAAGTCGTGAAGGCACCAGATGAACTTGCACCAGACAAACGGCCTATTTCTGAGCGCGGCCCAATAGGCCTCATGGACGACGTTCTGGTATTCCTCCGGGTGGTAGGGACCGTTGGGCTTGGGACGCTTGGGATTCTCCTCGTGCTGGAAGATGCTGGCGCCGGCCCCGAACTCGCTCATCCCAAAGGCTGCCTTAGGATAGTCGGCGTGGGTCTTGTCGAGCCAGGGCGCAAAATCGGCAATATCGCCCGAGTACCATCCAAAGTAGCGGTTAAAGGCCACGACCTGTGTCACCCAGTTTTTCGGGTCGCTGTTGTCGTGGTTCGAGGCGTAGGTCGTCAGCCGCGAGGTATCCTCGAGGCGGGAGGTCTGGTCGAATTCCTGCAGGGTGCGGAGCGAAGCAGGCCCACCCGTCTCGTTGCCACAGCCCCAGAAGCAGATTGAGGGGTGGTTGTATTGCTGAAGGATCAACTCCTTGAGCTGCTGCTTGCCGCTTTCCAGGAATTCGGGGGTCGAGAGGATCTTCTGCCAGGAGGGTATCTCGGCCCAGGCCACCATCCCCGCTCGGTCGCACCGGTCGTACCATGAGTTGGATTGCTGGTAGTGCGAGACCCGCACGGCCGTGGCTCCCGCCTCCATCATAAGTGCAAAGTCCTGGGCCTCGTTGTCTTGTGAAATTGCCCATCCCTTGTCCGGCCAGTCCTGGTGGCGGTTGAAACCATGCAGGTCGAGATAGTGCCCATTCAGGATGAAGCCCTTGTCGGGATCCACAGAGAAGGTCCTGATTCCGAGCGGCTGCTCCACAGCGTCGGAAAGCTCGCCCTTCGCGCCATTCGCGGCGACGGGCCTGAGCTCGACCAGGATCGAATACAGGTAGGGGTCTCGCCTGGCGTCCCATAGATGGGGTTTGGGAAGGGTGAGCGGCTTGAGTATCTCGTTTGTTCCCTCCCGGTCCAGGTGGACGCGAAAGGTCGTGTCGGCCCCTTTGACCTCCTTGTGCGCGGCATCGTAGGCCACCACCCGAACGTCCACCTCGCGCGGCATCGTGCTGTGGTTTTCGAGTTCGGCCCGGACAAGGATCTTGGCCGAATTCGCGCCCACGTCCTGCTGGTCAATGAAAACGCCGGGGGACGCGTGATCCAGGACCGCAACCTGCACGGGGTCGGTGACCAGCAGGGCGACGTCGCGGTACAATCCCCCAAAAAGCGTGAAATCCGCAGAGGCCGGAGGGATGCCCAAGTCACCGTTGTCAACGCGGACCGCGATCACGTTGTCGGCTCCGACGTGAAGGGCGCTCGTGGCGTCAAAGCGGAAACGAGCGAACCCGCCTAGGTGGTTGCCGAGGTGAATGCCATTCACGTAGACGTCGGCCATGAGACTCGCCCCGTCAAACTGGAGATAGAGGCGCTTGCCGGCCAGGGTCGGCGGCAGCGAGAGGTGCCTGCGGTACCACCCTGCTCCGCGGCGGTAGTTGTTGCCGCCATCCTGGCCATCGAGGCCATTCCAGGTATGGGGCACGTCCACCTCTTGCCATGACTGGTCGTCAAAAGCCGCCTCCTGGGCGTGGGCGTCGTCTTTGGCCAGAAACCTCCAGCCCCTGTCCATGTTGATGAGCAGTCGGCCATCCGGTGGGGAGGCGATTCCAGGGGTTTGAAGGGCTGCCAAGGCCAGGACGGCGCCTAGCATCGAGCGGAATGCGCGCATGGTGAAGGAGTAACCCCGATGAAGTTACCTGCGACGGACGACTGCAATCCCGATGTGGCTCAAGGGACCCGGCCCGCGGCCCGCCCCCCCGAGGATAAGAGGAGATTGCGTTTGACCCTGCCCCGCACCTTAGACTTTGATCTTCCCCTTGGCCCGACGGACAGACGGTTTGTCCGACACCCGGAGAGGTGGCAGAGTGGTCGAATGTGCATGATTGGAAATCATGTGTAGGCGCAAGTCTACCGAGGGTTCGAATCCCTCCCTCTCCGCCATTTCCCCCCCATGAAGGGAGAAGCCCAACGACCGATTTGCCCGTTGACGTGGCAAATTGGTCATGAATCAAGTCAAGAGCCGCAGAAACGCCCGGCTTT
>Ga0302269_1000627_pt1 | contig 20402 bp, 10 predicted proteins | sample III_Bog_E2_2_FD_194560 | JGI IMG/M metagenome (GOLD analysis project Ga0302269, IMG submission 194560) | Peat permafrost microbial communities from Stordalen Mire near Abisko, Sweden - III_Bog_E2_2 | ecosystem: Environmental > Terrestrial > Soil > Wetlands > Peat | place: Sweden: Abisko...
GGTTAGTCTGGACGTTCGCAGTCGAAAGCGTACCCGATCCCGTCGCCGTGAATGCCTCCCCGTTAACCCCCGTTATCGTCAGGTTACTGCCCGCAAAGCTCGTCGTCCCGTTGTACTGCTGCGTGCCGGCTGCCGTCAGCGTCGCCGGCGTCACCGATACCGAGGTGTTCGCCGTCGTAAATGTCTGGTAGTTGGAGAGCGAGTCCCCCGATACAGGTGACAGTACAAGCGTCCCAACACTTGAGAGCGCCTGGTTCGTCTGGACGTTTGCCGTTGTAAGCGTACCCGATCCCGTCGCCGTGAACGTCTGCCCGTCAACCCCGGCCACGGTCAGATGATTACCCGCAAAGCTCGTTGTACCATTATACACCTGGCTGCCGGTCGCGGTCAGCGCCGCCGGGTTTATCGTCCCCGACGCCGTGCTGCTTGTCACCAGGAAGTTGTGGCCACTGTTGCCGTCGTTCACCGTATACGTCGTCACGTCCAGCGTGCTCAAGTTGGTGCCTAGCACGTTGGCGCTCGCAAACGCCTGCGTCGCCCCGGTCACGGTGGCCCCGTATAGGTTCCCCACCACGGACGGAGCTCCTGTCGACGTCGTTGTTCCATCGTACGTCTTCGTGTCGCTCACCGCGTTGATCGCCAGCGGCGCCTGAGTCACGGATACCGACGTGTGGGCCGTCGTAAGCGGGTTGTAATTGGATGTCAGGTCGCCCGACACAGGTGCCAGGACAAGTGTCCCAACACTTGAGAGATGCTGACTGGTCTGCACGTTCGCGGTTGAGAGCGTGCCCGCTCCCGTCGCCGTGAACGTCTCCCCGTTTACCCCCGTTATCGTCAGGTTGCTGCCCGCAAAGCTCGTCGTCCCGTTGTACTGCTGCGTGCCGGTTGCCGTCAGCGTCGCCGGTGTCACCGACACCGACGTGTTCGCTGTCGTAAATGTCTGGTAGTTGGAGAGCGAGTCCCCCGACACCGGTGACAGTACAAGTGTCCCAATACTTGAGAGCGCCTGATTCGTCTGGACGTTTGCCGTTGTAAGCGTACCCGATCCCGTCGCCGTGAACGTCTGCCCGTCGACCCCGGCCACGGTCAGATGATTACCCGGAAAGCTCGTTGTACCATTATACACCTGGCTGCCGGTCGCGGTCAGCGCCGCCGGGCTTATCGTTCCAGTCGCCGGGTTTTTCGTCACCGTGTAGTTGAGCCCCCCGTTGCCGTCGTTCACCGTGTACGTCGCCACGTTCAGCGTGCTCAAGTTGGTGCCCAGCACGTTGGCGCTCGCAAACGCCTGCGTCACACCCGTCACCGAGTCGGTTCCGTAGAGGGTTCCCACCGTAGGCGTCGCAGAGGACACCGTCGTTCCATCGTACGTCTTTGTTGCAGTCACCGCTGTGATTGCCAGCGGCGCCGGAGTAATGTTTAGGCCGTAGGAGCCCGAGTTGCTAAACACTATATTGTAATCGCTTCCGCCCGTGCCCAGCGTTCCTTCGGTGTAGTTGTAGTGGCCGACGTTGGAGTCCGTATTGCTCGTCCGGCCCATGAGTCCGGTGACCGAATCCAGGTTAACAAGCCCTGTGGTAGCGTTCGTGGCCTCAACTGTATAGTCCGACGAGCCAAAGGTTGTTGGGCCTGCGGTGGCATCGTACGTATGGGACTCGTTCTGGGTGGTATCGATGTAGAGTGTGCGTTGGGTGATCGAATACGTGCCCGGGTTAATGGTGACATCGTAGTTGCCAAGCACGCCCGTGGTCGAACTCCCGCTCGTTCCGGATACTGCGAAGGAGTAGTTTCCCACATGGCTGGCGCTTGTGATGGAAGGGTTCGTGAAACCGTAGCCCAGGCTGGCGAGGGTCACCGTGGATCCCGTGCCGCTGTCATCATAGACCGTGCCGGCCGTCGACGAGCTATTGCTGGTCAACGTTGGCGTTGCTATCGCGTTGCCGTAGATGCTTGTTCCCGTCCCCGTAACCGTGAGCGCCGCGGGCAACACCGTGAAGCCCTGGTCATTCGTATGAATGACCAAGTTTGTGTAATTGGCGACACTGGCCGCGACCAAGCCGATCGTGCCCATGTAGGGTATGACCGCCCCACCCCCGTCGCGGTTGACGTTGGCAAACTGCCCCACCGAGGTGGTGAACGTGGGGTTGAAATTGGGATCGCCGGAGACGATGCCCGTGTCCGTGTAGCTGAAGGTGGCTCCCCCACCGATGTAGCCGAAATACTGGGAGCCGCTGACATAGATGTTGACCGTCGTGGAGGAGTTCGGCTGCGCCGTGATATTGCCCGAGGCAAACACAAGCCTGTATCCGATAAGACTCGTCGGGACGGTCGAGCCGATGAAGGTGACGGGGTAACTCCCGACCGGTGAGAACTGGGCATACGGGGTTGTCTCTCCGGGCTGGTTGCTCAGGACCTGGTTGAAGGTCTGGCCGGATGTGACGGTGTCACCGGAAAGGAGCCCTGAGACGGTGTAGGTGAGCGACGGCGTGGCGGCTCCGTATTGGACGTCGAGGTTTCCAGCCCCGTTGGCGCCCGTGGCGACAGCCGTGAGTGTCAGCGTCGGCGTGAAACTGTAGACCTGGTAGTCAAGGCCGGGCGCAAGGAGATATGCCGGCGTCTGCGTCGGATCGGTGCCGTAGAGATGCAGTTGATTCAGGCCATTGTCGTCGTCCACGATCGCCTGCCCGGACCCCGGTGGATTCTGAGAGTAGACCATCCAGGTCCCACTCGGCGTCGAGAAAGCACCCGTCCCGACGCTATTCACGAAATTTCCATCGGATTCGACGATGATTGCACGGCCGGGGGCATTGGAGGAGAGGGTCGCGTTCAACGTGAAAGAGGGCGTGGCGTTGCCCCCCGAATGCTCGGCGTAGAGCGTGACGGGGTGGCTATAGCTAGCCGGAACGTTGCCCGCAGAATCGAAGGCGACGTCTCCCGTCGCGGTAATGTTCCCGTCCACGCTGTAGCTTCCTATCCCGGCACCCACGTCGAAGTTCTCGGAAATATTCAGATTGGTTCCGCCGTAGGGGTTGTTGCCGGGGTTGGTGACAAACGCGCTCCCCGCCTGCGTCAGCAGTGCATTGTCGAGGCCCGAGCTAACGACGCGCACGGTGCCACCCCAGGTGTCAGCCGGCGTGATGTTGGCCAGGAGGTCAGGCACGCCGTCGCCGCTGAACAGCTTTGCGGCGATGGAGTCGGCACTCGCAGCGCTGTCTGAGATCCGCAGGGTACCGTTTGTGTGCGGCAGGTAATTGAAAAGGCCGTCGTCAGCTGCAAAGAGGAAGTCGTATTCCCCAAGGCCGTCTGCGGTCGTGGTGTTGAGCTGGTAGCTGCCCGAGTTGAAGGTCACGGTTGCCCCAGCGGCGGGCGTGGTGTGCGCCTCGCTCGTGTAGGCCGTGCCGCTCACCTGCGTCGAAAGCTGGGTCAGGAACGGGAATTCGGATCCCTTCTGGATGCGCCAGACGTTGTCGGAGCTCCCGTAGACAAGGGCGGATCCGCCATATCCGGTTGAGAAACCGGTGCCGGTGGAGGCAAACTGCGTGTAGGCGGCCGTATTGGAATCGATCGTCGTGCCGTTGAGCGAGGTGATGGCCCCCGGAATGCTCAGGTCGTCTCCCACTGCAGTCGAAATCGTGGCCTTAGTAGGATCCCAGAAGAGGTTCGAATAGGCACCTGTTGCCGCCACTTTCCCCAGCAATCCGCCTTTGGTCGTTGGATCCGTGGCCGAGACGGCGCCGCTGGCATAGCTGCGCGTGGCTCCGCCCCCGCCCTCGAGGAAGCCAGCAAGGCCCCCGACCAGGCCCGATCCGCTCGCCGATCCGGTGGCATAGCTCTGGGTGACCGTACCCGCTACAGAGCCCGCAAGGCCGCCGACATCCGTGCCGCCGCTGATTGCACCGGTGGCATAGGTCTGGTTGACCGCACCCGGATTGGTGCCGATAGCGCCGCCCACGTCCACCGAGGTGGAATCACCCGTCACATTCCCCGTGGCGTAAGCTATGGTCACGGTTCCTGAGTTGCTGCCTACCAAGCCACCCAGGGAGGTGGCGGCGGTGCCTGTACCACTTACCACACCGATCGCGTAGCTGTCCTCGAAGGTCCCGCTGTTGGACCCGATCGCTCCACCCACGTCGCTGTTCCCATGGGCCGTCACATTGACGGCGGCACTCGAGATCGTACTCGAGTTGTCACCGGCCACGCCGCCGACGTCGGCTTGGCCCGTAGCCGAGCCTGAGATTCGGGCGCCGGTCACGGGCCCCGAGTTGCTGCCGACCAATACGCCCACGTGGTTCATGCCCGTGACGCTTCCGCCAAGCGAGATGCCTGAAAGCGTGCCAGATGAATCCCCAAAGAGCCCGACATAGGAGACACCCGGCGTGTTGATGTATAGATTGGTAATCCCAAATCCACCGCCGCTTAGGCTGCCAGTAAATGGGGTTAGGAGATTCCCGATGGGTACAAAGCCCGTGGCCGTGTTCCATAGGTCCGACGGATGCTGCGTGGCCGACAAGTCAATGCCTTGGCCAAGGACGTATTGGGCGCCCAGGGAAACGACCACCAGCTGCAGCTGGTGCGCCGTGTAAATGAGGTGGGCGCCGCCGGTCACCGGGTTGTTGATGGGAGCCTCCCACGCAAGGAAGGGCCGGGTCGCCCCCTCAATCATGTACCAGGCAACCGATCCGCTGGTCAGCTGCGTGGCGGTGGAGCCGCCTCCCACGAGCAAGGAGGACCCGAGGCCCGAGTACGACGCCGAGGCGAATGCCGTGGTTCCGCTTGTGCTTTTTAGGCCCGTCACCCCCGAGGTGCTCCCGCCGCCAATGCCGGTCGTTCCCTGCCCCGTGGTGTCCTCATCCCAATAACTGTTGGTGACAGTGCCTCCGTTTAGCCCAACCAACCCCCCTGCGACGCTGCCGCTCACGGCACCCGTCGAATAGCTCTGCGTGAGCGTGCCGCCGGCCGCAATCTTGCCCACCAGGCCGCCCACGTCCGTTGTACCCGCAACGGTTCCCGTGGAATAATCCTCAGCTATACTTCCCGCGTCGAGCCCGACGAGTCCCCCCACGCTCGTGGATCCGGAGACGCCGGAAGTGGAGTAGTTCTGCGTGATACTGCCCGCCTCGTCGTAGCCGATGAGGCCGCCGGTGGCGACCAGCCCCGTGACCGTGCCCGTCGAGTAGCTGGTCGCCACCGACGCGCTGGAGGAATTATTGAGTCCGACGAGGCCACCGGTGTCGGCATCGCCCACCACCGTCCCGGTCGCGTTGCTCCTGCTGATTGCGCCCAGATTCGCTCCCACAAGTCCCCCGACCTGGAGGTCCGTCGCCGAACCATTTGTTGAGGCCGTGCCGTTGCCCTGCACGGAACTGCTTGAAAATGAAACCGTGACCGTTCCAGAGCCCTCATTGCGCCCAACAAGGCCGCCGAAACCGACCGTTGCGGTGGAGCTTCCGTTCACAGCGCCGCTTGCCGAGGCCTGTTGGACGGTCCCGGAATTGTCGCCGACAAGGCCGCCAACAAGGGTCTGGCCGGTTACCGAGCCTGAGGCGCTCGTGTAGTCAGCCAGCGCGGCGACATAGGCCGTTCCGTCGCCAAGGGTGCCTGTATTGTAGCCCACGAGACCGCCCACCGCCGTTGCCCCCGTGACATTGCCGGAAGCAAAGCTGTGCGAACCCGCTGAGCCCGAGAGAATGGAGCCTGAATTGGTGCCCACAAGACCGCCCACATCGGTTGCGCCGGAGGCCAAGACCGTGCCGGCGGCGGAGCTGAGCGTAAGGGTGCCCCCGTTCTGCCCCATCAATCCGCCGATATCGCTGCCCGTTCCCGAGACATTTCCGGATGCGTGGCTTCCGCTGAAGCTGCCCGTGCCATTGGATCCGACCAGGCCGCCCACGTTGGTGGTGCCCGAGACCGTACCCGTGGCGTAGACGCTGCTGGCCCCGATCGAGCCATTCAGCCCCAATAGTCCCCCGACCGCGGTGGCGCCCGAGACGTTGCCGGTGGCATAACTCTGGTCGCCGACCGTGCCCGTGTTATTGCCCACCAGGCCGCCGACATTGGTGGTTCCCGCGACCGTTCCGCTTGCGGTGCTCTGGATGCCCAGCGTGGCGTCATTTTCGCCGACGAGTCCTCCCACGTTCTGGAAACCCGAAACGTTGCCCGAGGCATAGACGCCGGCGATGTCGCCCGAGCCTGTGTTCAGTCCCGCGAAGCCGCCTACGTAGTGGGCGTCCGTTGTGCCAACATACTGCCCAACGCCCGGGAGTTCGAAGCTGTTGGTCACGGACCCGCTGTTATTCCCGACGAATCCGCCGATGTCGCTCGCGCTGGCCGCCCCGTCCTTGCCAAGAATCGAACCCGTGCTGATCACCGATCCCTGGGAGACCGTTGCGGAGTTGTTGCCGACAAGGCCGCCGACGTCGATCGTGCCCGTGACGGTTGAAGCGCCCTCGAGCTTGCCGCCCACGATCGAGGCCGAGGACCCATTGCTTCCCACGAGACCGCCGACTTGGGAATAGCCCGTGACGTTGCCCCCCTGGACGTAGCTCTGCTGAATGGAGGCCGCGGACCCAGAATTGCTTCCAACCAAACCGCCTACATGAGCCGTGTCGGTGGCATTCGTGCTGCCCGTCGTGTAGGAAAGGATTATCGGTCCCGTGTTGAGGCCGACAAGTCCCCCGATGTTGCTCCCTGACAATATTCCGTTCAGGAAGCTCGCCGTGTTACCGGTCGCGTAATCCGAGGTGAGGGTTCCGCTGTTGTTGCCGACAAAGCCCCCCGCATTGCCATAGCCCGCAACCGTCGCCGCCGAAAAGCTGCTTCCAATTGAACCGGTGTTTGCACCCGCAAGACCTCCGATGTTGGTGCTGCTCGAGCTATTCGTTCCGTTGACGGTACCCGCGACGTTGCTTGTGGACAAGGATCCTGCGTTTGTCCCCGCGAGGACCCCGACGTCGGTTAGGCCGGTCACGCTGGCTCCCGTCAAGATGACGTTGAGGATGGTGCCGGCCGCTCCCACCTGGCCGAAAAGCGCCACATTTGTCGCCGTCGGCCTGTCGATGGAAAGCCCGCTGATCGCGTCTCCATTCCCATTGAAAGTGCCCGTGAAGCCGTTGATGGGCGCAAATCCCGCCCCGGAATTCCAGGTGGAGGTGTTGGATGCATTTATGGCAGACGTAACCAGCCAAGAGTCTGCAAGAAGGGCCGCGCTGCTGCCGATACCCTGCAGCCCATAGACGTCCACGATTTGGTAGGGTGCGGCGGTCGTCCCGCTGCCCCCCGAGACGCGAAGGAAGGAGGCGCCGCCGGTTATCGAAAAGTTCGTGGCCGTGAGCGAAGGCAGCACGTTGCCGGAAAGCGTCGCCGCGTTCTGGACCCACGCACCCGCCTGGATCTCCAGGTTCGCCACGTTGACGGCCGCCGTCACGCTCATGGTTCCTGGTCCGCCGGTGCCGGATTTCACGGCGAGAGTGCCAGAAGCCGCGGTGATCGCGCTGTTGATATTCAGGTTCGCGAAGGAGTCTAGATTGAGCGTGTTCGCAGTCGTCCACGTTATCGGTGCGGACACGTTGATATTGCCGCTTCCCGAGGTTGAATCCTCGGTCACGTCACCCCCGCCATCGAGGGTTCCTTCGATGGTCGCGGCCGTGGGCCCGTCGATCGAGATATCCGTCGGGTCGATGAGCCATGACCCACCCTTGCCCGGGTCAATCGTTCCGTGGGCAATTACGGTCCCACCGCTCGTCTCGATCTGGCCGCCCTGCCCGTCGGGTCCCCTGGCAACGAGCGAGCCCGTGTTCTGGGTTACACCCAGGTTCCCATCCGCAACCAACCAGATATGTCCGTTCTCCGTGGCAGTGCCATTGGCGCGGATAATGCCTGAGTTATTGGTGGCTAGGGCGTAGATGTTCCCGTTTGCAGCCCTGAGTTCAGCGGCTGCTCCTACAATCGTTCCGGAGTTGTTGACCCCCGTTTCGCCGCCCGCCGCGGCCGGATTGGACGTGGAGCGAACGAACACATGCTCGATGCCCATCTGTGCAATCAGCACGTCATCTGCGGCAGCCATGCCCACGTGGCCGGCCGCCTGAATCTCGCCTTCATTGTCGACCGTCTTTCCGATCAGGATGACGTCGCCTCCAAGCGCATTGATGCTCCCGAGGTTTACGACGCCAGCTCCCCCGATACCGGTGAAGTGGAGGTTTCCAGAGGCGAAATCGGCGTCCGTGATGTTGCGCGTGCTGGCTATGAAGCCATCCGTGGTGACGGCCCCTCCCGGTCCAATTAGGATGCCGTTGCCGTTTAGCAGGTAAACCTGGCCGTTTGCGTCGAGCGTACCCTGGATGATCGACATTTGGCCACCCAGCACCCGATTCAGGGTCGCGCTTGCGCTCGAGGGCTGAACAAACTTGGTGAGCTCACCGGCGCCGATTGAGAACGACTGCCAGTTGATCACGGCTTGGTTGGTAGCCTGATTGATGGTCACGACGCCAGGACTTGCCGTGATAACGGCTGTGCCTGTCGCGACGGTTCCGCCCGTGGGGTTGGCTCCCAAGGGAAGACCGGTCAGCAGTGCCAAAGCTGCAAACGCGCCCCGAAAAACGGACAAAGCGGTCCGCGTTGTACGTTTGCTCAATTTCCTCCTTTTAGGCACGCAGCGCGTGCGCCATCGAACGAGCAAAAATCACATGATTCATTAATGATCAATTGATTATGAGTGGCTATAAGGGAAATTTTTGGCACGAAACCAATTGGACTAGAGCCTCTTATGGCCCCCATTCAAGTCAACTGGGATAAGGCTACGGATGGGGGTGGAAACTACGTAGCAGGATAATGGTCGTATAGATATGTAACTAGCAATGTACCCATATCCTACCTATTAACATTTGTGTGCCCATCAAACGATGGCAGCAACAATGACAAGGTTTGCACTCCTGGGCTTCCTAAAGACCTAAAGGTCTGTTTTATCCTGACTGTGCCTTAGTTGCACCAGCGCAACGGAGCCTGCGATTCGTATTCATGCTTTGTCTGTCTTCCAAAACAGCGACAGGATCCGCCAACCGCCGATCCATATCGGCGTCCTTAAAACAGGACAGGCAAGGTCTTTCAGATTAATTTGTTATGCATCATGGGCTATAGAGCAATCAGGCGTAAATCGCGGCCCTATTGCGTCGAATATAGGGTAAGCCCATGCCGGCCGAATCCCTATCAGTTCTATTGCCTGAACGCGTCCCCGCCCCAGCTAACGGCGGCGTCGCCATGGAGCAAGCGCCTGGATCGGGCGGAGGGATCGACGCTCCGACGCTCAGGTCCTGGCGGGCCAACCGCAAAGCCCCGAGCTGCGAGGAACTGAAGGACGTGGTGGCCCAGCTGGCCGCTCAACTGAAAAAACTGCACGCCCGGGGCCTTGGCCATTTCGCGATCCGCCCTGATACGATCCACGTGAGGCCGGGTCCTACTGGCCCGGAGTTCATCCTGGGTGGCCTTGAGGCAACCCTCCGAATCGACCATGGGGACCTGATCCCGATCGCTGTCGACCTTCTCTACTGCCCGCCGGAGGCCGCCGGGCTTTCCCTGCATTCCCCTGGCTTCCTGCTGATGGCATGGGACTGGTGGTCGCTCGGGAGGGTCCTGCAGGAATTCATCCTTGGGCAGGACGTGCTGATGCTCGTCCCCGAGTCCCTGTACAGCAATCCGCCGCTCAGCCGCTCGCAACTGGCGGAGAACCTTCTTTTCGAGCGCAATGTCGGCGCGCTTCGCGCGGGCGCGGTCGAGCTGATGCCCGGGCTGGATGAGAACACCAAGCTCCTCCTTCACGGCCTGCTGACCACGGCCATCGAGGGCCGCTGGGGCAGCACCGACGTCCTTGAGTGGCTCGAAGGCCTCCGCCCGCCGGATCGCTACGAATCCCCGCGCCGGCAATGCTTCTTCCGGCTCGACGGCCGCGGCTATACCCCCCCGGAGGCTGCGCAGATCCTCAGGGGGCCCAAGCACTTTGCGGACATGGTCAGCCACGTCTTCGGCGTGGGGGAGCCGGGCAAGCTGGCGCACTTTCTCCAGGAGAACCAGTCCAAGAACAATTACTTCCAGCTGCTGGAACAGTCCACACGCCTGCTGGAGGCCGACGGCCTCGAGAAGGTCCCTGCGGAATCCGTGCGGGAAATCGCGGCCGCTTTGGCATTGACCGCAATCAGCGGCGGAACGTTTCTCTGGCGGGGAAAGCCCATCGTCCCCGCGCTGGTGCAGATGCTGCAGGATCCCGAGGACTTTGAGCAAACCCGCGCCTTGCTGCAGGCGTTCATCACGCCTGCCGTGCTCAATCTCTTGCGTCCGAACGACCCGGCAACAGCGGAACTGCTCGCGGTCCTCATCACGAGCGCCGTGGACGCGGAGCAGCAGCAGATCCGTTGCCGCCTCGGCCAGGACGATCCTCGCCAGAGCGGAGCGGAGCTCTGGCTCCAGGCTATGGAATCGGACGAGAAGCTCGCCTCCTCTCTGGCCCTGCTCAAGCAGGGCTACGCCGTCACCACCAATCCGGCCCTCGACGCGATGTTCTCCAACCGGAATCCCAACAGGGCGATACAGGTGACGCTGGCCTGGGCCAGCCGCGATCCCAAGCGCCACGGTTTCAAGTCTCACGCCGAGTTGAAGAAGCAAAGAATTGCCGCGCTCACTTCGGACGGACGCTTCCTCGCGCAGCTCCAGTTCTGGCTCAGGCTTGGGCGCGCACTGCGAGCTTCTCCCCTGCTCTTCGGGGGCCGCTGGCTGCTTCTTTCAGGGGGCCTCGCCATTGTCCTGCTGCTCGCGGTCAACAGGGCGGGGCCGGCGGGGATTCTCCTCGGCCTTGTTCCCTTCTCCGCCCTTGCGCTTCTTCGGTTCGCGCTAAACCGCTGGCAAGCGCGCCTCGTGAGAACATGGACCTCGACGGGGCCCTGGTCGTGGCGCGACGGAGTGCCACGCTGCGAGCGGGAGGCCTTGGCCCTCTCGACCCTCTATGGGTATCCTACGACCCTGGCCGAGGTTTCCTCGAGGCTAAAGGGCATCATGGAGGACATCAGGACGCTGTCAGGACCGGGACAGGCCGAGCCGATCCCCCAGCCGCCCCGGCATTACAGTTCATGGTCTGCCGCGCTCTTGAGCTGGCTCGCCCTCGGCCTCGTAGCCGCCCTCAGCGTCTGGCAGGGCGTGAAGCACCCGCCTTCGTGGAAGATCCATGCCTCCGCGTGGCAACATGCCTTTGCGAGCGCGCCGCCCAGCGCGCCGACTCCTGTCCGCCCAAAGCCGGAAAAAGCGGAGCCCGTCGTCGACCCGAGGCAATCGTGGCCCTACACCCTGCGCCTGGACTCCCCTTTCCCTCCGGTCGACATGGAGAGCAAGGGTGAATTCACACCCACGCCGCAGCAGGCCAAGGCCGCGCTTGAGCAGGCGCGCCACCTGGTTGAGGCCTACAGGCCGGACACGATCAACGCCTCGATCGCCCTCTACATCGAGCAAGAGGACGGCCAGGGAGGCCTGCTCTTCTTCGACGGCAAGAAAGGATCCCTGAAGTCCCCGAAGGGTATCCTGGTGGCTTTCATCCCGCCGGCCAAGACGTGGCTTAAGATCGGCAACGACTACGCATTCTTTTTCGAGAAGTGATCGCCATTACCTCCGTTTGAGGGACGTCCGCTGCAGCGTGGAGAGGATCCTATCCCCAGGCCGCCGGCAAGGAACAGGGGATCTCTCCCGGGGTCCGCCCTGCACGCGGAAGGATGCCCACACGCCTTCAAGATAGACCCGTTCGAGAATGCCCCCTAGGGTGTCCTCCATGTTTAGAATGGCTGCCCTGCTCCTTGCGCTTGTCACGTCGGGAAGCCTCGGCGGAGCCGCCGAGGTCCTCCAGGTCGACGTCCGCTCGATTCTCAATTCCCGCTCCGTAAGCACGTTCACCGACGGAACGCTCGTTGGATGGACCCGTGGCATTGATGGCGGGGGCTCGGCCGATGGCTACCTCACCGAGGAAGCGGCCCGCCATGTCGGAGACGGTGGCGTGAAGGCCCTTCCCGGAAACGGCTTTTTCCCGGCCAACGCCGCGCATCCCGAGGTTCAGCTCAATTATTCCAACGCCGACGGACGGGGCAACCAGACCCTCTGCGTCGCCGGTGCGGGAGGTTTTCTCTTTAAGGTCCCCACCCGCAACTACTCCAGGATGCTGCTCTTCATGACCAGCGCGGAGGGGCCCTCGCAGCTCACCCTCACCCTGTATTACTCGGACGGAAGCGAGGATCGCCGCGAGAAGCTGCAGCCGGACTATTACAATGCCCCGCCGGTGGCGGACCGCGATTTTTTCGTGCTGGCCGAGGACCTGGCGAAGTGGAACGCCGCAAATCGCATCGCGGAAACCAGCCACCACTATATCCACGGCCTCGATCTCAATCCCAATACCGCGAAGAAACTCACGGGCGTTCGCGTGGATAAGGCACGCCCCGGCTACTTGGTCTTCTGGGGCGCAACCGGCGTGATACCGTGACCCGGGCTCCCCTCCTCGGGACGTCCGGCAAAATCCCCCAAGCGCTTTCCCTGAAGCCACCGGCCTCTACCCGATCCTCACTCCGACCAGGCCCTGAGGAACTCCCCGACCAGCTCCGGCAGATCGGCACTGTATCCCCCTTCGAGCACCGCGGCCGCCGGGATGCCCGTGTGCTGCAGCCAGGTCCCCAAGGAGGCGAAGTCCTCGGCCTCGAGCGTCATTTCCGTGAGCGGGTCGCCCACGTAGGCGTCGAATCCCGCTGACACCAGCAGGAGCTCGGGCCTGAAGCCGACGATTGCGTCCAACGAGGCGCGCAGCGCATCCATATGGGATTCCCTCGATGCGTCCGGGGGCACGGCCCAGTTGCGGATGTTGCCCAAATCGTGGAGGCCCGTGCCCGGGAATCCGGGGGATTGGTGCACCGAGCTGACGAGCATGCCCTCCCGGCCCAGAAGGATCTCCTCCGTGCCGTTGCAGTGGTGCGCGTCAAAATCCCAGATTGCGATGCGCCGGATGTCAAAGTCGCGCATCGCGGCGAGGGCCGCAATCGCCACCTGGTTCAGGTAGCAGAAACCCATTGCCTGGTTGGCGGTGGCATGGTGACCAGGGGGGCGCATCAGCGAAAATGCGGGGTTCCCCGTGTCGTGGGCATGCCGGGTTGCAAGGAGGGCCGCCGCAACCGAGCGCCGGGCGTGCTTGCCTATCTCGGGAAGGTATCTCGTGTCGGCGTCAAAGTCGTTCTGCTGCTCAAGGCGGGCGAGGTGGGCCGGAGTGTGCGCGAGGAGCAGCGTGTCGTCCGTGACTTCGTCAAACTTGGACCTCCAGGCCCAGCCAGGAAAGTTGTCCTGAAGGTAGGCCGCCGTGTGGATCACCCGTTCCGGCTTCTCGGGATGGCCGAGCGCCTCGTAGTCGACACATTTCGGATCATGGAGCACGAGCATGGACATCGCGAGGGAGAACGGTTCCCGTATCATGCTCGCCTCCCCCGGCACGCGTTCCCGCGCGGGGAAGACGCGGCAGGATCAGCTCCGCATCTTGGCAGCCTCTTCGCGGCTGCGCACTTTGGCCTTGAGCTCTTCGGAGGGACACCCGCAGCCTCCGCCACAACCCGGCTTCCTGCGGTTTGAAAACCAGCGCAGCACAAGCCACACCGCGGCCGTGGCCACGATCACAAGAGCAGCAAGGGATTGATACTCGGGGGTCATCGGGCGGCTAGAATCCTAACGCGGTGCCCGCTTGGTACACAACAAACGATATGATCCAGGCGGCGCCCGTCATGTACACGGTCTGGAACAGGGGCCAGCGCCATGAGTTGGTCTCGCGGCGCACAACGGCGATCGTGCTCATGCACTGCATCGCGAACACGTAGAAGATCATCAGCGTGATGCAGACCAGCGGTGTAAAAAGCTTCCGCCCGTCGGGCCAGTTGGCGGAGCCGAGCGCGTGCTGCAAGGTCGTCGTGTTCTCCCCGTCCGACTCGGCGTTGAACACGACGCCCATCGTGCTGACGAAGACCTCGCGCGCGGCAAACGAGCTGATGAGCCCGATCCCTATCTGCCAATCGAAGCCGATGGGCTTGATGAGCGGCTCGATCGCGTGGCCCGCACGGCCGGCAAAGCTCTGCGCCAGCTGCTGCGTGTCCGTAGCGCCCGCAGGCGCCTTGGGGTAGGCCGCGAGGAACCAGAGCACGACGCTGATCCCAAGGATCACCGTACCGGCGCGTTTCAGAAAGATCCCCGCGCGCTCGATCATGTGCAGGAGCACGTCCTTGGCCCGGGGCAGCCGGTAAGGCGGCAGCTCCATGATCATTAGAGGAGGCTTCCCCTTGAGCAGCGTGCGCTTGAAGAGCCACGCAAAACCGAACGCCCCCAGCGTCCCCAGCGCGTACATTAGGACCATGATCCCCACCTTGGCCGCGAGCGAGACCCCCTTGCCGGGGAGGAGCGCCGCGATCATGAGCAGATAGACCGGCAGGCGGGCAGAGCAGCTCATCAGGGGCGCCACAAGGATCGTCACCAGCCGGTCCTTTGCATCCTCGATCGTGCGGGTGGCCATGATCCCAGGGATCGCGCACGCGTAGGAGCTGAGGAGCGGGATGAATGACTTCCCGTTCAACCCCACCCTGCTCATGAGGCGGTCCATGATGAACGCAGCCCGGGCCATGTAGCCCGTGCTTTCGAGCAGGCCGATGAAGAAGAAAAGGATCAATATCTGGGGAAGGAACGTGACGATTGTCCCCACTCCGCCGATCACGCCGTCTGTGAGCAGATTCCTCAGGTCGCCCGGGGGCATCATGGCCTTGGTCCAGTTGGCAAGGGCCGTGGTCTTCGTCCCGATCCAGTCCATCGGGGCCTGGGCGAACGAGAATATGCTGACAAAGAGCAGGGTCATCACCGCGGCCAGGACGAGCCAGCCCCAGACGGGATGGGTGACCACCGAGTCGATCCGGTCGCTCACGGTCGGCGTCGAGGAATGCGCCGCCTGGACGACCTCGGACGCGAGGCTCCCGATCACCTCGTAACGGGAATTCACAAGGGTCCCGGCCCAGTCCATCCCCTCGGCCTCCCAGCGCTTCTGCCATGACCTGAGGATCTCCTCCGTTCGGCTGTCGAGCGGGGTCGATCCGGCGACCCGGACGGAATCCTGGTCGGTGAGCAGGAGGAGCGCCTCGGCGCGCGCGATAAGCGGTGCCTTGCCTGCGTTGGCGACCAGGGAGGCCTGGAGCTCCGTGACCGCCGAGGCGATCGCAGCCGGGATGTTCCAGGCGTGGCGGGAGAGCGGCGGGTCGAACTTGCTCATCGCGAGCTTCAGCTCGATCAGCCCCTTTCCGTTCACGGCCTCGCACGGGATCACCGGGATTCCCAGCAGCTGCTCCAGGCGTGCGGCCTTGATCGAAAGGCCCGACTGGGCGGCCAGGTCCATCATGTTGAGGACCACGATGACGGGCCGGCCGAGGTCCAGAACCTGGTGCACCAGGTAGAGGTTCCTCTCCAGGTTAGTCGCATCGACGATGCAGAGTATCCGGTCGGGTTGGGGCGTGTCCGCCCTGCGTCCAAGCAGCACGTCCCGGGTTACCGCCTCGTCCGGCGACCTCGCCGCAAGCGAGTAGGCCCCCGGCAGGTCGATCACCGTGATCGGCTGGCCGTGCTGGGAGTACGAGGTCCCGATCTTCTTCTCCACGGTCACGCCGGGATAGTTTCCCACCTTTTGCTTCAGGCCCGTTAGGGCGTTGAAAAGCGTGCTTTTCCCGCAGTTGGGGTTGCCGACAAGCGCGTAGATGGGGGCCTTTGAAGGCGTCGTCATGCTTCCTGGGTCTCCACCAGCACGTCCGCCGCCTCGCTCTTGCGCAGCGTGAGGTGGTATCCGCGGACCTTGATCTCGATCGGGTCTCCAAACGGGGCGCACCTCACCAGTTTGACGGGGGTACCCACCAGGAGGCCCATCTCCCGGAGCCGGAGGGCCGCCGTGCTTGTCTTCGGAAACTCCCTGACGATGGCGGAGGCTCCCGCAGGGAGGTCCGACAGCTTTACCAACGCCGCCATGGGATTGCCCGGTCCCTTAGCGGGGACCTGCGCGCTCAACGAGGATCTGGCTGGCTGCGCTATGGCTTAGCGCGATTCGGGTGCCATTGACCTGGCAGAGGATCGTGCGATTGCCCGAGACCTTTGTGACATAGGCGGATTCGCCGAACCCCATTTCCCTCACGCGCTGGCAGAACTCGGAGTCACCCTTCAGCCTGCACACCCGGCCCGTCGCCCGAACGGGCAACTGGCATAGGGGAAACGGTGAGGTGACGGGCTGTCCGGCCATGGAGGGGAAGAAAAACATGTGGGAACTGAGACTCAGTTTCAAGATAATCTTGTCTGGGGCTGTCTTTTCAGACGCCAGACAGCTACCCCTCACTTCGCCGAATTGCATCATTTTTGGCCAAAATGCGCTGTTTTTGCCCATTAAATCGCAAGAAATGACCACAAACGGGCCCATTTCATCGGTGCCCCGAAATTGCGTATCCCACCAAACCCGAAACGCCAACCTGCGGATTACTTTCGGCGGTTGCGCACTCCGAGCTGGGCCACGGAGAACCGAACCAATCCCTCGAGGCGTTCAACCTCCACGGGGTCGAGCGAATCCTTGCCCTTGAGCGCATCCTGGGCGCGCTTCATGGCCTCCTCGACCGCGTTCACGTTGATCTTCTCCTCCTCGATCGCGCTGTCCGCGAGGATCGAAACCTTCTCGCCAGTCACCTGGGCAAATCCGCCGCCCACAACGAGGAGCTGGGTCACGCTGCCCTTGGTTGCACGAAGCTCCCCGGCGCCCACCTGGGCAACCAGCGGGATGTGCCCCGGCAGGATTCCCACCTCTCCCTCGACGGTCGGGATGACGACGGTGTCAACCGTCTCCGAGTAGACCCGGGCTTCAGGGGTGACAATCTCGAGGATAAGCGGCATCGGGCTATTTCTTGCCGGCAGCGATCACCTCTTCAATGCCACCCTTCATGTAGAAGTCGCCCTCGGGGACGTCGTCGAGCTGACCATCGAGGATCATCTTGAATCCGCGCACGGTCTCCTTGACGGGGACATACTTGCCGGGGGTGCCGGTGAAGACCTCTGCGACCGAGAACGGCTGCGAAAGGAAGCGCTGGATCTTGCGGGCGCGGAACACGGTGAGTTTGTCCTCGGGCGAGAGCTCATCGAGGCCAAGGATGGCGATGATGTCCTGGAGGTCCTTGTACCTCTGGAGCACGCGCTGGAGCTCACGGGCGACATTGTAGTGCTCCTCGCCCACGATGGAGACCTCAAGGGCCTTTGAAACCGAGGCGAGCGGATCGACAGCCGGGTAGATGCCGAGCTCGGCGATGGAGCGCTCAAGCACGATCGTCGAGTCAAGGTGTGCAAACGTGTTGGCCGGCGCCGGGTCTGTCAGGTCGTCGGCGGGCACGTACACGGCCTGGACCGAGGTGATGGAACCCTTGTTGGTCGAGGTGATGCGCTCCTGCAGGAGGCCCATCTCGTTGGCGAGTGTCGGCTGGTAGCCGACGGCCGAAGGCGAGCGGCCGAGGAGCGCGGACACCTCGGAACCCGCCTGGGAGAAACGGAAGATGTTGTCGATGAAGAGGAGCACGTCCTGGTTCTTCTCGTCGCGGAAGTACTCGGTCATCGCGAGGGCCGAGAGGGCCACGCGCATGCGGGCGCCCGGGGGCTCGTTCATCTGGCCGTACACGAGCGCCACCTTGGACTTCGAGAGGTCCTTCTGGTCGATGACGCCCGCCTCGGACATCTCATGGTAAAGGTCGTTGCCCTCGCGCGAGCGCTCGCCGACCCCGGCGAACACCGAGAACCCGCCGTGCGCCTTGGCAATGTTGTTGATGAGCTCGAGGATCACAACCGTCTTGCCGACGCCGGCTCCGCCGAACGCACCCGCCTTGCCGCCCTTGATGAACGGGCAGATCAGGTCGATGACCTTGATGCCGGTCTCCAGGATCTGCGCCTTGGTGTCCTGGTCCACGAGGGCCGGGGCCGGGCGGTGGATCGGGTAGCGCTTGTCGAATTTGACCTCGCCCTTGTTGTCCACGGGCCTTCCCGTGACGTCAAAGATGCGGCCCAGCACGCCGGCGCCCACGGGCACCGTGATGGGCGAGCCGGTGTCCGTGACCGTCATGCCGCGCTTGAGCCCCTCGACCGAGGACATGGCGATCGCGCGCGCGACCCCGCCACCCAGGTGCTGCTGGATCTCGAGGGTCAGCACCTCATTCTTGCCCGACACGGTGAATTCGATCGTGAGTGCCTGGTAGATCGGCGGGATCGTGTGCTCGGCGAACTGGACGTCGACCACGGGGCCGATCACTTGGACAATTTTTCCTGTGTTCATTGTGTCGAAGGAGGGATGGGTTTTTCTTTGAAGGGGGTCGTGTTCAGGCGGCGCTGAACTGGGCGGCTGCGATCTCGAGGATCTCCTGCGTGATCGCGGCTTGGCGGGCCTTGTTGTACTCGAGCGTCAGGTCGCCCAGGAGCTCGGTCGCGTTGTCCTTGGCCGTCTTCATGGCCACCATGCGGGCGCTGTGCTCCGAGGCCTTTGCCGACAGCGCGATCTGGTGAATCTGATGGTCCACGTAGAAGGGCAAGAGCGCGTTCAGCACCTCGCTCACACTCGGCTCAAAAAGGATTTCGCGGTCGTCATCCTGCTTCGCCGCGTCGCCGGTACCGGGCTTGCGGAACTGATCCAGGAATTCCTTGAGGCTCTTGAGCGGGAGCACCGGGCGCACGATCGACTCCTGCACCAGGGTGTTCTTAAACCTCGGGTAGATCACCTCGATCGTGTCGATCGCGCCCTCCAGATATTCCTTAACCATGAACTGCGAGGCGACTTTCACCTCGTTGAAGGGGACGCGGTCGTGGACCTGGAAGTCCGCCACCATCGTGCGCTTGGTGCGCGCGAGATACTGGGTGCCCTTGCGGCCGATCGAGTAGAATTTCGCGGGCGTCTTCACCTCGGAAACCAGCTTGAAGAGGTTTGCATTGAGCGGACCACAAAGCCCCTTGTCCGTCGTGATCAGGAGGATTCCACGGTTCCTGACCTCGCGGTGGACGAGGAACGGGTGGGCGGATTCATCAATTCCGTGGGAGATCGCCGCCAGGACCTCGGCCATCAGGTTGGCGTAGGGCGTACCGCCCAGCGCAACCTGCTGCGCCTTCTTCATCTTCGACGCCGCAACAAGCTCCATCGCCTTCGTGATCTGGCGGGTGTTCTTGACCGACTTGATGCGTCGGCGGATGTCGCGTGTGCTGGCCATCGTGGGTGTTCTTCGGGGCTTTAGCTCAGGCCGTGTAAGAGGACTTCCATTCCTCGCATGCGGCCAAGAGCTTAGCCTCCAGATCCTTGTCGAGCGCGGCCTTCGTGCGGACCTCCGTGAGGAGCGGCTCCTTGCGGGTCGTGAAGAAGCTCTTCAGCGAGGCAGAGGCCTCGCCGATCTTCTTGATCTCGACCGGGTCGAAGAAGCCCTTCTGCATGGCAAAGAGGACAGCCACCTGGAGCTCGATCGGCAGCGGCGCGAACGCGGGCTGCTTGAACAGCTCGACGATGCGGCTGCCGCGGTCGAGCTGGGCCTTGGTCTTCGCATCCAGATCCGAGCCGAACTGGGCGAAAGCCGCCAGCTCGCGGAACTGGGCAAGCTCACCCTTGAGTTTTCCGCCGACCTGCTTGGTGGCCTTGATCTGGGCTGCCGAGCCGACGCGCGAGACGGAGAGACCCACGGAAACCGCGGGGCGGATGCCCTGGTTGAAGAGGTCCGTCTCAAGGAAGATCTGGCCGTCGGTGATCGAGATGATGTTGGTCGGGATGTACGCCGAAACGTCGCCGGCCAGGGTCTCAACGATCGGGAGCGCCGTGAGGGATCCCTTGCCGTCCAAGCGGGCCGCGCGCTCAAGTAGGCGGCTGTGGAGGTAAAATACGTCGCCGGGGTACGCTTCGCGTCCGGACGGGCGCTTCAGGATGAGCGAGATCTGGCGGTACGCGACCGCGTGCTTCGAAAGATCGTCGTACACGATCAGGGCGTCCATGCCGTTTTCCATGAACCATTCGCCGATGGCGGCCCCGGAATAGGGCGCAATGTACTGGTTGGCGGGGTTGTCGCCGGCTGGGGCCGCGACGATCACCGTGAATTCGAGCGCCCCGGCGGCCTCTAGCGCCGAGATCGTGCGCACGATGTTCGAGTTCTTCTGGCCGATCGCGACGTAGATCGAGTAGACCGGCCTGAAATTCTTATCTCCCGAGGCGAGGCCCACCTTGTTGATCTTCGCCTGGTTGATGATCGTGTCGATCGTGATGGTCGTCTTTCCGGTGCCGCGGTCGCCGATGATCAGCTCGCGCTGCCCGCGACCGATCGGGATCATGGAGTCGATCGCCA
>Ga0302269_1000628_pt1 | contig 20398 bp, 9 predicted proteins | sample III_Bog_E2_2_FD_194560 | JGI IMG/M metagenome (GOLD analysis project Ga0302269, IMG submission 194560) | Peat permafrost microbial communities from Stordalen Mire near Abisko, Sweden - III_Bog_E2_2 | ecosystem: Environmental > Terrestrial > Soil > Wetlands > Peat | place: Sweden: Abisko...
TGAAACAAATCCATCATGGCGCCCGGGCGGCGTGGTGCCCGGTGTCTGGGCGGATCCGTTCCTTGACGGTTAGTTTCAAGGATTTTCTCTGATAAATCGCCGCCTTGCGCGAAGCGCCGTGCGGCGCATGATCACCCGCATGATACTCGCGGCAATGTCATTCGGAGATGCAAACTGGTTGAGGATCCCATTTTCACAGTTAAATTAAAATTCATCAAAGGAATTACTGTCGTCGTTCGTCAGATTGATTAAAATGGCGCAAATGGCCGGGTCCGACAACGAATCCCTGTTGATTGAACAGAGCCTTTCCGGCGACCCGGAAGCCTATGCTGCGCTAGTGATTCAACATCAGACCATGATTCGCGCAGTGGCATTTCGCATGACCGGCTCACCCGATGACGCCGAGGAACTGGCTCAAGACGCCTTTCTGCGGGCCTACCGGCAACTCGCTTCATTCAACAGCGGCTCAAAGTTTTCGACCTGGCTTTGCCAGATTGCCATCAATTTGAGTCTGGACTGGCGACGGCGGGAAAGCCGGCGTGACGGCATTCATTCAAAGTGGGCGGCCGATGTCGCTACCGATGCTAATAAGGGTGCCGAATTCCCCGACGAGCTTTCGCGGCGGGTGCAGGCGGCCCTGGACCGATTGCCGGTGAAGCAGCGCGCCGCCATCGTGCTAACGATCTACGAAAACCAGAGCCATGCCGAGGCGGCCAAAACCCTGGGCTGCACCGAAGCCACCATTTCATGGCGCGTTTTTGCCGCGCGCCGAAAACTGAAACGCCTGTTAAACGACCTGTCCCATGAACAATCCTGAACTTGAATCCATTTTGAAACGGGCACGACAGCCGGAAATTCCCGAGGAATCTTTGGCGATGTTTCCGCGCCGGATCGTGGCCCGCCTCAAATCAGATGATACGTCGACCCGGGTAACCCGAAACTTGGTTCCCCGTATCGCGTGGGCTTTCGGGCTGGTGGCTTGCGTGGTCATCGCCTTTGGCATCGGCCGCTGGCATGGGCGGATGGAGACCGAGAAAACACTGGCGACCGACAGCCTGGCCAACCTAAAACTGATAAGCGAAACCCTGGCGATGTTCCCCAACCGCGTCCGCGCCATTGTGCAGGATGAACACGGGTTGAAACTGGTCTTGTCGGATACGGACGATGTGCCAGCCTCATCGCCACTTTACGTCCGCATCTGCGATGGGAAACATTGTTCGTCGCTGGTGACCTTCAGCGGCCAGGAAATTCAGGTGGCAGGGCAAAAAATCACCGTGCTGGCAGGCGCGGACGGCAAAATCATTTTGACCGGCGACAAATTTGTTTGGTCAAACACCGAACGTCATCTCGCGGGCAGCCGCTTGAAGATTGAGGCCAAGAATCTTGGCCCGGCGACAATGTGAGCGCATGAAAAGGGCATTTTTATATGTGGTAATTGTATTTTCCGCGCTCCGGTTGCCGGCGCAGACGAATGAAACCGTCCGATTGGCATTGATCTCCGAATCCGCCGGTGCGTCTGCCGCCTTGGCTATTTTGACGGTGGATCTCTCCAACCAAAAAAACCTGCAACTGCTGGAACGGAGCGAGATTGATAAAGTTTATCATGAACAGAGTCTGTCGGCCGGAAAGAAAGATTATTTGAAGCTTGGACAAATTCTTGGAGCGGACGGAGTGGTGATCGTTGAAACACCGGTACTGAATAATAATCCGGTGCTGGCAATCCGAATAGTTGCTGTCCGCCCGGGGGTTGTCGTAGGAGACTTCTATTGTAAGAATCCACCGGAAGACCTTCAGAAATGGGCCGCCGAGCAGACCGAAAAGATAAATTCATTGATACCGAAATTAAGCGTCCCGTCCGGGCAGGCGATTCCGGTTTCGGTGCTGAATTTGCGTTCGACCATACTCAGGGACACGTCTCGGGATCTTGAGCGGGACTTGACCCTTTTGCTGACTCTTCGCCTAGCCAATGAACCACGGTTATTCGTGCTGGAGCGGGTTCAAATGGAGAAGCTGGCTTTTGAGAAGCAAATTGCCAGCGGTTCGCCATCTGCATTCTGGGCTTCGAGTTATTTGATCGACGGGGAAATCAGTGAAAGCTCCAACAATGCAGTTTCCATCAAACTGCGTCTGGAACACCCCGGCCAAAACCCACAAACCATACAGGTTGATGGGAACACGAAGGCGCTCCTCGAGTTGACGGAATCGCTTGCCAAAGCATTGCTTCACCAGATGGGCCAGCAAAGCCAGGTCGAAGCGTGGAAGCAATTGGAAGAAGGGCGTCGCTTTTATGAAGAAGCAAAATCGGCTTTTCAAGCTGGCTTGCTGGACGAGGCGCTTGCGGCGGCCGAGGCAAGTCGTGCTCTAGGCTTGGATTCAGATGAACTAAGAAAAACCCTGTTGCAGATATATGCGATAAAGACGATCAAGGTAAATGAGCAGTTTTCAGTTAAAACGATTCCGGTAGAGGACGTTGACCTGAAAAGCGCCCTGAAGGCGATTGACATTTATTCCGGGTTGGTCGAGAGAAATATCCCTATTTGTTGGGAAATACGGCGGAAGTCGATATATGAACCTGGACCGTCGCTGCTGTTGAATGCCTCCAGGGCGATTCGCTGGTATCGCGAGAACGGTTTGTATGCCAGCCAACAAGATGACCTGGATCTGCTGAGAGAAAAGCTTCGCGATGTAGCTCACTTGCTACTGGCCAATGATGGCATTAAGGCATCTTGTGAGTTTTATTGCGTTATGGCCTGTTACGCTCCCTATTGGTATGATGAGCCGGATCAGGTGTTCAACGCCTATGATGAGGTCCTCGCCCAGCGGTTCAATAATTATGCGTATAACAAGTGGTGGGTGCGCCATCACTTAACCCAATACCGCGATAAGCCATTTCTTTTTGGCACATACGATTTGGATTTGCGTGTGCCGTGGCTGATTGACTGGAAGGGAATCGGAAGTGAAGGTCTAAAAAACCGTTGGTCTCGCTTCGTTCAAAGACGGACTCAGTCGCTCGTGCTAAATGATCGTCTGGATGGATTGCTCCTGGCCTATTACGGCATCGATTCACAAAAATCCTGGCCCAGCGTCATTGACTGCGCCATGGCTGAGATATGGACCAACCGAGCAGCAGTGGTCGGGGATCCCATGACGTTCGCCATTGCGACCAGCTTGATAAGAAGCCTTCCCTTAGGCGAGGATTTCCGTTTTCGGTTTCTGGATTACTACCTGAAAGAGGGCCAATTCTTCGATGAACATTTCTTTTCTGCCTGCTTTGAATCCGGCTTCACAAATCGCACGCACGCTGCGATTCTGACTGAATCCATGAAAGGTTTTGAGCAGCGGCTGGCGCTTACGGTTCAGAATATGAGCGGGCAATACAGCGATTTCCATGGGTTCCAAGAACAATTACTGCGGGCCTTTCCGGACCTGCGTGGATCGCCATCTGAGGAACTGAAGGTCACACTATCGTGGCCGCCGTTGACCGAAACGCATTTAAACGATTCCGACACTTATTGGCCGCGTCAGATACAATATGCCGCAGGTGCGGTCTGGGTTTCCGGCGATGAATCGTTCAGCAACAGGTTTCAAACAACCTTTACTCGTGTGGAACTGCCAGACTTCCAAACCAGTGTTATCAAGGCACCCTTCAGTGTGCCGAAACCTGACGGAGGCTCAATGAGCGATTTCGACCATGCCTTTGTGGTCACAGACGGGTGGCTTTTCTGGGTGAGTGATGGCAGGCTCGCGCGATGCAACCTGACAACGGGTAAATGGGAAGCTGAGATTGAAGTGCCCAACGCCAAGTTTCCACTGCTGAAGTTCGTCAATGATCAGCTCTATTACACGTTTCCAACGGAACCACGTGAATGGGCCTACGAACCCCAGACGAGCGGCATCTTGAGAATTGATCCGCGCACTCTGAAAGTGGACGTTCTAGCCAGTAGCCGGCGCAAACCAGCGATTAACAAGCTCGACGACGTACCTGCATATTTTGTTTACGATCTTTTTTCTGGACCAGAAAACAGGCTATATGTCTCGGTCTTATCCGGCCCGGTTTCACATTCGTTTGGGCAAATTTATGTCTACTCCGAAACGAACGGCGAATGGCAGCTGACTCACCCGGAAGTGTCTCGATGTTTACATCCTTATCGCGTGGTGCCATTTAATGGAGGAAACTTAATCCAGCCAATTGGCTGGGCCCTCGAGGGAGCATTTAATCTCTACTCGGATGGACACTTTGAATGGTTATTTTCACGCCCTGACCAACAACGGGAGCACCTGTCCAGTCGTTGGACCAGCCCATCACAAATCTGGGATCACACGCCATGGAGCCCCGTAATGGCAACATCCGACGGAAATGACACATGGATTCTGGGGCCGCGCCGCGGGTCTGCCACGGCTCCGCTGAATCTTTATTTCTTTACGCGAGGCACATCGGAACCGAAAACGATACCGCTATGCTTCCCCTCTGCGAATACAGAAAATTATCCGGTGGATTCCGGTTCAACGCAATTGCTTGGCACTCCGGAAGGGCTGATAATTGCTGGCACCAGGGATACCGGTTTCTGGTTCTTGCCGAAGCAGAAACTTCAGGCGTTTATTGCCCAAAGCGTACACCCTACGCGCGGGACGCTGGCCGTACCCACTGAGACTCTGGCGGCTGACCGCTCTTCAAGGACGAATATGATTTCAAGCAGAATCCAGAAAAGTCTAACGCCATAAATAACTCAAAGGAGTTGTTGGTTCGAATCGTCAAATTGATAGTAAATGAGATCGCTAAAAACATGGTTGCTGATGAGCTTGGTCTCCAGCGGGGCCCAGGTGGCTACCGCTCAATTGCAACTGGCCCCCAACTCGCAGCAAGAATACGTTTTCTGCGGCGCAACAAAAACAATTTCGGTCGCTTTTCATAACCCGGACAATCAGCCGTTTGACAATGAAGTCCACACACGGATTTTCCAAACTAGCTCGGCCACGGTTGCATTACTTTCGGAAAACCCATGGAAGCGACTGCAGGTTCCGGCGAATGAAACTGTTTTGGCGTCCGCCGCGCTGGATTTCCCGGCCGTGAAGGCGGAGACAAAGTTTGTCGTCCAGTGGTTGGCGAGCACCAACTTCATTGGCAAAACCGAAGTGCTGGTTTATCCGACCAATCTGCTGGCGGAATTGAAGCCTTTGCTGGATGGAGAAACGCTGGGGGTGCTCGACCCCAACGATGAACTCAAGCCGTTGCTCCGGCAAAACGGCGTGGCCTATGCGGATCTGGGCCAGGCGACCCTGGAAGATTTTTCCGGCCGGCTGGCGATCCTCGGCCCGTTCCGCTCCCGGGCGCAATTGCCGGAAGACGTGGTCAAACGCTCCAAGGCGATGGCGAAAAACGGCGTGGCCATCGTGTGGCTGCAGCCGCCGCCCGGCCCGCGCGATCCATTGCGGCCGTCCTATTATTCCGTGTCAGTCGGCACAAATGCCATCGTCGTTGTCCAGTCCGGCATCGTGGCCAGTCTGGTGGAGAACCCGCTATCGCAACAAAGGCTGCTGCAACTCTGCCGGCAAGTATTGCATCCGGAGCCCACCGCCTTGCCTGAATCAAACAACCAACCGTAAGGAAATTTGCCCATGAAAACCAATGAAGATTCTGCGAGCCACCCAGCCGATGGCCAGCCGCTCTATGCCATGACCAAGGCGTCAATCACAGGCAAATTGTCAAAAGCAGCGCAACCGAAACTGAAGTTCAAATATTATCAATCCCTGCCCACGTTAAAATTCACCACCGAAAAAATCAAACCGGAGATCACCAATATGAAACAAAGCCTTATCACCTTGGTGGCTGTCCTGCTGCTGCAGGGCACCATCTTCACCCACGCGGCCACCAATGACGCGCCGGCCGCCGCCATCACCAACAACAACGACGTGCTGACCGTCGCCGTCTTCGACTTTGAGTCTAAGGACGAAGCCGTGCGCGACCTCGGCCCCAAAGTCGCCACGTTGCTCAATGCCAATCTGTCCGCTAATCCGAACGTGATCACCGTTGAGCGCGCGGATCTGGAAAAAGTTCTGAGCGAACAGGAACTGGGGGCATCCGGCACCGTCAGCCCGGACACCGCCGCCAAGGTTGGTCAGCTGACCGGCGCCAAAGTGTTGGTGACGGGGCGCGTGTTCAAGGTGGACAACCAGACCCTCATCGTGGCCAAGGTCATCGGCACCGAAACCAGTCGCGTCTATGGCGAGCTGGTGCAAGGCGGAGCGTCGGATTCCATCGTGGATATGTCGTCCAAGCTCGCGGATAAAATCTCCGGCGTGGTTGCGGAAAAAGGCGCAACCTTGGTGGCCAAAGTGCCGACGCTCGAGGAGCGCATTGCCAGGATCAAACAGGCGCTCGCCGGCAAAACACTGCCCGTGGTGTCCGTCCAAATCAGCGAACGTCATTATGGGCCGTACATCGTTGATCCGGCGGCAAACACCGAATTGACCCTGATCCTGCAACAAAGCGGTTTCAAAGTGGCGGATGGCGATTCCAAGCTGAAACCGGATGTGCAAATTTCCGGCGAAGCGTTCAGCGCTTTCGGCATGCAGAAGGGAAACCTGATTTCATGCAAATCTCGTATCGAGATCAAAGTGAGCGATGTGGCCACGGGCAATATCATCGCCGTAGACCGCCAGACGAGCGTGGGTGTGGACATCGCGGAACAAACCGCTGCGAAGACGGCATTGGAAAACGCCACGGACATCTTGGCGGAACGGCTGCTGCCGAAGCTGGCGAAATGACATTCGCCGCGTTCACCCCAACAAAAGCATGAAAAATATCACCCTCAACCGTATCCTCGCCAAGTTGGGAGCGCCCCTGAACCCTGCGAAGTAGGAATCAACCCTTTGCAAGCAGATTGAGTGGCGCAAAGATAATGAAGCCGAAGTTTTGGATCACTGGGCTGCTCCTGATGTGGCTGGTCGCTACCCTGACGTGCCGCGCCGAGCAAATCCGTATGGTGGTGACCGCGCCGTTGGTAGGCGGGGAGACAAATGGTTTGAGCGGTCAGGCGGAGTTGTGGCAGTCACTCGTGGTAGGGGAGCTTTCGCGGCACGATTGGGTGGCGCTGGTGGATCGTGATGATTTGCCGCTGGCGGCTCAAGAATGGGCGATGGCCGCCGCCACGGCGAATGGCACGGATTCGATCAACAGACCGGCCTGGCAGGGCGCGGATTTACTGGTAATCGGGCGACTGTCGCTGACCAACGGATTATGCGCGCTCACCGTCAAGGTGATCGACGCGCAGATTGGTGCGATTGAGGAGACGACAACCGAGGTGTTTCCGCCAGCAGAACTGGAGACTCGAGCGCGGTCGTGGGCGGAGCACCTCAAGCCGCTGGCGTTGCGATGGCTCGCGCGGCAGGACATTCACACGCTGGTTTCGGTGGTGGATTTTGATTGCCAGAGCCCGTTACCCCGCAGTCAATGGCAGGATCGCGCGCTGGCACGCAGCGTCCGAAACTTGTTAATGCGTGAACCCGGTATGCTGGTGCTGGAACGCGAGGATGTGGATGCGCTGTTCACCGAAGTGCGGCTGCAACGTGGAGGCTTCACTCAAATTCAGGCAACGGCGACGAATCAATGGGCCAAGCTGCACAACTACTACTTGGTGAGCGGTTCGTTCCATGAAACCCAGCCGCAAGGTCAACCGCTGGCAATCAGCGTCACCACCCAAATCAAGAATTTGGATGGGAACCAAAGCCGTTCCCTTAAGGACCAATACCTGTTTCAGGAATCCGACTCGGGAATGAGCCATTTAGTCGCCAAGATTCGCGATGCACTTGTGTCCACCAACGCCGACGATGCTCCACGCTCACAAAGTCCACCAGACCGCTCCGCCGAGGCGGAATCTTTGATCAAGCGCGCTTTTGCCTTGATCAATATACCCGATGTGCGGGAGGAGGTTTTCGCCGTCGCTTATGCGTGGGAAATTCGTCCGCCGGCGTTCAACGTGGAGGGATATTCCGACAACTCATCGGCGCGCAAAGCCAATGTCCTGCGCGCCATCCAATATGTGCAAAGCGCGTGGATTGCGGACGAACATAACGTGTTGGCGGGAGCATTGCTTTCCACGATACTGATGGATCATCAGGTCGGGAGAACCAACGAGGGCGTCGAAATCGCCGAGGAAATCGCATGGCAAAGCAAAGCGTATCAGCAGAGGGCATGGTTTTTTCTCTCGCAAAACACGACCGGAGAGAAGAGCCGTTACTACCGGCAACTCTTATTTGACAACTATTCCGACTCAGTTGAAGCGCTGATTGCTCGTAAAGAATTCATGCAGGAACTCAAGGATAAACATGGGAACGACCCGGACTTGACCGCCGCTGTTGCGGATTTCAGGACTGTCTTTGACCAGTTGCTTTCATCCGAGCCTTCCTACGTGTCGGATGATCAATTCGAAATTAATTGCCTGTTTGAGCTCACCCAGATTACCAGGGAACAAGGAGCTATACCGGGGAAAAATAAATTGCGGGACGGCACCAGCCGCGCGCTCGGCACGCAGTTGCTGGAAGAAATGATCAAAAAGCATCCGGTGCGTGCTCCCTACCTGCTCAGGGACTGGGCCGCACGATGGGAATGCTGCACCAATGACGACGAGGCCGTCGGTTATTGGCTGAAGCGTTCTGCGGATGCGATTTCAGATGATCCTAGATTTCAGGGGTATGACTGGGACTTACCCCGAAAGAATCTCGCCACGCGGCTCATGGATCATGGCCAGTTCAAGGAAGCCCTCCCTTATCTTATAAAAATCACGTCGAGTCTTTTAGCAGCCGACAGAGATTTTCGCATTGGCCGATGCGAGTTTGAGTTGGGTGATTACGCGTCAGCACTGGAACGATTCGAGGGGCTTGGCCCGGATAACAGGGAAGCGGCGGGATGGGCAGAAAAATGCCGGGCACAACTAGGTGCGGCCGCGCCGGCGAAAGCCATAAAACCTTTTACCTTTTCAGCTACAGAGGTCTTGTGGAAGACCAAGAACATTCCACTGCCTCGCGCGGGCATCAACGACATGAAACTGGACGGCACTTCCGTATGGCTCGGTCTGGGGCCATCGCGTTGGGATGAACAGAGCCGGGAGTTGGCAAACAACGATCCCGCAGCAGGCAGCGCGATGGCAGGCGGTTTGGTGCGTTTCGATTCGGCGACCGGTGATACGACAACATTCCCGGTCGGCACGAGTATTTCTTATCCATGGGTCACCAGTCTCGCCATTGCCAACGGACGCATTTGGGTGGGCACCTACGGCAAAGGAATTGACGTGTTCAATAAAGCCACGGGCGAGTGGTCGAATTTCAACGAGACGAATGGATTGCCGATGAATTACGTCCAATGCCTGGATGCCGACGAAGATAGTCTTTGGGTTGGAGCCAGTCATAATCGTCAGGGAGTCGTGGCGCGTTATCTTTTCAAGACCGGCCAGTGGCAAACATTCCTGCCCACGGACTATCCCGCCAGATCAGGACCACCGGCCAACCGCATTTTCAGTGTGAAGTCGGTGGCGGGAAATGTGTGGTTTCTTACCGCCAACGAGTCCATCGGGCGGGTGCCGGTCTTTCGTTACGAAATCAAAGCCAACCAGTGGACATGTTATTATACCACCAATTTTACTGGTTCCCTCGGCGTGGCTGCGGATCGCGTCTGGTTCGGCCCGGCAGCCCGAGGTGCGGGTCGGGTCGGCTACGAAGAGTCTCTGGTCAGTTGCAAACCCGATGGAACGGACTGGCAGATAATTCGAAAACAGGACGGGTTGCCGGCGTTTCCGGTTTCCTCCATTTTGGGGCGCGATAACAAGGTTTTGTTAGGAGGAGGTGATGGAACGGTCATGATTTTCGATCCAAAACAAAAGCATTTTAAAATCTTCAAACTGGCCGTGAAATCATGGAGCTTTGCCACCGCCCTGCTTGTTGTTGGCGACGAAATCTGGATGGGCAGATCAGGGCCTCAAGGCCAGCTTCAAGTCCTGTCTCTGCCTTAACGCCAAGCCATCAAACCGGCAAGAGAATCTCTCAAAATGATCTTGTTAAAAACTATACAGCGAGCGAGGAGGCTTTCAGGAGTTCTTCTGTTGGTATTTTTAACCCACATGCCTTACCCAGCCTGGGCCAAAGATAGCGCACCCAATAGCGTAGCAGTGCTGGATTTCAACTTAGAAAATCCGACGCCGATGACGGGCGGGCGGGTGGCGGGCCTGGAGGATTTTTTTGAAGTGGCGCTGCAAAAACAAGAGGTCCCGGTGCTCGAACGCCGCAACATCCGGCTCGTACTCTCGGAGCGCGCCTTGCAATCCAGCGGGCGCTTGTCGGTGGAAACGCTGTCGGAGGCGAAGCTGCCGGCAGTTGATTATTTTGTGAGCGGCAGCGTCGTCTTTCCGGGCGCCGGTGAATTTACCCTGACACTTTCAATCATTCGCGCAGACAAGGCCACGGTGGAATTCACTGCGTCACAGCATGGTACTTACCCGGACGGCTGGCTACCGGCCATCGATGTGCTGGCCAGAGAGGTCAGCAACCGGCTGCAAATTCAGAAACCGGCAACCCCGAACCGGTCCGAATTTGAAATAATGACGTGGCTACCCGAAGCTGCGCTGCCATTCTTCCAGGGATTGGATTATTACGGACATGGGGATTATGCGCTGGCGGTTCCGTGGTTTCGGGCGAGCTATGGAAAGGACCAGCATTTCGACCTGGCCCGGCGCTGGGAGGCGCGGGCTTACCGGAAATTGAACTTGCCTCTTTTGGCGAAAGCCATGGCTGGCCCCAAAACTAACAATACGAATTTCCCCGCAGATTCGCAACGTCCGGTAGCCGCAGTCGTTGCCTCGGGCAACATCTCCGCCGCCGGGCGCGCTGCTTTCGTGGAAGCGGTGGCTCAAACTGGGCGCCTTCAATTATTTGAGCCGGCCTCCATCGGCGCCACGGCGCGGGAAATTGATTTGCAATTGACCGGCCAGATGGCAACACCGCTGAACGAGCGGAGCGTCTGGCTGGTGGTTGATGATTTAATCTATCTGGATGCTCCCAACGCTGAAACCTTGGTTGCCCGCCAGCAGAATCTTTTGTCCGGGGAAGTTGTGCGACAGGTTAAGCTGCCGACTTCGGACATTGGCCAAGCCGGTTGCGCCGCGCTGGCAAAAGCGTATTTGGACAGCCCATCCGAGCCGGCCGCGCAAAACACCAATGCATCAAAGACGGATCGGGGAGATTTACCGGAACCAATCGGGGAGGATCCATCGGATGTTGCCTTCGCAAAGGCGTTGCGGCTGGCCGCCGGCAATCCGCAGTCCGGCCGCCTCTGGATTGGGTTGGCGGACTTCTATGGTGACGCGACCCGGAAAATGCTTTTGGAAAAAGCGGTCAGCGTCATAGCAACCAATCGTCAGTCGCCGAACGCGTCTTTCTGGCTGGCGGCAGCGCTGTGGCGGGAACGCGAAATGACCCGCCGGATTTTTTACATTCCCACCGCGACCCGGCTGGCGCCGAATCCCATGACGAATGATTTCGCCCGGCTGCTTCAATGGTTTCCCAACAGCTATGAGGCAAAGAATCTGGTCGAAGTCACCAATCACGGTGAGGGTAGTTACGTTTATACCGAAATCAAAGACCGGCGATATCTGGATTCCGTTTTTGATTACGGCAGCCGATGGCGACCGCCAACGGCACCAAATCCGTCAAAAACTGAACCGGTCGTTCAAGCCAGTCAGTCCGTCCATGTTGTGACCGACGAGGAACGGCTGGCCAGGCTCAATGATTATTTGAAGCAAAACCGGCCGGCACCGGCCTGGCAACTGGTGAATTCCTTGCGCACTTCCAAAGATCCCGCCATCCAGTCACAAGCCATGGTGATTAAAAACAACCTGTTGCAGGCGATTGTTCGGGAACGAGACCAGTTCAATGAATTCAACGCCTCGGTTACCGCGGTGCAATCGCAAAAGATTCTGTCATTAGGCCGCCCGTTGTTAAACTGCGTGGATCGCCGACAACGTGCTGTGGTCATTGAGAATTGCGGTGATGTGATCCAGCAACAGGAAGGAGTTCCCGCGCAGTTGAGCTTCCTCTTTGAGGCCGCCAAACAGTATCGGAAAGATTTCCTGTTGGATCCGGCGGATCCGGCGAGGGGAGTTCCGGCCAATGACATCGAGTATCAGGTGCTGGAAAATTCCACGCTTGTCCAGCCGGTGATTTACGGCAAGGACTATGGATACGAACCGTTGATGGGTAAAGTAGCCGATATTGCGCACGCGCTACCACCCTCGAACTTGACGAAAACCATACTGGAATATATGTCCGATGATCTATCGCTGCCGCCGGAGAAACGGCTGACGGCGACCTATGACATCGCCATGCTGGAACAGGCGCAGGGGCAAATCTTCGAGGCGCTGGACCTGCTCAAGGATGTGCTGCGCCAGACCGAAGGCACGGGACTGCCCTTGAACCGGAATAACGGCTGGTCGCAGACGATTGAAAGCGCGGCCTTTGAGGCCCTGCGCAAACTTCGGATCTATGCCGATGGCGGTGGAGCGATTTGTGATTGCTGCGGGAAAATCCCGGATATTCCGCCGGAAAAGCCGGCGAATTTTGACGAAATGAACCGCTGGCTGGGGCAATTATGGCAACAGCAGATCGGGGAAGCGGGAACGAATCAACCTCCGATTGATCAACAGCTTCTCGACCGCCACGGGGAAGTGTTACCCACCCTTTTGTACAAACTCCGCACGGATCAAGAGGTGTCACACATGCTGGCTTTCTGCAGCTTTTTGGGAACCAACGCCTTACCGGCGTTGCCGGTGACCATGCAAATCATCCGTCGGGGCGAACCGTTTCAAGATTACAACAATGCGTTTTTAGTGTTGGGCGCCCTTGGCCACTTGGCGGCTTGTGCCAAACCGCTTTTGATCCTGGCCAGAGAGAATTCCGATAATGGGAACATCGCCTATGCTTTGAAGCTGATCGGCCCCGCGCCGCCCCGAACCTTGCCGCTGCTCGCGCAATTGCTGTATCACAAGAACCCCGCCATTTGCAAAGAGGCCGCCGACGCGATGATTGAAACGGCCCGACTCGACCAGTTAAAAGATATTCCTAATGAACAACAGGTTCTGAAAGTGCGTGAATGGTGGGAAGAAACCGGATCACGGCAGGCATGGACTCAATGATCCGCCAGCCAACACCCCCGCGATTCAGGAGGATGTTTGAGAAACTGGCGCCAAGTCGTCGCTGGGCGCACGTTCAGGGCATGTCTGTATACGGACCGAGAACAAACCAGTCTGGTTTACCAGAAACATCATTTCTGGTGTTCAATAAACGAGTGTTGCCGTGGATTTTGAGGAACTTGTCGCGGCAAAAACCGCCTTGCAAAATGGCGCTGGCGAACTGGCGTAATGTCTGTTATCAAAGCTTGTGAAATGAAATCCAGTTATTTCTGGCGGGCAATATTTTTCTTATTCTTAGCAGCAGATATTCAAGCCGCAACGCGCGTTGCGCTGATGGATTTTTCCGCCGACGATATTTCTTACCGCAGTGCGCAGGCGGCGGCGGATTTCAGCGCATTGCTACAGGCGAAGTTGATGAGCGTGGACAACGTCGATTGGGTGGAACGGAGTCAATTGCAGGCAGCAAAAGATGAATTGGGCCTGACCTCTGGCGGCTATGTTTCTGCATCATCCGCGTTGAATTTAGGAAAATTCGTCAAGGCTGATTTATTAATCGAAGGACAATTTGTCTTTACTGGAAGGCCAAACCGCGAATTGCGCCTCGAAGTAATCGACCTGGATCATGCGGAGGTCTTGGCGGAAAGAGCAACGCCGATTCAGGGTGCGACGAACAAACCGGTTGAAGTTTCGGTCGTAGATATCGAAGCGGCCGGCAAAGCCTTTGATTATGTTTTCCACCGGGCACTTGAACGACGCGCCCAAATAAAGACGCAAACAGTAATCGCACCATTATTCTTCGCCAACATTTCCAAGAGCCGCCGACTTGATCATTTTGAAAACGAATTACAGTCGGCGCTGAACAATACATTGACGAACCATAATCTATGTGTGCTTCAGTTCCCACGAGCGGACACGGCCGTGAGTGAGGCGGAATTAGTCCTGGCCGGATTGGTCGAACAAGATCCCACCGCATGGCAAAAAGTGGCTGATGTCTATGTTTGGGGGCAATATGAGGAAGTAAGGCCGAGTGACTTCGCATTTATAGATACCCCGGTCTCATTTACGCTCAATCTATGGGACGGAAGTAGCGAGGTTAAAACAATAACGGAAACCGCAAAGGTTTCTGAATTGCCACAGCTCAAGGAACGAATAATTCAACACATGCTTGCGACGGCCCAATCATTCAAAAAACAGGCAGTTGCAGATAATGCGCGTCGCCAAGTGGCCAAACAACTTTTATCTCGTGCTAATGAGATTCAGATTTTATTTAAGCCGGAGTCTCAGACATATCTAGCGGCTTCATTTAAGGATACGGAGGAGGGAAAACAGTTGTGGCACTATCAACTTAGACTTTTAACCACGGCTCATTTTTTTGCACCGGAATCCTATATTATTCACCATCTTTGGTTCGACTGTCGTTGGTCGCAGCCGTCCACTTCCTTCCGGCAACAAATGGAACGCATTCACGATTACGATGACTTTAATGATAAGTATGGCCAGCTTTCTCCCGTCAAAGCTGAATCAGATTTATCACTAAACGGTGAATGGTCGGCTTTAAAGCGGCAGAGACCATTGGATTGCTTGGAATACCAAAACGAATGGCTAAACACTCAGAATGACATCTGTTATGAAATAGACGGGGAAAATAGCATTGGTTTCCCAATTGAAAAACCACCAGATTTTCCGATTGATGCCCCAAACGATGTGCTTGAATCATGGAAAACACAAGTTCGAGATGATTTCGCGCGAAGATCTTTAACGATGTATGAAAAGGGGGTTAATGCAAATCCGCCAATTCCGCTTTCCATCTCTCCCCAATTAATTGATTACAAGATCGTCAGTTCTATTAAGGATAAACAGTTAAAAGCAAAGTATTTTGAAGTTTTTTCTGATAGCCTGTGGCTCTCCTATTTGTGGCATCATCATATTGACCAACATCGACGGGAGTTCACCGCCGAGGAATTTGATGATCTTTTTACTCGCGGCCTATTTTCGGAAGTCCGACAAGTGTTTGCAGATGTGGGCCAACTGCAAGAATCGGAAACGATACTCGCGAAGATTAAGCAAAAGATTAATATTATCACTAACACCACTGATGTGACGGCGGATGCAGCGCAAGCCGCCGCCGCCCTTCGTGAAGCTAATCAGTCAAAAATAATTCAGGTCAATCTGCTACCTCCAAGGCTCACGCCGAATATACGAAGTGTTTTATTTCAATCCGCAAACACAAAAGGGGCCGTAGCTTTAAAGTTCAATGACAATTCTCTTTGGGTGAGCACAAGAGGAGGAGATTTGACATTGAACAACCCTACATGGGAATACCTTGTTAGTTCAGATACAAATGCAGCTTTATGGCGGTTTAAGGACAGTACCGTGCCCGAGGCGCTTTCTTCCGCCCTAGGAAAACAATCGAAAATCACTTCGTTCTGCGTTCAAAACGACAAGCTGTGGATGACATTGGAAGAAGATGGGGTCTGCAGTCTGACGCCTTCCGATTTAAAAAGCACATTTTATGGCGACGCGGAAGGCGTTTTGTCCCGCCAGATGTTCGTCAGCGCCCTCATGGCAAACCGGTTGTATTTTGGCGGCGGCGAGCCAGTCAGCGGTAAACTCAACTATTTGGAATTACCAGAGATGGTTTGGAAGAGCCTAGACCTCGGAAAAAGCGCCAGTATTAAATTACTTCAATCAATCGGGCACTACTTGCTGGTCAACAACCGGGTCTTTGATGCTGACAAGGGAGTCTGGCAATCATTGAAATATGATGTCCTGGCGGCGGTCGCTGATTCAGATTCGTTTTGGTTGGGCACTACCCGGGGACTTGTCTTATATAATCCTAATACCAAGACTGAACATGATTGGGCTTCGTTGCCCGGCGGATATTTTGTGGATACAAATGGCAACGCCAAAACCACTACTACCCTGACTTCAGGTATGCCGGGTGCTGTAATGGCGTTAGCGAATGACGCACACTTTTCACGCTTGCCGGGTGCGGTAACGGCGTTAGCGAATGACGGCGACTTCCTATGGGTCGGTGCCACAACCAGATTTGATCGTCTCCAAGAGGGAAACGGTAATGAGGGGGGATGGTTAAACGGCAGATTTGTGCTCACCTTGACCCCGGGTTTTGGTATAGGAAACGCCTTTAAGAATGGCGATTGGCGGAATATGTATGTGAGAAACGAATGTAATTACGTTTTATTGTTTCACAAACCGACAGGAAAGTGGATTGGATATTTCCCTGTTACAAGCCGGGTTACAAGTCTCGCCGTTTCCAATAAGAAACTTTGGATTGGATTGGAAGATGTCGGCTATGTCCAATACGAAGAAAATCAATCGCAAGACCAAGAAGTCTATGCGCCAAGTCCGCTACTTGAAGTTGATAAACAGCCATTGCTTTCAATTTCACAAAATAATTGGGTCTCCGATGAAATCTCTCCGGACGAACTGCATTCACGGATACAAGACGCGGTGCAAGTCTTGAAAACCCCTCCTAAAATACCAGTTGATATGGAAATGGTTGCGGAAGAACGTTATGAATTCCTTCAAAAACACTTTTCGAAATTTGTTCCGGTTCAGTTTCAGAAAGAAACGAATGGCGATGCGGTTATACAGCAATTGCACGTTAGAGAAAATATGTTTGAATACAACGGAGAATATTATACGGGCTTTAAGTTCACGGTACCGCAATGGCTTGATGGCGATTTTGAATGGATGCACGTTTTGGCAAAGACCGCAACGGAGAAAGATTTTAGATCAGGTACAATGACATGGTATATTCTTCCAGAAAGCGGAAAGTCTGAAGGTTTTGATGACTTTTCACACGAAAGTCTCGCAAACTATCCGCAATTGCAGAATCATTTTTTATATACAAAAGGCTTTTACAGGCAGAGTTTAGACGAAAACCGGCTGATGCCCGGCAAAACCTATGCCATATGGTTCGGGTTTAAGGAATCTAACATGCCAGACATCGCCTTTGCAATGACGATTGACTCCATACGTGGTGCCAACGAATGCGGAATCCTACCGTTGCGATAAGCAGACACCTATGGGCCGCTCCAGTCACAAAAGTGGTGCACTGGGTACCGACCACCATTTTCGTCGCTCCCATCGCACTTTAGACCGGCCCCCGTCGGTTTTAAGCTTGGCCCATCCGTGCCCGGCGAATTGACTCGAACCACCCTTGTCGAAATTCAAAAAGAGGTCGTATTTACAAATCTTTTACAAATTCCTGCTCGCCCGCTAAAGAATCTCTGAGTATTTAGCAGTGAAATCACGTCCAACAAACCATGAACCGCAAACTCCTCCTCGGCCTCGCGCTCGTTTTGAGCGGCGGCTGGTTTGGTGCCACCCCGGCCCAATCCGCTGACACGAAAGATACAAGCCAGACTCGGCTGGAGCAGATGGCCACCAATTACAGCCATTTTTCCCTTGAGACCGTCATCAAGAATCGACCGCTCCGGCTGTGGGGTGTGTTTGCGAAGACTCAACCGGGTGCCAGCAGCATGGTCGTCTGGAAGCCCAATCCGTTGGTAGAGGAACAAAACCGGCTGGTACAGGAGCTCCGAAGTGTGGACGGCGACCTTCCGGCGCTGGCAGCCCTCCTGAAACATCCCGACCCCAAGGTGCGCACGTTGGCTCTCGGGGCGATCTTTCAGCGTGAGGACGGTCGTGATCTGCCGCTGCTGGCCGGTCTGATTGACGATCCGGCGCTGACCTTCACCAATCTGCATGAGTCCATGTCCCAGATGGGAGGCCCCGAGCCAATGGCGGAGGTGGAAAATGCACAGACCGTCGGGCTGGTAGCGCGGGAGATGCTCGCTTACTGGGGCGTGCCGAATAACGGCCGGCCGGTGCGGATGGGTTATGGCGACGGTTTTAAGGCGGACATCACCTCGAATGATTTCGCCGCATACTGGCAGAAATACGCCGGCCGAGAACAGGCCGCGAGCTGGTTTGCTGTGCGGATGAAGCGGGCGACACGCGAGACGGATCCCATCCTACCGGAATACCGGGCGGACATTGACCGGGTGATTTCAGATATTCAGGCGCTACCGACGCCGGATGACCTGTGGATTCAGTTTTACGTGCTGGCCCCGGGTAACCAGTTCACCACCGGGTTGGTCCCGGACGACGCCCTCATCGCCGTGGCCAAGAAACTCGGCCCGGATGCCCTCCTGCGGTTCCTCCAACGCCAGCCGGTTTGCGCCGATCCAGACCTGCGGCTGGATAAGGACGATGGAATCTTTGTGCGGATCAGCAATTTCATTTTGGATCATGCGGACAAGCTGCTGCGACCGGAGGATTGCGATGCGTTGCTGGCCTGCCAATACGTCATGAATGATTCCGGCGGGGTCAATCCGGCGTGGGTCATCGGGGCGTCGCTGGTGCAGCCCCAGCGCGCCGGCGCACTGTTGCACGATGCCCTGGCGCACGAGACACGCAATTATGAAACAGCGGCTGGCGAACTGGCTGGCGCTCTTTGGCGCATTCGCGGCCCGGCGGAACTGGATTTTCTGGTCAACTGGTTCTACACGGTGCTGCCCACCGCCAGTGAACCGCTGCATCAGCCGGTGGCCTTTTTGTGGGGCGTGGAATCGGCCGCGCGGCCGGACACGAAGCAGTTGATGGCTGCTTTGGTGAAGGATCCGCGCTTTGACCATACGGACTGGGCCACGCTCGTGGAAATGTTAAAAATCGTGAACACCGGCCGCGCCACGCCGCTGGTGGCGAACCGTGACATTTACGATGCCCAGCCGACTGGTCTGGCGGATGTCCACCGGGTGTATCCCGAGTGGCGGAACCGGCTGCGCCGTGAATACGGCGTCCCTGAGGAGCCGCTGCCGGCGGCGTTGGCCGTGCCGGAACAGGTGCTCACGCAACCGGCGTGGTCAGCAGCCATCCCCCAGCAGAAGGATCTGGCCGGGCAGTGGCGACTCGTCCCTTCGCCGGACGGCCAATGGCTCGCCCTATTGTCGCACGAAATCGTGACCATTTGGCAGACCGACACCGGGAAATTGGCGTGGCAGCCCCCGTCGTTCCCGGCGCGTGCCGATGACTACCCCACGGTTGCCGGCGACGTGGCGTTTACGCCGGCCGTCCAACTGCTTATTTTTGATAAAGGAGATTGTGGGCGCTTCCGCACCTGGGACCTGACCACACATCAGGAAATCAGCAAGGTGCTGTTAAGCGGCAAACCCACCAGCGGGGTGGACGACGGGAGATACAGCTTCGACCGCGCCGCGCAACGCATGGTCTTTGCGGGCTATAATAATCTGGGCTGTTTTGACACCCGAACCGGCGCGGCCTTGTGGATGCACCCGCGCGAAGGCGGCGTGCATATTCCCGTCGCCCTGTCCGCCGACGGTTCGCGCCTGGCGGTCGGCGGCGGCACGGATTCTCCCCAGGTGGTCCGCCTGTATGACGCCGTCACCGGTGAACGGCTGCGGCAGTTTGATGCGCTCGCCGGCCACGTGCTGGCGCTGGCCATTTCCAGCGATGGCCAGCGGTTGGTGACCGCCACCGCTGCGGACGGTCTGCAACTCTGGGATGCCGGCTCCGGGAAATTATTGCAGACGTTTGCCTGGCAGGTGCCGGGCTGGAACATGGGCGCGCCGGTGTTTTCCGCTGACGGCCAATGGCTGGCGGTGGTGGGTTCTTCATCCGCCATTGGCGCCCGTGAGATCGGCGTTTTTAACACGGAAACTGGCCGGTTAAAATGGGTGATCCGGTTTCAAAGGGACTCGTCCTTTGGCACGGACATGCCCCTGGCCTTTTCGCCGGATGGAAAATTTCTCTACACCGCCGCCGGCCTGATTGAAGCATGGCGGTTGAAATGAGTTTTAGACACGATTTAGTCTTGAAGCCCAAACTCCCGCTCACTCAGCCGTGTCCGGCGAATTGATTTTGGTTGCTGGCACGACAAAGCCCGCTGGATCGCGACGGGAAAGAAGTTAAAATTCACCCGCACCGGCGTTGACGTGGCCGTGCAAATTCCCGCAGTCGCGCCTGATGCCATTTCCTCGATAGTCGGTTTGAAAATCAAGGGCACACCTCAAGTCGTCACGTCGGCTATTCATTAGGGCGCGGACGGGCACCGGGGATAAAGACAATGAAATTTTCCACCGTCGGAACGAGCCATCGTTTCAGCGCTTCTTGATGCCAAGGCGGAAGTTACATTTTGCGAATTGACGAAGCCTCAGCAAAGTGGCAAACCCACGTCA
>Ga0302269_1000645_pt1 | contig 19951 bp, 35 predicted proteins | sample III_Bog_E2_2_FD_194560 | JGI IMG/M metagenome (GOLD analysis project Ga0302269, IMG submission 194560) | Peat permafrost microbial communities from Stordalen Mire near Abisko, Sweden - III_Bog_E2_2 | ecosystem: Environmental > Terrestrial > Soil > Wetlands > Peat | place: Sweden: Abisko...
GAGCATGGGCGGTCGTATTGCGGAAGGCGCTGAACACACCCTTTATCAAATTCATCAGGCCGCTTTGCTCGTTCTTTTCGCTGGCTGTTGACAGAGAATTGAAGGCCAGGCGCGGATAACCGGCCTGCCCGCTACCCAGGGCTTCGTCGACGAGCTGAGCCCCGTCTGAAGTTAACCCGGTCTTCTGTCTAAGTTTTTCCGCGACGCTCTTTGTCGCCTCGAATACTGCATGGAAGTAGTTGTCGACGACACGCCATCAGGAACCCCACTTGAACGAAGCCGCTTTGGGAGTGGCGGACGATGTGCGCGTGCGGGCGGTGTAACCGTAAGAAAGGCTCTCGATTTCCAACTCTATTGGAAGGGATCCGTCAGGCTAAAGCGCATTGACAGTTACAGATTGCTAGCGGCCCAGGCGGTTGTCGTGAATCACGTCAAAGCTGAATAGATCACGAAAGGCAACGCTTTTGGAGATTAGGCACCCTTGAGAGGAGTCGAGCGATAGAGCAAATTCCTCCCTATCGACAAGCGTGAATGAATAGATACGCCGATTCCGGGGAGCTGAATTCGGGTTCAACGAATTCAGCCGTTGCTCGACTTGCGAGACATAATGTTGATTCGCAGTGTCATTCCGCTGCTGCATGCTCTTGCCTCTCATCGGCCGGGTGCATCTGAATCTCGTGCCCGCTTTGGCAACGAGAAGTCGCTTGTGGGAAACAATCGCGTTCGCCCCTCAGAACGGCCTCAGTACGACAGAAAAGCTGGGTGCCACTACATCTCAATCGACGAGCGTCACGCCGATGCGGCTTGCTAAATCGATGACCGAAGGTTGAGCGTGTCCGTCAAGCAGCAGGCTCTCCGACGTGCCGTCCCATCCTATGTCAGATGGGCTTACGCGGGTGCCAAAGAGCATGACAGCGTGTGCCTGATCGTCCTGCCGAGATGTCCAGCGGAGTCCCTGGGCATTGGGAAACTGAGTGTAGAGTGCCTGTGCCCAGTGTCGTGTAGCGGGGTAGTGGGCCTTCGTGGTGTCGATCAACTGTGTTCGCTTGACGCCCAGCTTGTGAAGCGCGACCGTGCTGAGGTCGATGAGACGAAGGTCTGCGGTTGGGTTCAGAACGCTGTGAACCTTGCCGTCCATCTTGAGTTTCGAGAATGGCTTGAATCCGGCCTTGAAGGGGAGATCATGGAAGATCGTCTCCATGAGAGCGCAGTCCAATGTCGTGCCAGCGTAGAGCGTCGGGATGAGGACACCGGCATCGTCGGTTATTGGACTGAAGCGTGCATTGCCTTTGGTGTTTGTGTTGAACTCGCTGCCGCCGAAGGCGAGGTCGTGGACACGGTGCAGCTTTAATCCGCGTCCCAATTTCAAGGTCACTAGAGTTGCGTCAAGGCGTTTCGGCGGCGACGGAGGCCCCGCCGCCGACTTAGCCATGCTGGACTCCGTCTACCTCATCCTGCGCTGCAGCAATCACGAGGTCAGGGCGAGTTGCCAACAAGTCCTGCGGGCGCTGGTCGTCCAGGAAGCTGTTGAGTCCCGCAAACCAGAAGGCAGCACCCCAGCCGCTCTTCGTCTCGCCAAAGATCTTCAAGACTTCGACCAAGGCTTTGTAGGGGCGGTAGCTTTCCACGGGGTCGAGCGCGTACAGGGGGAAGTAGTCGATGCCTTTGTGCTGGAAGGCGAAGATGTTCCCAGCCCGCTTCCACTTGTTTGGTTGGGCGCTCGGGTTTTTGGAGCTGTATCCGGCCATCTTGGCGATCTCGCCTGCGGGCAGAAAGTCGCCGCTCCGCAGAATGGTCGATTTGGCATCGACCATCATCCGGGCCTCGGCGAGGGCTGCGTCGGAGATGGCGATCTCCGGGAGAAGCGCCCCGACGATCTTTTCGAGGGCATCGCTCTGACGCTGGCGGATGAGCTGGGGCAGGAAGGCTGTCATCTGACGGAAGACCCCCTCGAAGACGAGCTGCTGGTCATTGTCTGCGAAGGTGAAAGCCAGAGCGCGAGGAACTGCGGCTCGGTGGAGGCGCTCACTGACCTCGGTGCTGCTCCCCACCATCATCTCGGGAACGGTCTGACGGAGCTGACTTGCCTGAGCCATTTTTGTGTTCCTCAGTAGCTAGATTATTCCGATTACATAGAATAGTCAATAGCCCATATCATCTAAACTTTCTTTACTCACCTCTGACTGGGGCGCTCGATCTTGCCGGACAGCAGGCTGAGGAAGTCGAAGTTGTAGGTGGCGCGCAGGATATGCTCCGCCATATTGGAGCCCTCGGGCGGCAGGGTGCGGCGGAAGTGGGTGAGTGCGGTGCCACCGATGAGCACATAGCGGTCGGCATAATTCCGGAAGTGCTCACGGAAGACTTCCAACCCCTTTACCATTTGAATTTCTCCATCATCTCTTCCAGCGCAGTTTCGGTGCGCTCGTCGTGGTCGGCCTTCAGAGAAAGATAAAGCGACAACCGATCAACCATGCCGTGTTCGGCGAAGAGCGCCGGCGGATACCACCAAACCTCAATCTCGCTGGCATCCGGGTCTTGAGCAGGCACTTCGATGATCTTGTGTTGTTGCCGCAGCGCTTTCCAATCTTCCCGGGTCAGCGCGTAGGTCGTGTACGCCGGCGGTGCCAGCATACTGTAGTGAGCCAATGCTGTGAGTCCCGCACGGATAGCGCCTTCCGCGCCATCAATACGGCGGATAAACAGTCGTTTGTTCACCGGGCTGCGAAGGAAGGGTTGAGCTTTCTCCCAGATTTCTCTTCGGCCCCCGTTGAAGCGGAGACAACGCTCCCGGCCGCGGACCGTCACCTCAGCAAGTCTAGCCGTCTCTAACTCGTCAAAAGCGCGGGTCATCGTCATGGCCGAGTATCCCAACAGCGGGGCCATTTCAGATGGAATCAACTCTTGACCTGCGTCGCGGAGCATTGCGTGGAGGACGACAACCTGAGTGGACGGGCTAAAGGTGGGAGCCTCCTCGCGAATTCTGCGGAAATGCTCCCTCAAATCAATTGCCAGCATAGGCAAGTACATCTGGTTGCCTGGAACAATAAACGGAACTTTTTGCTCGATCAACCGCTTCCTGTTGTATGCCGTCACCTGTGCGCGGACATAGATAAGGTCCGCGTGCTTCATGGTTTGGAGCATGTCCATGTGCTTGCGCACCGTTGCCGGCGACTGTTCCTCGGAGTTGGTGTCGATGACGAGAAGGGCGCGTAGTCCTAGCAACTCCGCTTGCGCGAAACTGTATCTTTCCCTGAGGACGGGGGGCAACTGGCCGGCCCCGCTCCAAGGCGTGGCTTTCACGGAAACGCCCAAGGCGTCTTGAACGTAGCGCTCGAGTTCATGGAGTTCGGGTTGCATTTGCGGCCTCTTCATACTTTATGCACACTAACATAGCAGATGTGACCGTGCAATTCAAGAGTTATATTGGCGGGCAGAACATTGCGGCGCTTAGGAAATCAGGGCATAGTCCGCTTAAATTAGCTGCGCTGGCAGGCAGGTTCCTTGTCATACTGTCTGGCTGACAGCCACCAAGTCTGGCAATGTGCGAGCGATCGTCTCGTACGAGCCGGGCAGCGGCTTCCCGTTTCCAGAGGGAGAGGTTGACGGGCCGCGTCTTGTCCTCTTTCAGAATGGCGTCGATCACGCCCAGCCAAGGCCCCAGCTTGGGGCGCCGTATCGGCAGTTGCCGCTGATAGTCCGTCGGAACCGAGTATGTCAGCATCTTCTGAATCGTCTTTCGAGAGACACCAAACTCCCGCGCCACCGATCGACGGCTCTGTCCTTCGACCAGAACCGCTCGCCGCACCCGCCCGTAGATCTCCATCGTATACATCCCTCCGGTGTCCCATAAACCGTCCCTCCCAGGCAATAGCTCACGAAACCAAGTTCCGGCGGTGGACTACTTTTACACCGCCGCGTCACACCGCTTTTGCGGCGTTCTGTGGTCTATTTTTGCTCCGGCGCGCATAATAAGGGATGCACATGCGAAACGAATTACTTCGAGGGCTACCACCAGAGAACAAGCTCTCGGCGTTGGAGAGAAAGAGTCGTGTACTCAAATTTAAGGCCTTTGCAAAGGATTTGCTCTCAGTACGCAAAACAGAGGGACACAAAGCTAGGTCAGCCGCCGAATGCATCGTGCCCTATATTAATGACAGACTTGAACTTCTCGAGATGGAGACGCAATATGCCGTTCTTTGGCGACGCATCAAGTTGCTTCGTGCGCGGACCATCGGAAAATCTAATTCGTCTCATGTGTCGCGCATATTGATGGAAGTTGTCCGCCGCGGATGCGACATAACCAAAAGGGACCAAAAGAATGCGTTGAGATCCACGAAAAAGAAGATTACGGCTCTCATCGAAAAGATTGCAGCAGATGCAGTGCTTATCGACAATTTGCTCACTGATATTGGCATCGAAATAGACGAGACCCTCCGTCCTGATTCATGCCTGCCCAATTGCAAAGTCAGAAAAGATTTTGGATCTAAACCCGCCCAATATTCTGTTGACGGCAGTTCCGTTACTCCTAATGCACGGCCAACTGAAGTCGGCACACAAAAACATCTGGAAATAAACGATGCTGAGGATGCATCTCAAATCGATAATTCCTCTGTGTCGCAAAAAGCTGATTACCAAAGGGCAATATTGGTTTATCAGACACTGTGTGGTTTCGATTCGATCTGCCGCGAAACGTCTCAAAAATCCCCTCAGCTTGATCAATGGGTTATGAAATATCCGAAATCCCCCATCACAAAGTTGTTTAAACGCAATCCAGATGAGGCTACACGTATCTGCCAGGAAATTAATGGTTGCAACAACGATAAATTGGCAATTCATCTTGTGAGCTTACTTGTGAATAAGGATCCAGCAACTATTCGTCGGTATTGGAACAAATATCGCATTAAGTTTGGCTATTAGAGCATTATCTCTGTAGCTGTACCTGCTTGAGAGGTAATCTGAACCAAGCCTTGACATCGTCGAAGGAGATGAGTTTGAGAGCATTGACGATGGCCTGATTGAGTTCCCCTTTGAATCGAGCCTTGGTGGCGCGGAGCAGTTGCTTGAGCCTGGCCCAGGCTTTTTCGATCGGGTTCAGATTTGGCGAATCGGGCGGCAGATCAAGCGGCTCGGCTCCTGTCTTTTTGATGGCTTGGCGTACTTTTTTGACCTTATGCAAACCGAAATTGTCCATCCCCACCCCGTCGCCGGATCTGCCCTCGCCGCGCTCGTGCGCCGCCACAATCCTCATCCGTAAATCGTCGGAAATGCTCGTCCTATCAGCTCCCGTCGCGGTCACTTCGCCAAGCAACCTCAGAATATCCTCACTCACGGCTGTCCGGCAAATAGTCAAACAGAATCAACTGGTTGCAGAAATCAGATAAGCCGGATTCGTAGTCAGACAACTGAAGTGCCTGATGGGCGAAAATTAGACCTCCCGAGCGACGACAAACAAAATTCCCGACCGGCGACGACAATTTGACCAGGCGAATTCCTGATTTGAGGGGAGACGGATTGGTCACAGACAGGCAGGTACGGAGGTTGTTTGTGTTGGTAAATACGGAGAAGGATCAAGAGATGGCGGCGACGAAGGCGGGGATGGATGCTAAGACGGCGCGGAAGTATCGTCGGTTGGGCCGGTTGCCGAGTGAGTTGGCGGCAACGGAGCGTTGGCGGACGTGGCCAGACCTGTTTGTCGAGGTATGGGAGGAGGTCGAGGCGTTTTATGAAAGCAACGCCGGACTTGAGGCCAAGACGGTCTTCGAGTACTTGCAGCGGCAGAACCCCGGTCGTTTTCAGGATGGGCAGTTGCGCACGTTGCAGCGGCGGGTGTCCATTCGATCTGGCACATGTTTTGCGTAGATCGAAATCCTGCCGTCCGAATTTGCTCCTGAATGCTCGTTTATTCCGATTTTTCCAATCATTCCTGATTTAAATGCAAATCGTTCCAGCGTTCCCGATGGGCGAGCGCTACAGTAGCGCCATGGACGATAGACATCCGCAACAACTACTCTCTAGCCGCCGCGATAGCGCTGCGCAGCTCAGCATCTCGGTAAGAGCGATCGATTATCTGGTGGCATCTGGCCAGATTAAGACGCGGGCCATCGGCCGACGTCGACTTATTCCCCGCTCAGAGCTAGTGCGATATTCGCGCGTGGATCATCCGGGCCCAATTGTGCCGCCAAAACTCCGCAAGCCCTCGAAAATTCCTCTTGATACTGAATCTACTCGGGCTGATCTCAATCAACCTCTCCCCTGACGAAAAGAGTGCCACCGGTTCTGAAGCCAATGTTGATTCGCACGGTTTCCATGATTAACTCCACGACGACGAACTCGTGTCGAGCATCTTCGTCGATTTCAGATTCAACGCCTTTTATTAATGGTCACGCTTTCTCGATAAAGGGCATGGCGACGCCAGGTAGGGAGTTAAACACTCATGTCAGTACACGGATTGTTCAATCGGCCTCTGAACTCCGTCGCGCATGTTGACTATCTGGATTTGCCTGGAATCATTACAACGCAGATTCAAGAAACCGACGAGCAAATCTCGGTAAAGGCGGAGGAAGCAGAACAGATGAACAAATGTCCTAATTGCGGCAAAGAAGAGACACTGAAGGGTGATGGATCGCCATCACAGGGATTTTGGGATCGCCCGGATGGGAAGCCGCGCTGGGTGACGCTCAGAAAACAGATTTATGAATGCAGTGTGTGCCATGAGACTTGCTCGCACGAACTATCCTTTCTGTTGACTCCGAAAGCACGGATCTCGACGTCGCCGCCCCGGGCGCGGACATACTGTGGCCACCAGCGTGATCAAACAGAAGGTCGGGGGGAGACGTCTTCCATGGCTGTATCAGCTTGCAAAAGCATAGAAAATCCGCATAGTTTGCTTGACCCTTTATTTTATTGTAGCTACAATTAGATACATGGAAGTCACCTTCGACCCCGCGAAGAACAAGATCAACATCAAGAAGCACGGCATCTCTCTTCAGCGGACGGAAGATTTCGACTTCGTCACTGCGTTCTACGATGTGGACGACTCCCAGGATTACGGCGAAGTTCGGTACAACGCAATCGGCTGGCTTGACGCCTTACTCCACACACTCACCTTCACTCAGGACGGCGAAGCAATCCATGCGATCAGCCTTCGCAAAGCGACCAGACAGGAGCAGAAAACCTATGACGAAGAATCGTAGCCAGCAGCCCGTACCCGACGCAGAAAACCCGGAATGGACGCCAGAGAAGTTCGCGAGGGCCAAGCGCTTCCATGAGCTCCCTCAGGGGCTGCAGCAAGCGATCTCGATAGGGAAGCGAGGTCCGCAGAAGTCGCCCACGAAGACACTTATCTCGCTTCGCGTATCCTCCGACGTACTCGCCGCCTTGAGAGCCACCGGCAAAGGCTGGCAGTCAACCGTGGACGAAACCTTGCGCCGCCAGTTTGTCAAGCAGCGGTAGGCGTAATACTTAGCCCCAGACCAGCGCGAGATCATTGAGCTGCTCGACCCCATCCAAAGAAGGAGTCGGTCGGCTATCTGGCAGGATCTGGTCGATGGGCACGGGTTTGCGGGGGCGGCTACCAGAGCGTCAAGCGTTTCGTGTGCAAGCTGCGCGGAGCGGTATCGCCGGAAGCGCGGGTGATCATCGAGACGCGACCAGGTGAAGAATGCCAGGTTGATTAGGCACCGGGCCGATGGTGCGCGATCCGGACAGCGGCAAGTGTCGGCGCACGCGGCTGTTCGTGATGATGCTGGGCTACAGTCGCAAATCGATTCGGCTGCTGGTTTTCCGTTCGAGTTCGCGAGTATGGGCCGAGCTGCATGAGAAGGCCTTTCGGCGGCTGGGCGGTACGCCGCGGATCGTAGTCCTGGATACCCAACACGATCGCCAAGAGCTATGCATCGGCCATTCGTCAGTAGTAGTACGGCGTCTTTGCAGCCCAGGGGCTCTTGGGATACATGCGATGCAGCATCTCGAAGGCCTGCTTGCTGACGGCGCTCTCGCCATCCTCTTTGGACTCGCCAGAGGAGCAACTCAGGTGTGTGACCCGCACGGTGAGCGCAAGCGCCTCCGCCGCGTCGTTGTCCTCCGGGTGCGCCTTGACGTACGCGATGGCGCGCTGTCCCAGCCAGACGCCAGCCACCGGCAGCGAGTTCAAATGAGCGTTCTCGTCCTGAGCGTCCTTCCTCTGCGATGTCGATAGAAACTCCGCGTGTCCCAGTGCGCTAGACTTCGCGCCGTTCGTCCTGTATCTTTCCACTCGCCAATCGCCGTCTCCCCAGCGTGAGCCCCACCAGTTATCGCGGAAGCTGTCCATCGCAGCATACGGACGACCCAGCTCTATGACCGGCGGCGGGACGAGATGAACCTCGACGAGGTCGAGCGGATCGTGATTTGAGAGGAGCTGCAACCTCCGGCTTAGAAGGCCCGTGCTCTATCGGTAGCTGTCCGTTATGCGGGCCGATCGGGAGAAGCAACAAGCATTGCAGCCCCAGCAAAATACAAGCAGCATGATAGTCCGAGCCACTGATGATGCGTCCGCCAGCAACGACAAGCCGCGTTATAGTGGGCTATTGGACTAAATATCGGTTGCCCAATTAACGGTGTCGATCAGGTCTACCACTTTGGCCATTTTGCCAAAGATGTTGTCGCGGGCTACCAGCACGGCACCGACAGCGATTGCTTGGGCGGCAATCAGCATATCCATAGTGGCAACTGTAAGTCCCTGTGGTTCGAGTAGGACTCTAGCCTGGGCGTAAGCCGCCGCCTCATCTGAGCCCCACGGAAGAATCTGAAGGTTGGCAAACAGCCCCTCTATTGCCAAGCAGCGGGTGCGAGACAGAGAGCGTTTTGCCATTCCAAAGCGCACCTCCGCTTCAGTGATTGCCGAAATACAGAGAACCGCATCCCCATCCTGAGAGAGCCTTTGAAATTCCGCCCGTGCCGCTGGAGAAGTCCCTTTGGCTATATAGCTGAACATGTTCGTGTCGAGTAAATAGGTGGTAGTCATTGTTGTTCTGAACCTTCAGGGGCATCATCCTCAAAAAGCTGCTTGATCGCCGGACGCTCTTCCGCAGGGCGGCGGTCGCGGTCAGCATCGTTCATAAAGTCATCTGGGAGCTTGGCTGCGTCGAGCGCTGCAAAGACCTCGGCTAGACTCGGAACTTCCGTCAGAATGACGCCACCGCTGTTCGGATCGCGGCGGATCGAGACCACGGGAGAACGAAAGCGAAAATCCAAAGGAATCGTCACATGCTGGCTTCTGCCACTCATAAAAACCCGTGCTCTTGTAGTGTTTGGCATAAACCCTCCTGTTGCTGTATATCGTAGCTGTATAGCCTGAAGGAGTCAACTTGGGGTAGGGGTTTCACTCACGGTAAGGAGGCCCAAACGCGGCGAGGACAAGATGAACACAATGCCCCCGAAGCTGAATCTCTCGGCGCGGACTGCCGACGCCTTTCGCGCCACCGGCATCACGGCTTATCTGAAGAATGGCGGCAAGCTGGAGATCGCCCAGCAGATGGCAGCCCACGAGTCGACCAGAACGACGGGCTTGTACGACCGGCGCAGCGACGAGATTTCGCTGGATGAAGTTGAGAGAATCGGAGTCGAGAAAGTTCTATGTGTTGGTATGCTTTCGGAGGTCCTTGAGCAAGACAAACAGGTGCAGTGGATCGGTGGGCGAAGGAGCGAAGTCAAACTGCTCGTAGTACCGCTTTGCTCCATCATCCTTTGCATGGACAGCCAAAGCCCGAATGCCAGCAATATCGGCGGCCTGCAAAGTGCGCAAGATAGCATCACGCAGGAGAGCGCGGCCAATTCCCTTCCGCTGCCAGTCTTTGTGAACCGCGAGGCGGGCCAGCAGCATGATTGGAACAGGATGCCGCGCCAGTCCCTTCTGGAGGCGTTCCGGGGCATCCAAGTATTCGATCTGGCCTACGACGAGGCTGTAATACCCAACGATGGCACCGTCTACAAGCCCGAGATAGGTTTGAGCTGCATTTGAACCTTGACTCTGCAAGGCGTGCTTGACGAGCCAACTGTTGAGGTCAGGCTGCCCGCAATCGAACGTTTCGACCGCGTGCTCGCGCCGGAGCTTCTCTATGGTGTGGGTTTTATTCAACGCCCAAAACCTGAATCGAAAATCCCCGCCTCATCCAATAAGGCTCTCATTCTAGGTAAGAATTGTGGCGGAGCATCAAGGGCGGTCTGGAAAGCTGTCCAACTCTCTGCATTTAAAGCGAAGATGCGTCGCTCCGCAAGCGTCTCCTCCGCTTTTGCAAGGGCGCTCTCCATTACAAAGTCGCTCATCGAGCGATGCGAGGTGGACGCGGCAGCCTGTAGCTTCGCTTTTGCCGAGGGAGAAACCCTTACATCCAGTTTTACCGTGCGTCGCTCCGTCACCATCGGTTGAGTTGCCATTGTTCAGTCCTCTTTTCCAAGTATAGCCCATTATGTAATGACATTGTCAAGACATTATTTACTGGCGTACTGAAGACCAACACGGTTCGGGTATCGACGCAACTGATGACGAAGTCAACCGTGTTGTCATAGCTGCTGCCGGTGTTGTTCGGGGCATCCTTCGTGAAAAATGTCTCGTCCGACCGCCATGAGAGTCCGTGAAAGAGATTAACGCGATTGATAAGGACAGTCGCTTTATTCTGCCCAATGTCGGCAGAGCCAAAGGGCTGACGCACACATCTGGTGGGGGAGACGGTGTCGGCATCCATCACGCTGACCTGGAGACCATCGGTAAAACCCCACGCGATGAGAGCGTGATGTAGGTAGGGAAGCCCGAAGAGGACGGCGCTGCCGTTTCCTCCGCAACCAATCAGGAGGACACGAAAGCCGCGCCGGGTGGGACCGGGATTTGGCATGTGGTGTGTGATTTTCATGAGATGCTCCTTGCGAGTCAAATGCTCGGCTGCCACACCAACGTCAATCGTCAGTATAGGATTGTTCGTTGACAGTGTTGCCCCCGGCGCCCATCAGTGCGGCGGATATATTTTCGGACGCCGTCTATTCCGCGGGAAGAGCAATGCGACGAAGGTTTACTTCGCCGTTTCTCTTTAGATCGACTTCCAGCACTTGGTTTGTCAGATCGCCGTTCTTTACAAATTCGTCAAGAATTAGATTGAATATCTGACGCTGTAGATCAAGGTTCAACCCGAATGGGGCGTTAATGCAGACGAGACCGGCGTGAAGTCGCACATCCGCATATTCTCCTGTCGAGCCCGGCTTGTTTGCAGTGCCACGGAAGTCGATACTGTTGTTGGTTACAAACGTCCAATCGCCATCGATGATTGTCGACTTAAGCTGCACTCATCGCGGCGCTGGCCTTCACGGTGATGATTGAGAAGCTCTGCAACCAGTCGCCAGTCGGATTCTTCCAGGCATCCCACAAGCCAGCCAGGGCATACAGCGTCTCGTCACGTAGGGTGAAGCGGAAGGGTACTTTGTCGGGCTTGCGCCCCCACTCGAAGTAGCCGGAGATGGGCACGAGGCACCGGCGCTTGTGTAGTGGAACGCGCCAGAGGCCGCTCTTGGTGAGATTCTCGGTGCGGGCGTTGAAGGTGGAGCGTTTGGGATCTAGACCGTTGGAGCCAAATCCAACCAAGCCCCAGCGCATGCCGACCAACTCGCGGGCTCCAGTGTCGCGTCCCTGCCGGATGACGGGCTGGGTGGTGCCGGGTGCGATGTTGTAGCCCGGCGGGAACGGCTCATCGGTTGCCGCAGGGGAATGGAAGTGGTCAACGATCGTCTGCTTGTCGGCGATTCGGTAGTAGCGCCCGCACATGCCGAGAGCGTACCACAGCAGGGCCTTGGTGGATCCCCACCCTAGTCCAGCGGAGGACGCTGACTTTGGGTTAGTGCGGATGCTGAGTCGAGGGGCTATTTCAAATTCATAGCGCGCATTCTGATCCAGTGGGCGAAAAAAGGATCGTCGAATCTGAGTTGGATTTTCCCATCGGCAGCATCATCCCGGAGGACGTTCTGGTTCCTCAAGCCTTCGAGTGCGCGATGCACCGTGGACGATGCCGCACCAATCGTTCGGACAACCGGAGCGGATGACAGACCTTTGCCATCCTCGCGTATGACGGCTCGCAGGGTATTCTGCTGAATGGTTGTCAGTTTGGTCCAGGTTCCAGTGTAGATAGGATCGAGTTCCATAACCGCTCGGACTAGGGCTTTCTGCAAAACGTCTGCGGTGAGTATCGGTTCTCCTGTTCCACGGGTGGAAAGCAATTCATTCCAACAACTATTCGCGAGGCTTTGGACGTTGTATGGCACATCCTCTGCCATCGCAAGGAGGGTGGCCACGATGGCGGGATCGGCAACTCGAAAACCGCTTTTGCGAAGATTCTTGGTAATGAAACCCGCGAAATCCTGGCGCGGAACCGCACCGACCGTCATCACTGTCCCAAGTCGGTAAAAAGGGCGATCATGATTCATTGTCATCGCCGTAAGCAACCGCGTATCGGACCCGGCAAAGACGTAACCAACACGCGAGTGCTGCTGGATGGCCGAACGAAGTTGGGCTTCAGCACGCTGGCCGCCGAGTTCGACCACTCTTTGGAACTCGTCTATGACCAGGCCAACGGGTTTCGATGTCGGCTGCGCCATGGCGAGCTTTTCCAGACCGTTGAGTGCCTCCACAAGGTTCTGAATTCCTTGGGTTCCCTCATCGTCTGTTCGAACGCCAAGAGTGACATTCCACTCGCGCTCGTTTATGTCGAATTTTGCCTCTGGCCTGAGCTTTGAGAAGAAATCGCCAAGATTGTCGACCACTTGGTGGACCTTCCCCTTCAGGTGGGAGGCACTCAGGGTAACAATCTTTTCGACCAGATCGTTCAGACTCGATATAGGGTCTGCGTCGACACGGATCACGATTGCGCCTTTAGCGGCAAGTCGTTCTGACGCCGCGCGAAGGATGGAACTTTTCCCAAAACGCCGGGGGCCAATAAGAAACAGTTTGCTCCCGTCACGGATCGTTCGTTCCACATGTGCGGTTTCCGTGTCACGGTCAACCAAGCCTTCGGCACCGACATCTCCGCCGAACCAGAAGGGATTGCGTAGAGATTCCATATATCACCACTCTATCAAATTTTGCTAACTAGCGACACGCTAATATGCGTGTCGCACTATTGCGACACGCATATTAGCGTCATTGGAGGTTTTAGTCACTTGTAATACCCGGCAAGAGAGGCCCCTCAGTGCGCCATCCAGCGTCACATCATAACGGATGAAGGGTCTAGCGCCTGTTTCGCACTCAGGAGGTCGGGGCTTCGATGCCTCCAGGTCCACCAATTTTCCGTGTGTAGCGCAGCCCGGTAGCGCACTCCGCCTGGGACGGAGGGGTCGGGAGTTCAAATCTCTCCACCATCTTCCGGCAGTTCGTCCCCTAACCAGTTCGCGAGGCCGTCAGCAGCAGCCTCGCGTCCTTTGAATAGGTAGACGGCCTCACGCGACTCGCCCAATCTTCGGGATCGGGAGCCGCGCCGCGGGAGCAACCCCTCGCGCATAATCCTGGGGACATTGCAGGTCGGGGTCACGTGGTAGTAGACGGTGCTGGATGCTGGCATCGCTGGTCTCCGTGTAGGTGTGGCGTCGGATGTAGCACTCATGCAGACATGCTGCGAGTGGGAGGATGACGAAGAGAAGGACACAGGTAAAGATGCCGGCGTAGTTCAGACTGCTGCCTCCATGGTCACGGAAATGACACCCTTCCGCCTTCTCTATTTCTTCAGACGGCCTTCGATAAAGGCGGCGAAGATGCTGCGCTTCACTCCTTCGAGCCCCTCACGACGTACTTCATAGAGCTCGTGGCAGATGTTTCAGAGCATCTCAGGTTTGGACGTGGCGGCAAGGTGCTCCCATGTCTCTACGCTGGTGGTAGACGAAAGCATGAGCCCTTCCACACCGCCGCCAGACGACTGTAGGATCACAACCGCAAGACCGCTGTATGGTTTGTGAACCAAGTAGACACCGTAACGGTAGCTCGCGCCCGTCCAGTTGACGTTGCCGCCGCCAAGGCACGGACGGCCGTCGCCAAACAATCCTGCGCCGATAAACTTCAAATCGTCCACGCGCACGGTTGCGGTGCCACCCTGGGGCGTCTGACAGGTGATGAGTGTCGGAGACTCTGCTCCGGCCTCGTTAAGCCAAATATCCGCGGGGTCTGAGCTGCGCCAATACTGGCCGGGGTGCTCTTGTGTTGGGATCATGGTTACATCTCCTCGTAAACGCAAAAATGCCCGGATTTGGCTCCGGGCTGGCCTCGATTTCCAATGAATGATGACTGAGTTAGTGGGGACGTGTAGCGTTCTCTAGTTGAGTGATCCTGGCGCGCCGCGTCACGCTCTTGCCGCATTTCAGCGTATGCGCTTATGGGAGGCAACTCCACGCCTAGCGCAGCAGGTGCGGTTAAGCGGGAGCTATTGCGTTCTGCTCGGCTGTTGCCTGCTTGCTTGCGGCGTTGATGACCACGCCGCAGTCCTTCAATTCCTGCTGAAGATCTGCAACGCGCTTCTCTGCGGTCGCAATGCGCTTTACGATCCGCTCTGATCGGCGGTAGGCTTCGTCCCTGACTGCACAGTGGTCGAGATCCACAACAAGACGTAGTTCCGCCGTGGCGTATTTCGACAGGTTGAGGGATGCGTCTGGTAATTCGGGACTGTCATACCGGTGTGCCATTATTCCTCCGCCCCGATTGGCTCGTCTACATCACTCTGGTTGCACCTGGACAAAATCTCCGGTCGGTAGTGGGACAACTTCTCTTTGCGACACTTCGGGCAGACGCGGCAGAGGTAGATTCCCTGCGCGTCGTATTCGCGCTCGAACGGTAGGCCGCTTCCGCAGGAGCAGATTCCCGGCACTACGTCGATGTCGCCATGCTGGTCAGTATCGGCATACGCGCAGAGGTGCGTCTCGCGTCCACATTCACACTTGCTCATTTCAACTTCAGTTTCTCTTTTGGAGCCTTGAAGGTGATGACATAAAAGCGGGCAGATGTAGTGCGCTCTGCCCGCTCAAATGTTGGTGACCAGGCTAGTGGTGCTGTGGGATACGAAGCGGATTGAGGTACCCGCAGAGACAGGATAGAGCAAGCATCTCCTCAAAACGGCGATTTCGCCAAATTCGACGCGCCGAGCCTACTGACCCGGTGAACTCGGTCGAAACCCGAACATTGCAGGCAGTTCGACCACCAGCAGCAGACACGTGCTAGCCGCACAGTTCACGCATTGGCGGAGTCTGAACGTCTCCCGGCTGAAATTTCATTTCGCTACTTCGCTACCTCAACCGGATAAAGCTATGTGGTCAAATCAGTGAAGCCCGACAATTTCACGGGGGCGCTATTGGGAAATTCTGCCACTAGCGTAAGAGAGCCCCCCATGGCTTCGACAGAACGCTTCAACGTCGACAGATGAATGTCCGCCCGTTTCTCGGAGCGCGAAACTTGCTCCTGCTTCACTCCTAGGGTCTTAGCCAGCTCCGCCTGGGTGATCTTGCGGGCCGTGCGAAGCTCGCGCATCGTCATCTCTTCGGAGATGAGCTGGTCGATACGCTTCGCAATTTTCCGGCGCGAACTGGCTGGCTGCGTCTGAATCATTTCCTTTAGGGTCTTCATCACTTCTTCCCTTTCTTCCCACCTTTTTTAGCGGGTGCCTTAGCGGTCTTTTCCTCGGCCTTCAACTTCTCGACGTGCCGCGAATATCGTTCATCGGCCTTCTCGATCAGACGCTTATAAAACTTCTTGTCGCTCACACCCGTCTTGTCGCCGGCTACTAGCAAAATCGCTTGGCGCTTCGGATCGAACGCAAACGCTACGCGCCACTCTCCATTCGCTGCCTCGAACCGCAGTTCCTTCATGTTCGCGTGGTCGGAGCCGTGCAGTTTGTCTACATGAGGCCGACCTGTCTCCGGTCCTAACATTTCAACGAAGCTTGCTTCCGCCAGCATTTCGTCCTTCACTTCTTGGGGGAGATCGTAAAACTCCGGCTCGAACTCGTCTAAAAACTTTACCGTCCACTTCATTTATTATGCTCCTCGGCGCATATGCTGTCAAGCGCATATCGCCAGTTTTGATTATTCACGCGGCGGAGGCCGATCAAAAGGCTTATTGCTAAACATACGCTATGGTTTCGCGCAGTTGTGGCGTGGCCTTTGTATTCACCATTTGGATCTCCTTTGATGAAGATGCGAAAGATGATCCGTCGAATCAACCACATCGGCAATCAAGCGGCGCTTCGGACAACATAAGTAATGAAAAGTCGTTCAAATCGGCCAGTATTCAGGAATGTGGCCGAAGGCCGGGATCTCAACTGTCGGTTAACAGCGTGAAATGAGAAACGAAGTTCCCAAAAAACGGGGTTTCGGCAAGTTCGAATTGCCCGCCCACGCCTTCGGCGGATGAGACTCTGGACTGTCAGGCCTTCGATCAAGTCATCGCCGGAATAACGTTGCATTCGGTGGCGGGATAGCATTGTACTGGGTGGCGGAATTGATTGTATTCAGCAAACTACTCAATCGGCTGGGGAATAGGTCACGGCATCCGCGTCCGGCCATAGTTCGGATGTGCAACGGTCCTCGCCGCCGTTGACGCAAAAAGTGTCGGTCGTCCACTCTGCATCAATCGACGCGAGGGCAGTACAGAGTTTGTCGTAGGCTTCGCGGGAGGTTAGTGCCTGAATAGTGATTGTCACATTCTGGAAGCTCGTCTCGGGCGCCTCCGCATCGACCTGTTGAAGCCACTCGGGCGCGGTCTGATCGTCCCCATGACGCTGGATGAAGTCCTTGACCTCTGCCAGAGGGTTCAATGCCAGGGCGATCGCCGTTTCTTGGCGACTGTTCGAATCCTGTGCAGTTCCGCAGTCAACGCACTTTTTGACGCATACACAAGCCATTGCTGATCTCACTTTGCCGGTTTACGCCCCGGCTGGCGATTGGGGGTATGGGTGGGCCACCTCTACCGTGGCAGGTTGCGCGACGCGATCAAACCGGAACCATTCATGAAACGCATCCATCAGGCCGTACGGCAAACCGAGCTTGTTGGCTGCGATTTCGAGAAAAACTCTCGATGGCCTCTCAAAGTTAGTACAGAGCTGCTGTCCAAGACTCTCCATGACCTCGGAGGTCTTGGGTTCGGCGGCGATGCGTTCGAAGTCCTTGATATCCATTGGTGTTGCTTCGCGGTGCTTCATAGTCACATTCCTCCCCTCGGCTGAGCGTCAATACTCAGCCGGGGTGATGCTCTTCACGTCAACCCCAAATTCCCGGGCAGCCTTCTCATAGATGTCGTTCAGGCTGAGGTGAACAACCCTGCCGTCCCAACGAACTGCTATCGTCTGTCCGGTCACATACCTATATTTTTCCGACCCGACTTCCATCAAAACCGCGACCTGTCCTTCGACCAGGTGTTGCCATAGCTCAGAAACAAGGTCAAACTCCTCATACTCGTCACTCTCTTCGTTCCAAATCGACGATGGCCATGCTCCGTGATCGGTATTCGCGGCGGTGAAACCGACCTTAGTTGAAGGTTTACACGGATCTGCATCGTCCTCAAGTAAGCTGAGGCTGTGAGACTCAAGCCACGTTTTGAATGCAGCGAGGTCTTTCACCTCGAAGTAGTTGCTGCGCGCCGTTCCACTCCAATCTGCCATGATGCCCTTCTTCCTAAAGCAAAGTCCGCGATTAGCGGCTGTGAGGTTGTCCTTTTCTTACAGAGCGGTGTAAATGGGGTTCAGCGACTTCGGATAAGGAAGGCTCGCCGGCAGTTGACGCCGGATCGCGACATTGAGAGGCCAGGCATACTTGTGATTTCCCTTGTGTCGAACTCGCGTCGCCAACGATTGCAGGGACGTGTTGAGCCATTCCGTGCGCTCTGACGCATCCGTGGGGACGGCCGTGGCACCGAAGGCCTCGAGCTGCGCCGCGGCATACTTCCAGCCCCGCTCACTGTTGCGAATCTTCTGGGCTGCTCGATCTGAGAAGACTCGGCCGTCTGGCAGAAGATACAGCGAGCGAGCGGTCCCACGGCCAAGGTAAATGCCGTTGTGGGCCTGATAAATCGTTCCCACGTGGCCCATGTGGATGACGTCGCCCGATGCAGTTCTCCGCTGAAGGGGGTCACTGAAGCTGACCACCCCAACGATGCCCTTCTTGCGAATCAACTCGAAAGCACGCGCTAGGAACCACGTTTCACCGTTTCCGGCAACGGAATCGAGAAGAACGAACCGGCCAAGCTCAACGGTTGTCAGCACCGGCGCCTTAAAGACGTTGGTGAGGACCGCGTTCGAACATGGGTGCGAGAAGACAGCAACACCGGCGAGCTCGTCATGACGGTAAAGGCCAACGCGGAAGCGCGCGGCGGGGTATGTGTGGGCGTAATGGTGCTGCATGATGAATTGGCGAGCCGTGGTGTCGTCGGGGATCTCTGCGACATCGTACTCTGCCGTTCTGATGGGTTCCGCGGGGGGTCTGTAGCTGGCCCGGCCATCGCACCATCGCTGATTCAATGCCAGTGTGAGTTGCATGAGACCTCTGTGCGTTTTCTTGTGATTTACTTATCTCGTTTTCGACGGACAATGAGCAGGTCCAATGCGGGATCTACAGCTAAAGCAAATGCGATCGCAACAAAGAGCAGTACGTCGTATTTCACTTCTCTTCCTCTCCTTGAAGCGGTTTGTCGCAGTTACTGCACACCTGGGATCACGCTGCCTTCATCACGGGCACGTCTCCGCCGAGCATGATCGCGCGGTAGAACCGGTCGACGCGTGCGGCCGTCATCGCCGTCACCTCGAAGTGACTGAACTGGATGGCTGGTGTCTTCGACCCGAGACGCCGGGCCAATTCTGACTTGGTGAAGCCTTCGTCCAGAAGTGTGTTGATTTGCTTCCAGGTAGGATCAGCGTCGATCAATGCTCCGCCTGCATAAGCCGTCTTGGTGACTGCGAGGATGCTGCGCTCGGTCCTCTGCCGGATGCAGAGCTTCCTGCCTGCCCGGATCTCCGCGACGACGGTGTGGGCCACGCTGGCAGCATCTGCAACCGACTTGTAGCCGACGCCGGCCTTTGAGAGTTTCAAGATGTGGCGCCGTGCGGCACGGGCGTCGACAATCCCATTCCAGTCGCCATTCTTCCGCGCAACTGCTCGCTCTGTTTCGTAGCGCGAGTTTGCCGCGCGACAGAGCATGCACTTACATCCGCCCATGTATTTCAGCCGGGTGCCGTGCGGTTTGGTGGCCGAGAGGTCTGCTGCGGTGCGCAGGCTGTCGAGGTTCATTGGGGGAGCTTTCCTCGCTTGCGCGATCATTTTCGTTTTGTGGGCCGGCTTGAATTGAGCCGTAGGGACGCGCTATCTTATCTACGTTGCCTGGCGCTGCCTGACAGGAGATTGCTATGCCCGCAAAACGCCCTCGCTTCTTCGAGAAAACCTATGAGGGGAGACGGTTCGCGGGGATTATGACTGCGGATGGCCCGTATGTGTTCGATCTCACGGCGGCGCGCGGCTCCGCCCTTTACCGGAGCACTATCGTCCATTCCGGACGGGTGCAATGGTGGGTAGCGGAGGGCGATATTTTCAATAGTCGTATTCCCCTCAATAGTCTGAGCGACGCTGCCCGTAAAGAGCTGGCATACGACTTTGGCTTGTCCTTCGCAGAGGGCGAGGCGCGCTCTCCAATTGCCGAACAGAAACCAATCCGTAAGGCTGCTGCGGTCGAGGGGCTCATTCATTGGATGGAGGAGAATCGAGGATTTGCTAAGCAGCGCGGAGGTGATGACAAATTGAAGCCCGATTGGGCTTCGATGATAGAGTGTTGGAAATTTACACGGGAGATACGATCAAACCTTAGAAGAAACCTACGCCGACGAGGAATCGACGATAAACAACGCGATCTGGCACAAGCTGGTAAGACTCGAGCTAAGGTGAGTTAAAGAAAGCGAAGGGCTACGCATCG